>OLPD01001647.1_pt1 | contig 10406 bp, 14 predicted proteins | sample 1672111 | NCBI WGS metagenome assembly OLPD01 (sample SAMEA3136646, study PRJEB25190) | human gut metagenome
TATTTGATACTCTTCACGCCGTTACTATGACAAGCACCCAGGGAACAGAGATTCTGATCCATATCGGTCTTGATACCGTTACACTGAAAGGAGAACCTTTTACCCCCCATGTTGTTGCAGGTGACAAGGTAAAACAGGGAGATCTCCTGATGGAAGTTGATCTGGATAAGATCCAGGCAGCCGGATTAAATACCATTACTCCGGTACTCATCTGTAATACAGATACTTATGGAAAAATAGCCCTTCAGAAGAAAGGCGAAGTCACACTGGAGGATGCTGTGCTTAAATTATCCTAGGATCTGTGCTTTTTCAATCGAAGCTGACTGGAATGGTCCAGTTTAGTGTATACTTTTATTTTATTTCTAAGGAGGAAAAACATGAAATTCTTACAAAAACTTGGTAAAGCGTTAATGCTCCCGGTAGCTATTCTTCCAATCTGTGGTATCCTCATGGGTATTGGATACAGGTTATGTCCGGCTACGATGCAGGGTGGAGACATCCAGGGTGCAGTAAATCTGATCGGTCTGTTTTTAGTAAAAGCAGGTGGAGCTTTGATCGACAACATGGCAATTCTTTTTGCAATCGGTGTCGGTGTCGGTATGTCTGAAAAAAATGATGGTACAGGTGGTATCGCTGCTCTTGCTTCATGGCTTATGATGACAACACTTCTTTCAACAGGATTTGTTACAACGATCATGCCTTCTATCGCAGACAGTGCAACAAAGACACTTGCCTTCGACAAAATCGCAAACCCGTTTATCGGTATTCTTGCAGGTATCATCGGATCTGTGTGCTACAACAAATTCAAAAGCACAAAGCTTCCGGACTGGTTGTCTTTCTTCAGTGGAAAACGCTGTGTAGCAATTATTGCCGGAGTTGTTTCTATTCTTGCATCTGTTGTTTTATTATTCGTATGGCCATTACTTTTCGGAGCACTTGTTGCTATTGGAAAAGGAATCGTTGGACTGGATGTTGTAGGAGCCGGTATCTATGCATTCCTCAACCGTCTGCTCATTCCTACCGGATTACATCACGCACTGAACAATGTATTCTGGTTTGATACGATCGGTCTTGGTGACTTACAGCACTTCTGGGCTGGTGAAACATCTGCAGACGTATCATGGAGTCTTGGAATGTACATGTCAGGATTCTTCCCATGTATGATGTTTGGTATCCCTGGTGCAGCTCTTGCTATGGTAAAATGTGCAAAACCGGCGAAAAAGAAAGTTGCAATCGGACTTGTAGCTTCTGCAGCTATTTGTGCATTCATCTGTGGTGTAACTGAACCGTTCGAATTCGGATTCATGTTCCTTGCACCGGTACTTTATGTAATTTATGCAGCACTTTATGGTATCTTCACAATGATCACGGTTGCTCTTGGATTCCGTGCAGGATTCTCATTCTCAGCAGGTGCGATGGACTTATTCTTCTCTTCTTCTCTTCCGGCAGCAGCTAAGATATGGCTCATCATTCCTCTTGGAATCGCAGCTTTTTTGGTATTTTACTTTGTATTCCTCTTTGCGATCAAGAAATTTGATCTGAAGACACCGGGTAGAGAAGATGATGACGATCTGGAAGCAGAAAAAAATGTAGAATTAGCAAGTGATGACTTTACAGCTATCGCAGCAAAGATTCTTGAAGGTTGCGGCGGAAAGGAAAACATTGCAAGCATCGACAACTGTGTAACAAGACTGAGACTGGAAGTAAAAGATATGACTGCAGTTAACGACAAAGTGATCAAATCTGCAGGTGTTGCAGGTGTTATTAGACCTGGAAAAACTTCTGTACAGGTTATTGTTGGAACTAAAGTTCAGTTTGTTGCGGATGCATTCTCAAGACTTTGTGAATAAGCTTATATATCTTGAATAATTGTATCAGAAAAGCAGGGCGCATGCCCAATGTCATTAAGTTAAGAATTTTGACATAATTATAAAACACATCATATTTGCAATTGTTTGATAAATATGATGTGTTTTTTCTTTTGTCTATTTTGCAGCACAACAAAAAGACAGATTGTTTATCTGTTAAAAAAAACTTATAATTATCTATGATTAAGCCACTCTATATAGAAATCTTACAGATGCCTGGGGTTTGACTTTGCGAGGGTCTTTTCGACCAGGTCTTACTGGTAATACATGCTTTTCTATTAGGTTAATCACATCAGGTGGACTAAGATTGTGTTTATTACGGAGATATTATATTCTCTACAAATATAAATGGCGATTGTAAAGTTCACCTGTTTTGTTTTATCATTGTTTTTCATTTGTTTTATTACATGTGTTGTTATTAATTCACAATAGTTATACAAAAGTAATCGCGCATATATTTCTTGTTTAATAAAATCTGGTTTTCGTGCATGGAAACTTGTTAATCCTATGGCATATTTTAATTCTCTGAATGAAGTTTCTATTCCCCATCTCAAATGATAGATTTCCTTTATTTTTTTACATCAAAAATATTTCTATCAAGATTTGTAATTATTATTTCATAAGAATTAGACCCTATAGGGAATCTAATAATACGAAATGATAATTCGTATGTTTTATCACTTTTTCGTGGAAGATAATCAAACACTTGATTTACAGGCATCCACTTATAGCCTGCATTTTTTGTGGTCTTTGTATTTTTCCTCGAAAAAATCTGAGTGATATCTATATCAAACTCATCATTTGGAGGAAGATTTAACCCAGATGCAATTCCATTACTATTTTTATCTTTGACACGTATAGCGAACTTCCATCCTTTTTCAATTGCATGTGCAAAAATGTTATAGTTTTCATATCCTCTATCAGCAACAAGAATAACATTCTCTAGTTTCGATCTGTCAATCATTGTTGCACATGCTCTAAACTCGTTGTAATCCGCTGCTGTTTGCACTAAAACATCGGTGTATATACGATTCAAAACATCATAAAAGGCATTTAGATGTAGTTTATTAACAATTGAACCATACTGATTACGTTCCCAAAAAGTTTCTGGAAGTACTTTTGAACGTTGTTGCGTAAATGCTGACACAGACGGAGTATTTTTGTTAAAATCAAAGAAATCAAGTAGTTCTTTACTCATAGTAGCTCCACCCGAATTCATCATGATTCCTATAAAAGTTTTGAAATCAATTTTCCGTTTTCGAGAGAAATCGACATTGGGGTTTCGAAGAAATGAACATGGATTGTTAGCTAATTCCGAAATATGATTCTTTAGAGAATCGGAAACTTGATTAATATAATTGCTCATATGCGTTACCTCCTTGCAATCAAGATGTTCTTAATTACAAGGGCCGCTTTCGCTACTTCATTATCATTCAATAGCGAAAGCGGCCGCACATTTCGAATCATATGTCAAGCATTTATTACAAAATAAAAAGACCCTAGCATCATTTCTGATGCTAAGATCTTGATTGGTCATCTTAACTTAATGACATTGGGCGCATGCCCTGCTTTTTACATTTAAAAAAAGAATGTGCCGAAGCACATTCTCATTTTGAATTCTTTTATAATTCTTCCGGATCAACCTGTTTTCCGTCTCTCCAGATTCTTTCCAGATCATAGAAAACACGGTTTTCTCTGTCAAATACATGAACGATAATGTCGCCAAAGTCAAGAAGCACCCAGCTTCCGAGTCCATAGCCTTCACGCTGTTTGACTTCATATCCTGCTTTTGCAAGTTCTTCTTCGACATTATCGACAAGAGCTCTTACCTGGCTCTCATTGGTTCCGTTTGCAATAATAAAATAATCTGCAAGCACAGAGATTCCTGCAATGTCAATTACACGGATATCTTCGCCTTTTTTGTCAGCGAGTGCTTCGCAGGCAAGTTTTGCCATCTCTTTTGACTGCTCGATTGTCTGCATCAGTTTTTGTCCTCCTTTTCGGAATCACTGTTTTTCAGGTTTTTATAATATAAAAATGTCTCTTCTGTCGCAGGATCTAACGTTGCACCTTTTTCGGCAAGATATGCAAGTGTATCTTCCAGAATACGGTAAAGACATGCATCGATATCTACAAATGCAAGCGCACGTACTTCCGGAAGATTTGGTGCAACATCTCTTCCAGGCTCAATATAATCTGCGATATAAATGATCTTATCAAGCAGAGACATATTCGGACGACCGGTTGTATGAGACTCGATCGATCGTAGAATCTCTTCATTTTCTATTCCATATTTTTTCCAGGCAAAAAATGCGCCCAGCTTTGCGTGCAGAAGTCCCGGATTTTTGTACTCTGCATCGGAAATTTCGATATGATTTTTCTCGCAGAGCTTAATCTTTTCATCTGCCGGCACACATTTTGCACAGTCATGTAAAAGTCCTGCCGTCAAAGCCTGCTCCAGATTGGCACCATAACGCATGGCAAGGCAGCCTGCCGTATGCATCACACCGATCGTATGATCATAACGGTCTTTATCCAGGTACCGTTTTACTTTTTTCTGCATCTTAAGTATTGTTTCCGTCATGTTCACTCACCTGATATAATCTGTTCAAATCTATATAATCTGCAACCTTTTTCGGAATCGGAAGATCTTCTGTCTCTCCTCCTCGGATCATCTGCCGGATCTCACTGGAAGAAACCGGCATCACAGGGGTACGGAGAAGCCGGATATCACATGCATACTTTTCTTTCAAATATGTGATCTGACGGCGCATTTCTTTCGGCGCTCCTGCATCATCCCGATATGCTGCCAGGATGACCGCTGTTTTCAGAAGTCTTTCCGGACATTTCCAGGTTTCCAGATTGAAAAGAGAATCCGCACCGATGATAAAATAAAATTCATCCTGCGGATAAGTCTCTTTAAAATACTCCATTGTCTGATAGGAGTACGAAGTTTCCTTTCGATCCATTTCATAGGTACAAAGCCGGAAATACGGGATCTCTTCAATTGCAAGGCGTGTCATTTCGGCACGGTCCTGTAAATCTTTTCGTATTTCCGGATTTGATTTATGGGGCGGATTGCCGTTTGGCATATACCACACTTCATCCAGATGGAACTGCTGGTATGCATATTCACCAAGCATCAGATGCCCGTTGTGGATGGGATCAAATGTTCCGCCCATAATACCGATTCTCATAATCTATACTCCACTCATTAAGGAAGGACGATTTTCTTCTTATCGTCTTTTCCCTCTTTATAAAGAACGATTTTTCTTCCGATAACCTGTACCACCTGGGAACGTGTACGCTCTGCAAGGATCTCTGCCATTCCACGCAGATCATCTCCACAGTTCTGAAGAACGTGAAGCTTGATCAGTTCTCTTGCTTCAAGCGCTTCTGCAACAGCTGCGGTAAGTTCCGGTGTTACGCTGGATTTACCGATCTGAAGGATCGGATCCATTGTCATCGCAAGGCTCTTTAAATAAGCTCTCTGTTTGGAAGTCATAAAACTTCTCCTTTCTGAAATTATGTTCTTTTCTAACGGTAATATTCAAACTGAAGACCGTACATACGGATAGTATCGCCTTCCTGAACACCTGCATTTTCAAGCTGTTCAAGGATACCGGTTTCTTTCAGGAATTTCTGGAAGAAAGCAAATCCCTTCTCGGAATCCAGATTGGTGTAACCAAGCATCTTTTCGATCTTCGGTCCCTCTACTACAAATACATCGTCTTCTTTTTCCACGGTATATGGAAGATCCATGTGGATGATCTCTTCTTCCGGGAAATATTCCTGTTCAAATACGATCGGCTTGTCATCCAACTTCTGAAGTTCATTATTTACATAGTAAAGAAGATCAGAAAGCCCTTCTCCGGTCACACCGGAAATCGGGAATACCTTGATTCCTTTTGGCTCGAACTCATCTCTCAGTCTCTGGATCGGATCTTCATCTTCGGAATAGATCAGGTCAACCTTATTCGCTGCAATGACCTGTGGACGCATGGAAATTTCTTTGTTATAGGCTTCCAGTTCAGCATTGATCTTGTAAATGTCTTCAACCGGATCGCGTCCTTCGATACCTGCCGCATCCACAACATGGATCATCATCTTGGTACGTTCAACATGACGCAAAAATTCATGTCCAAGTCCGACACCTTCTGATGCTCCTTCAATCAGTCCTGGAATATCTGCAATAACAAATCCCTTTGCACCTTCCAGATCTACAACTCCAAGGTTCGGGCTGAGTGTTGTGAAATGATAATTTGCAATCTTTGGCTGTGCATTGGTTACACGGGAAAGGAATGTGGATTTACCAACATTCGGGAAACCTACAAGCCCAACATCTGCGATCACCTTAAGTTCCAGATTCACCCAGAGTTCCTGTGCAGGCTTTCCCGGCTGTGCATACTTCGGAACCTGCATGGTAGAGGTTGCAAAATGCATATTTCCAAGACCGCCCTTACCGCCTTTTAAGATAATCTGGCGCTGGTTCTCGCCCGACATATCGGCAATGACTTTATTGGTCTCTGCTTCACGGATAACTGTCCCTTCAGGAACTTTCAGGATCAGATCCTTTGCATCCTTACCATGGCAGCGCTTTTTGCCGCCTTCCTCTCCGTCCTGTGCTTTATATTTTGTTTTGTGACGGAAATCTACCAGTGTGTTAAGACCTTTGTCCACTTCAAAGATTACATCACCGCCACGACCGCCGTCGCCTCCGTCCGGACCGCCATTCGGAACATATAATTCCCTGCGAAAGCTGACGTGACCGTCGCCGCCCTTTCCGGATCGGATATATATTTTTGCTCTGTCTGCAAACATAATATGTCCTCCTTATTTATGACTAAAAACAAGGCTTCAAACCAAAAAAGTTTGAAGCCTCTGTTAAATCTGCTTATTCAGCTACTGGATAGATAGAAACCTGTTTCTTATCTCTTCCTTTTCTTTCAAAACGAACAACACCGTCAACCAGTGCAAATAATGTATCGTCACCACCGCGACCTACATTGATTCCTGGATGAATCTTTGTTCCGCGCTGTCTGTAAAGGATGTTACCAGCTTTTACAAACTGTCCGTCAGCTCTCTTGGCGCCAAGTCTTTTAGACTCAGAATCTCTACCGTTCTTTGTAGAACCAACACCTTTTTTATGAGCGAAAAACTGAAGGTTTAATTTCATCATGGTTGTTACACCTCCTCGTATGTCAAATCCATATATTCTCTGTAGTTCTCATCTTCTGCAATCTCTTCCAGACCAAGAACCATCGCGTCAAGCAAAAGCTTTGCCTCGCGAGTCGGATTACCTTTAAGTCGATAGTCAATGAGTCCTTTGGATTCATCGGATACAAGGCTTGTACGGTCATCCGCAAATTTCTCAATGGCATTCAAAGTATTGATCGTAAGTACGGAAACAGCTGCGCAGACAATATCCTGTCCTTCTTCACTGAATCCTGCATGACCATGTGCTTTGAAACCTACACATTGATGTTTTTCATTTTTATAAATGGTTACTCGTATCATATAACCACCAGCTTCTTACGCGTTGATCTTTTCGATCTTAACTGCTGTATACTGCTGTCTGTGTCCGTTTTTCTTGTGGTAACCTGTTTTTCTCTTATACTTGTAAACGATAACTTTTTTAGCTTTTCCGTCACCAATTACAGATGCTTCAACTGTTGCACCTTCTACTACTGGTGTTCCAACTTTAAGCTCGTCACCACTTACTGCGAGAACCTGGTCAAAAGTATAAGACTGTCCGGCTTCCACACCAAGCTTTTCTACTTTAATGATATCGCCTTCGGCTACTTTGTACTGTTTACCACCTGTTGCTATAATTGCGTACATATGGCACCTCCTATTATCATTACTCGCCAATTACGGTGTCCGTCACATGAATTATGGCAGAACTTCAACCTCATTGTGCGGCATACTATTGTATATTAGCACATGTTTCCCTGAAAATCAAGCAGTTTACAAGCATTTTTATAAAAAATCTTATTTTTTTCTTCCTGTGTAAGTTTAGAATCATTTAACAGATGTACAAATGCCCCCTGATCCCGCCACGGAACATCGGTTCCGAAAAGGATCTTATCAGCACCGTGATTACGCACGATCCGAAGAAACTGATCTTCTTTTATCACATCAAGTACCACGGCAGTGTCCAAATATACATCTTTTCCGACCAGGTATTTTTCTACATCATCCCACATCTCATTGCCGCCGAGATGGGCAAGGACAAGGTTCGCAGGGTGAACCTCATCTATAACTTCTGCAGCCATCTCCGGTGTACAGTGAACGTCATCCGGGCATTTCGGGTCAAGTCCCGCATGGACGACAATGATAAGTCCAAGTTCTGTGGCATAATCTACCAGTCTTTTATAACGGATATCATTAAAATACATATCCTGATAATCCGGATGTAATTTGATCCCTTTAAGTCCCAGTTCTTTTATATGCCGGAGTTCTTCTCGGTAATGTTCTGTCGCCGGATGGATGCCTCCGAAAGAGATGACATTTCCTTCCTGATGTGCAGCGGCAAATGTATTGACCGAATCAAACTGGGAAGGCTTTGTCATAGCCGGAAGTGCAATACTTAAGTCTACACCACCCTTTTTCGCAGACTCTGAAAGTCCCGTGTATGTTCCATCTGTCTGCGGTGGTATCTGACAGACCTCTGCCAGAAATGTAATCGTTTTGTCAGCGATCTTATCTGGAAACATATGTGTATGAAAATCAATTACCATTTTTTTCATACTCCTTTATCTTGTCGTAACAATATTTGATAATATCACGTCTTGTGATCATTCCGATAAAATGTTCCTGATCATCCACAACCGGCACAAAGTTCTGCTCCATTGCACGTCCGATCAGGTCTTCCATCTTAGATTCGGCATTGACACACTGGTAATCATTCCTTCTGTCAATTTTCATGATACTGATATTCTCAGCATCTTTAAGATTCAATAGTTTTAATTTTTTGACAGCCCACAAAAGATCACCTTCTGTGATACTGCCGACATATTTTCCCTCTTTATTCAAAATCGGGACACATGTATATCTGTAGTGTTCCATAATTTCCAAAGCCTGTCTGAGTGTATGATAATCATAAATAAATGCAAGTTCACTCTTTGGCTTCAGGAAAAATAAAATATTCATCTTCTGAACAGCCTCCTAAATTTGTGTAGTTACAAAAATATCATAAATTGCTTTGATCGCGCCTTCAAAATCATGGTTGCTGACACCAATGATAATATTCAGCTCACTGGAACCCTGGTCGATCATACGGACGTTAATATTTGCATGTGCAAGCGCAGAGAAAATACGTCCGGAAGTACCTCTGGTTGCTCTCATTCCACGTCCTACAACTGCGATCAGTGCAAGATCAGATTCCAGTTCCAGATAATCCGGTTCCACTTCTCTGTGAATGCCTGCGATCACTTTCTGCTCTTTTTCTTCAAATTCTTCCTGGTGAACAAAAATTGTCATCGTATCAATTCCGGATGGCATATGTTCGATAGAAACATGGTTCTCTTCAAAAACTTCCAACACTTTACGGCAGAACCCAACCTGAGAGTTCATCATCGCTTTCTCCACAGTTACAGAAGCGAAATCCTTCTTACCTGCAATACCGGTAATAACAAAACGTGGTTTCTGACATGTTGCTTCCACAATCAGAGTTCCTTTATCCTCCGGTGCATTCGTATTGCGGATATTGATCGGGATACCTTCCTTGCGCACCGGGAAAATGGCATCTTCGTGAAGAACCGTAGCGCCCATATAGGACAGCTCACGAAGTTCACGGTATGTGATCACATCGATCGGTTTCGGATTCGGAATGATTCTTGGATCCGTAATCAGGAATCCGGATACATCTGTCCAGTTTTCATACATCTCTGCATGAACCGCTTTTGCAACGATAGATCCGGTAATATCCGATCCACCACGGGAAAATGTCTTCACACTTCCATCCGGTTTAGAACCGTAAAATCCCGGAATTACCGCACGTTCTATATCTGCAAGTTTTGCGGTCAACACCTCATCGGTCTTTTCGGCATCAAAATTACCTTCTTCATCAAAGAAAACAACTTCGGCTGCGTCAATGAATGTATATCCGAGATATTCAGCCATAATCTTACCATTCAGAAATTCACCGCGGGATGCCGCATAATCTCTTCCAATCTTGGCAAGAAAATTCTTACGGATGATCTTGAAATCTTCCTCCAGCGAAATTTTAAGTCCAAGCCCGTCAATAATTGACTGATAACGTGCTTTGATCGCAGTCAGAAGATTCTCAAAATTCTCCATGTGTTCTTCTTTTTCTTCGTCGTCATATGCAAGGATTGCCTGTCCATAACAACTGTACAGCATATCCGTTACTTTTGTATCGTCAGAGGTACGTTTTCCCGGCGCAGACGGAATCACATAACGTCTGCTGGAATCTTTTCTGATGATCGCACCGACTTTTTCAAACTGTTCGGCGCTTGCCAGTGAACTTCCTCCGAATTTAACAACTTTAATTAACATTTTTGTATTCCTCCAGGT
>OLPD01001649.1_pt1 | contig 10400 bp, 24 predicted proteins | sample 1672111 | NCBI WGS metagenome assembly OLPD01 (sample SAMEA3136646, study PRJEB25190) | human gut metagenome
ATCTTATGAGAATAGAAGTATATAGCATTATCCGTATTCCCTTCTATTCTCTCTTAATTTTGAATGACGAATTAATATTCAACTACTAAAATTGGTGTTACCTCTATAGTTGTTTCACAGCTTTTTACTAAATCTATAGAATAATCTATTTTTATAACTTTACTTTCAGCATATTCAGAGTAAACAACTTCATCTATTTCTAATGTTTCTTCTTCAACAATTTCTCCATTATCTTGTTTTCTTAATACTATGCAATCTTTATCATTAAACAATTTAGATACTTCTACCACACTTTTATCTTGCTTTCTTCTATCTCTTAACTCGGTTAACCACATATAGGTAAATAACTCTATGCTATTCTGTTCCATTGTTTCATCTTCTATTTTTTTATACAAATCATTTATTACTTCATTTAATTTTTTATCATCCATCTTTATCAATTCCTTTCTTCGCAATAATATCAAAGTCTTATTTTTGAATTGTGAATTACATACCTAAATCTACAAACTTACAAAATTCATCTGACATATCGTTTTGTAAGTTTCCACCACAATCCTCGCATAAGGATATTATTTGTTCTGCCATGTTGTCTTGAACGCCAAACTCCAATCTATAAGATGGTTCATCTACGTAAATATCTCTTGCGCAACCATCACATTTAATTACATACTCATTTCTTTTAAATTCAACATTTATCATTTTTAAAATCCTCCATCTAACTCACAATATAATCATTATTCTTCCTCTTCTTCTAGTTCAACTAAAATTCTTCTATTTTCTATCCTTTTTTTTTATTTTTCTTTTCTAACCTTCTTTTATAAGTTGGAGTTGAATACCATCTAATAGTATCTACTTTAACATTTAATACTTCAGCTAACTCATATACATTACCAATAGCTAAACATTCCTCTCCCTTATACATTGCATACACTTTCATTGCTCTTCCTCCAAATTACTTCTTTTTCTTTCTCTTTTTCGAAACATACCTTTCTTTACAGTCCTGCTCTAAAATATCTTCTCGTTTCTTATCAACAACTATATTCTTATCTCTAAAGTCTTTTATTAATTTATCAATAATCATTTAATACCTCCATCAGAAAGGCATATCCCCATCGTCAATTGGCACTTCTTGTCCAAAACCTATTCCATCATCTACTGGCGGATTCCAACTATTATTACTAGAGTTGTTATTAGAACTACCTATAAACTCAAAACTTTCTACAATAACATCTGTTGTATATCTCTTAACTCCATCTTGTCCATCATAACTACCAGTTCTTATGCTCCCTGTAACAGCGATTTGTCTACCCTTTGTAATATATTGTGCAATTGTTTCTCCAGTCTTTCCAAATGCTACACAGTTAATAAAATCTGTTTCATCTTTCTTAAATTGTCTTGTAATTGCTACTGTAAATCTACATATCGCCAACCCCGAATTTGATTGAAAATTAAGAGATGGATCCTTTGTTAAACGTCCTATTAAAATCACCTTATTCATTTTTTAACATCCTCTCTATATCAAATCTTAATTCTGCGATTTTATTCATTATCGTATTAAAATCTTGCATTCCAGTTCCTTTTACTTCTCTATCAATCAAAAACTTAAAAGCTTGGTCTATTGTTGTTAAATATCCTACTGCCTTTTTAACTTCTTTCCCCAAATTCTTACTTTCCTTTTCTTTAACTACTGAATGTTCATATACTGTTACATTTAAAACATCACTTTCAATTGAATACTTTTCATTAATTCTCATTTTTAACTTCCTCCAATTCAAACTCTATTCTTTCCTGCTCTTCAGTCCACTTCTTAACCACTGTTAACTCTACTACCTGAGCATCATCATCAAATGCAATTTTATTTAAACTATCCAATACTATTTTTGCTATATTATCCGAGTCTGGTTTCTTTAATGGCATTTCTACCCCATCTCTTATAGCTTGTACACGTTTCTTCGTATAACTCTTAGGTATTTTATAGTAAACCTCTATCCTTGCACTTACTGGCCCATCTATAAACTTTCCATCTTGCTCCTGGTAACAACATTTAATCCAGTTTTCATATGTAATAGTATCCCCTGGAGTAAATGCTCTTCCTGTTTTAGTATTGAATCTTGGTCTAGCTTTTCCTTTTATCTTTCCTTCAACTACAATCACTTAATCACCTCTGTTGAAATTGATTTTCTTATGAGAATAGAAGCATATAACATTAGCTGAATTTACTCCTATTCTCTATATATTTAATTTTTATATTCTTCTAAATCCTTTTCTAAAATCTCCATGACCTTTTTAGCTTTATACTCGTTCATCTTTTTACTCCTCTCTATTATTTCTTAAATCTTCTCTACCAAGCTTATATAGTACCCTTGTATCTCTATGTACTTCATCTAGATACTTGACTATATTCTCTAGTAAATCTTTAAGCTCTGCTTTTTCTCCACGCTTTAGATTACTTCTTATTTCACATCTTATAACCGACCATCTAAAATAAGCTTGTAAGCTATCTTGCATTAAACTAAATGCTCCTGCTATATCATCTTCTTTTAGATTATTTTTTCTTTTAATTATGTTTCCTAAGATAATACAATCCTCTGGATATTCTTTTTTTAATTCATCCAAATTACACCTCTATATAATCAATTTCCCGCCCATTACAGCTCTTGTAACATCTTCTTTGATATATTTATCGTCATGTAAAGACAACCTCTTTAAAAGCCTATTAAGTGCCTTATCATCAATCTGTAAAATTTTATTGATTTCTTCTTTAGTTAAATACTGCTTGTCCCATAAATCTTCCAACTTGTTTTGGAACTCCAGTTTAAGTTTTCTATTAAGACTTGCTCCTTTACTTCCATGCACTCCATACGTTCCCCTGTGATGTTCTTGACATAAATACACAAAATTTAATTTACAAAATTCTAAGTTCTTATTTTCAGACCTGTAAACTACATGATGTAATTCTATATAAGGATTTCCACATACTTTGCAATATCTAGTCATTTAATTCCCCCTTACCACCTTTGCCTATATTTCTTAGAAGTAATCTTGTCCCTTCTTTTCTTAGCATTGCTTATATTCCCAAACATAAATGCATCAGCTTCTCTAATACCAACTTTCCTTCTCTCTTGCCTTAACTTTATATCCCTAAAAGTTTGTTCTGCTCTTTCAGCATTAGTCATACTTTCCCATGCTTTCAAATTAACCACCTATTTCTACTTTCTTTCCTGTTAGTATCTCTAAATAATCTTTATAGCTACTTCTCAATATTTCATTTTTAAAATTCTTTGGTGATGATATATTAATAATTTCACCTTCAACTACTGTTGCATCCATAAACCATGTTCTATAAGAATTCTCTCCCCATTGTTCATAAAACTTTTCATGAGTTTGGGTTGGGAATGAAAGGGGTGGAAGTGTAGGAGCTTTTTCTTCTTCTCCTTCTTCCCATTCTTCTCTTTCTTTAACATTATTATCATTATTATTATTCTTATCATTCTTGTTAGTTGTTACCTCTTTGTTACCTGTTTGTTGGCTCTTTGTTACCTCTTTGTTAGTGCTTTGTTGGTCGTTTGTTACCTCTTTGTTAGTATCTTTGTTACCTTCTTCAAGACCACCTTGGTAAACGCCCCAATTTACTATATTTATGAGCCTTCCTGTCTTTGTTACTTCCTGTGTTAGAAATTCGTATTTTTCAAATTTATTTAATGCACTTCGTACATTTTGCACTGAAATTCCTTTGCCACATCTTGTACAAATGCTATCAAGTGAAGTTACTAACATACCTGGTTCAGCTTTAAATTGTTTGCCTTTCCACTCCCATTCTTTCCCTTTATGATTTGCCATTCCTAGAAGGGTAATAAGTATTACCTTTTGTTCGGGAGTGGAATTTTGCCATATAGCTTTTTCAAATAAACATCTATGAAGTTTTATCCACCCTTCTGACATAACTACCTCTTTCTTAATACGAAGGACTAAAATCTCTTTCTCTTCTAATATCTTCTAGTCTTTCCTTCTCTTCTATAATTTCATGCGCATTCTCTAATGCAACCTCTAATTCTAAGATTTTATCTTCCAAATCACTAACTGTTTTTTCTCCAACGCTTTCTCTGTATTGGTCAAACAAATACTCAAACTGCTCATTTGTTAATTTAATCTTTTCGGTTCTGTCCTCTATCATAAATTCAACGTCTGTAGCAGGTACATAAAATATCTCTTGGTTTCTCCAATCTAACTTAATTAAATTAGCCATTACTTCTTACCCTCCAATCCATTGCAAACATGGTCATATTCTTCTTTAGTAAGTGCTTTTATATCCTTTTTGTATTTTGTTAATATCATTTGCTCAATTTTAGCTTTATCATATCCAGCCTTATTAGCTAATGCATATAATCTTTTAATTTGTGCTGCAGATAAATTCGAACTGCTTGTCTTACCATCTTTACCATGTGTATTAGTCGAATCACTATCCTTGTTATCATCAATACAGAACAATCCATTTAAGGCATATTTCCTAGCGTAAGAAGAAGATGCTCCAGTAATCTGACTTCCATCCATACCTTTTTTACTTTCTTCTTCTCTAGCTAAACCAGTAGCCCATTCCTTCTCTCCAGTTTCTACATCTGTTAATGTTGCTGTAGCTTTTACATGGTATCTACCTTCTGTATAAATAATTTCATCACTTAGCTTTAAAACACACTTATTTTCCTTTAATAAAGGCTTTACTGCTTCTAAGATATCCTCACAACTTCTATAGTTGTAATTCCCGAAATTATTACGTTGGTTCTTAGGAGCATTGAGCTCCTGTTGAATATTAAATAACTTATCGTATATTCCCATAATTACTCCTACTATCTAATCCTTAAACTTTCAGTTTGTTTAATTTCTACTCCTGGTATATCTTCACCATTTTTTAAATCATTCAAAATAGCTTTCTTATCTATAACTGGAGCTTGTTCAATTAAATACTCTTTAGGAATAAGCTTTTCATCTAGTATAGATACTCCTGGAGCATTTTTTTGAATATTAAAGCTAAATAACTTCCCTTTAAACTTTGTTTTTCCTGTAGCTTTCATAGCTCCATCTAAATACTCTTTTAAATTTTTAACTCTATTTTCTAAAGATTTTCTTCTATCTGATAATCTTTTCTCTTCTTCCTTAAATCCAGCAATATCAACTTCTAATGTTTTAATTAACTTTGCTATATTTTCTGCTTTTACCTCTAATTCTTCGCCCACTTGCTCTAATGCACTAGTTATTAAATCTTGTGGAACCTCTGGGTTTTCTAATAATTCTTGTAAATTTAAATAACTCTCTGTTAACTCATATAATTTCATTATTTAATTCCTCCTAGTTTAAATTCTTTTAATTTTCTGTTATACTGTCATTGATTTCTTTTGAATCGCTATTAACTGACTTATGAGCGCCAACTCTATCAGATAATAGCTTTTCTTTTGCTATTTCTATAGCTTCTAAATAACCTAATCTTTCTTTTATAATTAGCCTCTGCGCTTCACAAACTAGCTTGTCTAATTCTTGGCTAATAGCAACAGTTCTTTCATCTGTCATTCCATATTCATCAATAGATTTATGAAGCTTTTCTCTTAATTCTTTCATGTTTGCCTCCTAAACTCTTTATTAACTTACCTATTCCATCTAAAATAGATGCAATTATTAGAATTAACCCAATTATTATCGCCAAGGCTATTGGCATTACAAAGGTACATATACCCCATATATTTAAACCTTCCATAGATTCACCACTTCTAATAAACTACCAATATATAATTTTTATAAATCTCAATGTGCTGTTTATTATATTTCTTTGTTAAAGCTATCTTTTCTTTAAACGTTTTATACGGTATTACAGCACATACCATATTGCCTATCATTTATATCACTTCTTCAAAATTAATCTGATTATTTATTCTTATAATTTCTTCTTTTAAATAAAATGGTGGCTCATATGCTTGTACAATTTCTTTAGCCTTTTCTAGATACTTTCTCTTTATAGCTTTATATTTCTTTACATTAAATTGCTCTTTTACATACTTCCAAATATTACTGTAAATTTTCCTAGATAAAGATTTATCCTTATATGCTAAACTATCTTTACCACCTAAAACTTGAGTTCCTTTACTTCTGACTATAGCCACCAATTCATCCGGTTCATCGCCTATAAGCGGTAAATCTTCTTTGAATGAATTTAAATCTTCTTTAAGCTCTATTACTTCTGCTTTAACCTCTTTGGCATATTTAAATTGAAGTTCTAGCATTTCTTCTGTAGTAAGCGGTTTAGCTTGTCCACTATTAACTTGCTCTCTCATATTAAAATATCCATCAACCAATTTATCGTACTGCTCCCAAGCAAAATCATCTTCTAGTATTTTAAGAAGTTTTGAATATCCTCTTTCTGATAGTAGGTAGATGTTATCACTTCTGTTTATTGCATTTTGAGTATAAATTCCGTGGTCAATCAAATTGACCTCGAATCCACTTCCTTTTAAATCCACAATGTCAATTCCATTTAAAAATCTATTCCTATTCATATTTATAGATTGATTAATAACCTTTAACTCTCTTACGTGTATATTAGCAATCTCTTTAGCTAACATTGCCTTCTTACCTTCTCCAAATCCACCTTCTATATTGTGAAATTTCATTCCATAAACATTTACTAATCCATTAACTTTTACATTTGGTTTTCTTGAACCGTGCTTTAAATTTTCCATTTGTTATCTCTCCTTTTTAAACTATTAAATTCAAACTCTTAGTTGTAATACTCTGGTATTCTCTTAACAAGTTTCGCAATTTCTCGTTTTCTTTTTCCAACCTCTCGGCTCTTTTTTCTAATTTTCTTCTTTCTATTGGTGAAAGAGGATTAGTATTACCTAATGATTCAATTTTTAATATTTCATCTATGTGATATCTTGGAGTTTGCAAGCCAGAAACTCTTGTTAATATCCCTAAAGATTCATATTTCTCAATAACTTTACTAGATGTAAAATCCCATCTTTTCGCTAAGCTTTGTCTACTTAACAATGTTTTTTCGTTATGTAAACTCACTATTATCCCCCTCCTAATCTACTACTAATTTTTACTCTATAAGAGTATTATTTAATATTTCATCTAAAGATATTCCTAACTCTTTTGATATATCAAAAGCAGTTTCTAAACTTGGTTTTTTTCTTCCACACTCAATATCACATATAAAACTTGGACTCTTAGAAATTTTCCTAGCTAAATCGCTCTTAGATAAATTAATCTCACTTCGTGCTCTCATCATTTCTTTTTTGAATTCTTCCAAATAAGTCATTTCTTCCTCCTTACTAACAATTACGCTTTACGAGTAATATTTTATTACGCTACAAGAGTATATTCAAGGTTCATTTTTTACGCTATTAGCCTAAATATTAAGAATAAACGAGATAATCTTCTATTCTCTTAAAATTTCTCTATTTTTCAAATAATTACGCTTTTAGTGAAGTTTTACACCAATAGCGTAATATAATATACTGATTAAAACAGGAGGTTTTGATATGAGTATAGGTGATAAAATTAGATTCTTAAGAAAACAAAATTCTTTTACACTAAAGGATTTACACACTAAAACTGGATTATCTATATCTTTTTTATCAGATATAGAAAATAAAAGGCGTAACCCAAGTATTGAAAACTTAAAATTACTAGCAGATACATTTGGTGTAACTGTAAATGAGCTAATTAGCGATAAATCAATTTCATTAGAAAATAAGACGAAAAAGAAAAGAGACTATTCTTTAAATGAAAAAGAACAAAAAAATATAGATGTAGAAGCACAAAAAATACTTGATGAATTATCAATGTCATTTTCTAAAAATAAAGATATATTAACAGATGAAGATTACTTTGCTATAGAAAATGCTTTGAAAATTACTCTTGAGTCCATAAAAATAAAAAACAAGAAGAAATTTACACCAAACAAATATAAATAAAAATAGCCAAGGGGATGAGAACTTGAGTATTTATAGATATATACAAAACGTTGCAGATAACGTTATAGATACTTATGATAGCGTAAGACCTTTAGATATAGTTAAAAACCTAAAAAGAGTTGAATTTAAAGTCTTACCTTTAACAAATTCAATAAATGGATTTTATAAATATATTTCACCAAATAGACAAATGATTGTTATAAACGAAAATCTATCAGAAGAAATGTTTAACTTTACTTTATTTCATGAATTAGCTCATTATTTTTTAGGACATAAAAATACACTACTTTTAAACTCTTCTTTTACATCTACGCTAAAAGAAGAGTTTCAAGCAGACCTATATGCTACATATATGTATTTACATTACATAGAAGCATATACCTCTTGCTCTTTAGAAGAAGTTTCTTTGCCTAAAAGAGTAAATGAATTAATACATTATTTTTATTAATTTTTTTATAATTTTATACGAACATACATTCTTGAAAAAGGAGATTTGCTATGGATTTTAATAAATATGAAATACCAAAAGAATATACAGATAAATTTAAAGTTACTGAAAGAGATAAAAGACAATTCAAAAAATTCTGGAATGATGAATTGATTTTGTTAAATAAAATGAATAATTTATCAAAAGATGATATAGAGATAATTCACAAATCAATCATTTCTATATTTTGGATTGCTAAGGGTATAAATAAAGAAAAGTTTACCCCATCAAAATATAAAAAAAATATTTATTCAGATTAATATTAGATAATAAATTTAGGGAGGGATTATTAAATGGATTATAACATTACTTATAGACAAAAAGATAAAGGTTGGCAATATATAATAAGTTATAAGGTCAACGGTAAGTGGAAACAAAAATCAAAGCAAGGGTTTAAGACAAAAAAAGAAGCTAAGCCAGCTGCTGAGTTAGCTGCAAGAGAATTACAAGATACCTTAAGTCTAAATCAAGAGTTTAAAAACTTAACATTTGAAGAATTTAAAGATATGTATATTTCTCATATAAGTTTATATATGCAAGAAAATACAATAAGATTATATAATATGGCATTAAAACATTTTGAACCATTATACAAATTAGAAATTACAAAAATAAACACAATCCATATACAAAATTGTTTAGATTCAATGGTAAAGCAAGGTTTATCATATGGTACTATTATAACTTACAAAAATAGAATAAATTCCATCTTTAATAGTGCTGTAAATAAATATAATATTATTCCAAAGTCCCCTGCTATTAATTTAGAAATTAAAACCTCTAAAGATCCAAACAAGAAAAAAGCATTAACAGAGTATGAATTAAAAGACCTAATAGATAAAACTGCTAATCTTAAATATAAAGTTATATTTTCTTTAGCTGGTATGTGTGGTCTTCGAATCGGTGAAATTCTTGGTTTAACATGGGATAAAATAGATTTCAATAGGAATACTATTAATATTAATATACAGTGGAAGAACATTCAAAATAATAAAGTCGGATTTGGAGAATTGAAATCAAAAAACTCATATAGAATAGTTCCTCTTCCTCCTAAAGCAAAGGAAATACTATTAGAATGGAGAAACTATTCTTATGAGAATTCAAGTGATAGAGTTGTTGTTTATAATTGTGTATCTGGATTAACTAATATGTTAAGAAACTATACTAAAAAAATAGGTTACAATTTATCAATACATGAATTTAGACACACATATGCAACAACATTAATTTCTAATGGTGTAGATTTCAAGACCGTTGCTAAACTTATGGGGCATGATATAGAACAAACTATGAAAACATATTCTCACGTTACAGATAATATGTTGAATAATGCAACTAATTTATTGACTAAAATTTTTTAAAAGTTTTTTTGACGATTCTTTTGACGTTTTATATTTTATCACTCTAAACCATTGATTTTAGCTATATTTTATATTTTTATATTATTTTCTCTTGCATAGTAGAATAAGTATTGTTGTGCAAGCCCTGCAAGTTCTCCAAATTTATCTCTACCAAAAACTCTTATCTTATTTAATGATACATCTGGTGCTAAGTAAAAATGAATCATTGCCCTCTTTATCCATACATCAACTGGAAAAGCTGAATGCTTGCTCATTGAAAATAACATTATGCAATCAGCAACTTTAGCTCCTACTCCCATAAAATTCTGAAGTGCCTTATGACACTCATCAACAGGTAGTGACTTTATATATTCTAAATCGAATTGTTGTAAATCCTCATTTAAAGTTCCATTATTCTTAGCTTCAATTGCAGAATTAACTTTTGATATAGTATGTATTATGTATTTACTTCTAAAAGATGCTCCAGTTTCTTTTATTTCTTCTAAAGTTGCTTCTTTTAATTGTTCTGGAGTTGGAAAAGCATAATATACATTTCCTTTATACTCAATTTTATCTCCCCATCTTTCAGATATCTTTTTAATAGTC
>OLPD01001652.1_pt1 | contig 10383 bp, 9 predicted proteins | sample 1672111 | NCBI WGS metagenome assembly OLPD01 (sample SAMEA3136646, study PRJEB25190) | human gut metagenome
CGTCTTGTACCTCTATATTGAGACTCTGAAACAGAGACTGGATGCCATAAATCAACTGCGTGTGGATCGCGCGCTTGCTGCCATGGGACCTGCTTTCCAGCAGGTATACAGTCTGCTGCCGACATTATTGCACTACCACCATCCGCTGATGCCGGGTTACCTTGATGGTAACGTTCCCAAGGGCATATGCCTTTACACGCCTGATGAAACTCAACGCCACTACCTGAACGAGCTGGAACTGTACCGCGGTATGTCGCCGCAGGACCCGCCGAAGGGCGAACTGCCGATCACCGGCGTTTACTCAATGGGCAGTACCTCTTCGGTAGGGCAAAGCTGTTCGTCTGACCTTGATATCTGGGTCTGCCATCAATCCTGGCTGGATAGCGAAGAGCGCCAGCTGCTGCAGCGAAAATGTAGCCTGCTGGAAAGCTGGGCGGCCTCGCTGGGTGTGGAAGTCAGTTTCTTCCTGATTGATGAAAACCGTTTCCGTCACAATGAAAGCGGCAGTCTGGGTGGTGAAGACTGTGGTTCGACGCAGCATATCCTGTTGCTGGATGAATTCTATCGCACCGCTGTGCGCCTCGCGGGTAAACGTATTCTGTGGAATATGGTGCCGGGCGACGAAGAAGAGCACTACGACGATTACGTCATGACGCTCTACGCACAGGGGGTGTTAACGCCAAACGAATGGCTGGATCTCGGCGGACTCAGTTCGCTTTCCGCCGAAGAGTACTTTGGCGCCAGCCTCTGGCAGTTGTACAAGAGTATCGACTCCCCGTATAAAGCGGTGCTGAAAACGCTGTTGCTGGAAGCCTATTCCTGGGAATATCCCAACCCACGCCTGTTGGCGAAAGACATTAAACAGCGCTTGCATGATGGCGAGATCGTCTCTTTTGGTCTTGACCCTTACTGCATGATGCTGGAGCGCGTTACCGAATACCTCACGGCGATCGAAGATCCGACTCGCCTGGATTTAGTACGTCGATGTTTCTACTTAAAAGTGTGCGAGAAACTGAGCCGCGAGCGCGCCTGCGTGGGCTGGCGTCGTGAAGTATTAAGTCAGTTAGTGAAAGAGTGGGGCTGGGGTGACACCCGTCTGACCATGCTGGATAACCGCGCTAACTGGAAGATTGACCAGGTACGTGAAGCGCATAACGAACTGCTCGATGCGATGATGCAGAGCTATCGTAACCTGATCCGCTTTGCGCGGCGCAATAACCTCAGCGTCAGCGCCAGTCCGCAGGATATCGGCGTGCTGACCCGTAAGCTGTATGCTGCGTTTGAAGCGTTGCCGGGTAAGGTCACGCTGGTGAACCCGCAGATATCTCCGGATCTCTCGGAACCGAATCTGACCTTTATCCATGTACCGCCGGGTCGTGCCAACCGTTCGGGTTGGTATCTCTACAACCGCGCGCCTAACATGGACTCGATCATCAGCCATCAGCCGCTGGAATATAACCGCTATCTCAACAAGCTGGTGGCGTGGGCCTGGTTCAATGGCTTGCTGACCTCGCGTACGCATTTGTTTATTAAGGGCAACGGCATTGTTGATTTGCCGAAGCTGCAGGAAATGGTCGCCGACGTGTCGCACCACTTCCCACTGCGACTGCCTGCGCCAACGCCGAAAGCGCTCTATAGCCCATGCGAAATTCGCCATCTGGCGATTATCGTTAACCTCGAATATGACCCGACGGCAGCGTTTCGCAATCAGGTGGTGCATTTTGATTTCCGTAAGCTGGACGTCTTCAGTTTTGGTGAAGAGCAAAAATGCCTGGTGGGTAGCGTAGACCTGCTGTACCGCAACTCGTGGAATGAGGTGCGTACGCTGCACTTCAACGGCGAGCAGGCGATGATTGAAGCGTTAAAAACGATTCTGGGCAAAATGCACCAGGATGCCGCGCCGCCAGATAGCGTCGAGGTCTTCTGCTATAGCCAGCATCTGCGTGGTTTAATTCGCACCCGCGTTCAGCAACTGGTGTCTGAGTGCATCGAATTACGTCTGTCCAGCACCCGTCAGGAAACCGGACGCTTCAAAGCGCTGCGTGTTTCCGGCCAGACGTGGGGGCTGTTCTTCGAACGTCTGAACGTCTCGGTGCAGAAGCTGGAAAACGCGATTGAATTCTATGGCGCGATTTCACATAACAAACTGCACGGACTTTCCGTCCAGGTTGAGACCAACCATGTGAAACTGCCGTCGGTGGTAGACGGTTTTGCCAGTGAAGGGATTATTCAGTTCTTTTTCGAAGAAACGGGTGATGAGCAGGGCTTTAATATCTACATTCTGGACGAAAGCAATCGGGCTGAGGTGTATCACCACTGCGAAGGTAGTAAAGAGGAACTGGTACGCGACGTCAGCCGTTTCTACTCATCGTCGCACGATCGTTTTACCTACGGCTCCAGCTTCATCAACTTTAACCTGCCGCAGTTCTATCAGATTGTGAAAACCGACGGGCGCGCGCAGGTGATTCCGTTCCGCACCCAGCCGATTAGCGCTGTTCCGCCCGTCAATCAGGACAACGACGCGCCGCAGTTGCAGCAGTACTTCTCTTAAGCATAGTGCCGGATGGCGGTGTAAACACCTTATCCGGCCTCCAAATGCGCGAGATACCCAGGCCGGATAAGCGAAGCGCATCCGGCAATCACACTTAGTGGAAGCTCACCTCTTCACCTGCCTGCTGCGTTGCCGCCTGTTCCAGCAGATCCCAGAACGTTTCGCCGCTTCGGTCGCAGATCCACTCGTCGCCTTTCAGGTCAAAGTGGTAGCCGCCCTGTTTGGTCGCCAGCCATACCTGGTGCAGCGGCTCCTGACGGTTAATGATAATTTTGCTGCCGTTTTCGAAACTGATGGTCAGAACGCCGCCGTTGATCTCACAATCAATATCGCTGTCGCCATCCCAGTCATCCAGACGTTCTTCAATGGTCATCCACAGGGTGTCAGCAAGGCGATGAAATTCACTGTCGTTCATTTTCTTATCCTATTTTTCGTGATGCCCGCAGTATAACGTGGAATAAATCGCGATGCAGTTTTTAGCCAAACTCTTGCTTTTACGCCTTCTCCTGCGATGATAGAAAACAGAAAGCATGAACTTTACAGGCAATCGATAATGAAAAACGTGTTAAAGCCACTCGCTGTCATTTTTACTCTGTTCAGCCTGACGGGCTGTGGGCTCAAAGGCCCGCTCTATTTCCCACCAGCTGATAAAACCGCGCCGCCTCCGACCAAGAGCGTTCAGCCGCAATCGCAATCCACCACGCCTGAGAAAAACGATCGTGGGATTAGTGATGGGCCTTCTCAGGTGAATTACTAACGGCAGGAATAGATTTTACATTTCTGTACCCGCGTGAACGGAGTGAATGATGCAATTCTCTAAAATGCATGGCCTTGGCAACGATTTTATGGTCGTCGACGCGGTAACGCAGAATGTCTTTTTCTCACCAGAGCTGATCCGCCGCCTGGCCGACAGACATCTCGGCGTTGGATTTGATCAACTGCTGGTGGTTGAACCTCCGTATGATCCGGAGCTGGATTTCCACTACCGTATTTTTAATGCCGACGGCAGTGAAGTGTCACAGTGCGGCAATGGCGCCCGCTGTTTTGCCCGTTTTGTTCGCCTGAAAGGGCTGACCAATAAGCGCGATATTCGCGTCAGTACCGCGAATGGTCGTATGGTATTAACCGTAACCGACGACGAGCTGGTGCGGGTGAATATGGGCGAACCCAATTTTGAACCCTCGCAGGTTCCTTTTCGCGCTAATAAAGCAGAGAAGACCTATATTATGCGCGTGGCCGAACAGACAGTATTGTGCGGCGTGGTTTCAATGGGGAACCCGCACTGCGTGATTCAGGTTGATGATGTTGATACGGCCACGGTAGAAACACTGGGACCGGTTCTGGAAAGCCATGAACGCTTCCCTGAACGCGCCAACATCGGATTTATGCAGGTGGTAAAACGCGAGCATATCCGACTGCGCGTCTATGAGCGCGGCGCGGGTGAAACGCAGGCCTGCGGCAGCGGTGCATGCGCCGCCGTTGCAGTCGGTATCCAGCAGGGGCTGCTGGCAGAAGAAGTGAGGGTGGAATTACCGGGCGGTCGACTTGATATCGCCTGGAAAGGTCCGGGTCATCCGCTGTATATGACTGGCCCGGCGGCACATGTCTACGACGGATTTATTCACTTATGAAGCAACCAGGGGAAGAACTACAGGAAACGCTCATGGAGCTCGACGATCGGGCGGTCGTCGATTATCTGCAACGTAATCCTGAGTTTTTTATCCGTAATGCCCAGGCTGTTGAAGCGATGCGAGTTCCGCACCCAGTGCGGGGCACGGTCTCTTTAGTGGAATGGCATATGGCGCGGGCGCGTAATCATATTAACGTGCTGGAAGAGAACATGGCGTTGTTGATGGAACAGGCCAACGCCAATGAAAGCCTGTTCTATCGTCTGTTAAATCTGCAAGGACGTCTGGTGGCGGCCAGCAGCCTTGACGATATGCTGATGCGATTTCATCGCTGGGCGCGTGAGTTAGGGCTGGCAGGAGCGACGGTTCGTCTGTTCCCGGATCGCTGGCGACTAGGCGCGCCCTCAAAATTCACCCATCTGGCATTAAGCCGTCAGGCTTTTGAACCGTTGCGTATCCAGCGTTTGGGCCAGTCGCAGCACTATCTTGGGCCGCTCAATGGTCCTGAATTGCTGGTCATGATGCCGGAGGCGAAAGCCATAGGCTCAGTCGCGATGTCGATGCTCGGGCAGGATGGATCCCTTGGCGTGATGCTGTTTAGCAGTCGTGATGTTAATCATTACCAGCAGGGGCAAGGCACGCAATTGCTGCAGGAAATCTCGCTGATGTTGCCGGAGCTGCTGGAGCGCTGGATTGAACGCGTATGACCGATTCACCCCTTTCTCAGGATGTGGCGCGCTTTTTGCGCTATCTGGGCGTTGAGCGTCAGCTTAGCCCGATCACCTTGCTTAATTATCAGCGTCAGCTTGATGCCATCATTGCGTTAGCCGGAGAGACCGGTCTGCAAAGCTGGCAACAATGTGATGCGCTCATGGTCCGCAGTTTTGCTGTTCGCAGCCGTCGTAAAGGACTGGGGCCGGCGAGTCTGGCACTGCGTCTCTCCGCGTTACGCAGTTTCTTCGACTGGCTGGTTAATCAGGGCGAACTGAAAGCCAATCCGGCAAAAAGCGTTTCCGCGCCGAAAGCACCGCGTCATCTGCCTAAAAATATCGATGTCGACGACGTTAATCGTCTGCTGGATATCGATCTCAACGACCCCCTTGCCGTGCGTGATAGAGCGATGCTGGAAGTGATGTACGGCGCGGGTCTGCGTTTATCTGAACTGGTTGGGCTGGATATTAAACATCTCGATCTCGACACTGGCGAAGTGTGGGTGATGGGTAAGGGCAGTAAAGAGCGTCGCCTGCCGATTGGCCGCAATGCGGTGGCGTGGATTGAGCACTGGCTGGATCTACGCGGACTCTTTGGCTGCGATGACGATGCGCTATTTCTGTCAAAACTGGGCAAACGCATCTCGGCGCGTAACGTGCAGAAACGCTTTGCTGAATGGGGTATCAAGCAGGGGCTGAACAGCCACGTACATCCCCACAAATTACGCCACTCCTTTGCGACGCATATGCTGGAGTCGAGCGGCGATCTGCGCGGAGTGCAGGAGTTATTGGGTCATGCCAATCTCTCCACAACTCAAATCTATACCCATCTTGATTTTCAACACCTGGCTTCAGTGTACGATGCGGCGCATCCGCGCGCCAAACGGGGGAAATAATGCGTTTTTACCGGCCTTTGGGGCGCATTTCTGCGCTCACCTTTGACCTTGATGACACCCTTTACGATAACCGTCCCGTTATCACACGCACCGAGCAGGAAGCGCTCGCGTTTGTACAGAATTACCATCCGGCGTTGAATTCGCTGCAAAATAGCGACCTACAGCGCTTGCGTCAGGCCGTTCGTGACGCCGAGCCGGAAATCTATCACGATGTTACCCAATGGCGTCACCGGGCCGTAGAACGCGCTATGCTGGAGGCGGGTTTGTCAGCGGCAGAAGCCAGAATGGGGGCGAATGCGGCGATGATGAATTTTGCCAAATGGCGTAGCCGCATTGAAGTCCCACAGACGACGCATGACACGCTGAAAGCGCTGGCTCGCAAATGGCCGCTGGTGGCGATCACCAACGGTAACGCGCAGCCGGAACTGTTTGGCCTGGGTGATTACTTTGAGTTTGTGCTGCGCGCCGGTCCCGACGGACGATCAAAACCGTTCAGCGACATGTACACGCTGGCGGCGGAAAAACTGAAAATGCCTGTAGGTGAGATCCTGCATGTGGGTGATGACCTGACGACAGACGTCGCGGGCGCTATCCGTTGTGGTATGCAGGCCTGCTGGATCAAACCGGAAAATGCCGACCTGATGCACACCGCTGACAGCCGTTTGCTGCCGCATATCGAAATTTCACAGTTGGCATCTCTGACCTCGCTGATATAATCACCAACAACTCTGTATAAATTCCCAGGGGTCCGGCTGGGCCCTGTTGATTCCGGCGGTGCCAATGGACGTTTCTTACCTGCTCGATAGCCTCAATGACGAACAGCGCCAGGCTGTGGCCGCGCCACGCAGCAACATGTTGGTTCTGGCAGGTGCGGGGAGTGGTAAAACGCGCGTGCTGGTACACCGTATCGCCTGGTTACTGACGGTAGAGAACAACTCGCCGTATTCGATTATGGCGGTAACCTTTACCAACAAAGCGGCGGCGGAAATGCGCCACCGTATTGGTCAGATCATGGGAACCAGCCAGGGTGGTATGTGGGTGGGGACGTTCCACGGTCTGGCGCACCGTCTGCTGCGCGCGCACCATATGGATGCCAACCTGCCGCAGGATTTCCAGATCCTCGACAGCGAAGACCAATTGCGTCTGCTTAAGCGCCTGATCAAGGCGATGAACCTGGATGAGAAGCAGTGGCCGCCGCGTCAGGCGATGTGGTTTATCAATAGTCAGAAAGACGAAGGGCTGCGCCCGCACCATCTACAGAGCTATGGCAACCCGGTTGAGCAAACCTGGCAGAAAGTGTATCAGGCTTACCAGGAAGCGTGTGACCGCGCCGGGCTGGTGGATTTCGCCGAGCTGCTGCTGCGCGCCCATGAACTGTGGCTCAACAAGCCGCATATCCTGCAGCACTATCGCGAACGCTTTACCAATATCCTGGTGGACGAATTTCAGGATACCAACAACATTCAATACGCTTGGATCCGCCTGCTGGCGGGCGATACCGGTAAAGTGATGATCGTGGGTGATGACGACCAGTCGATCTACGGCTGGCGCGGGGCGCAGGTGGAAAACATCCAGCGCTTCCTCACCGATTTCCCGGGCGCAGAAACCATTCGTCTGGAGCAGAATTACCGCTCGACCAACAATATCCTCAGCGCGGCGAACGCCCTGATTGAGAACAACAACGGGCGTCTGGGTAAAAAGCTGTGGACCGACGGTGTCGACGGTGAACCGATCTCGCTTTACTGCGCGTTCAACGAACTTGATGAAGCGCGTTTTGTGGTTAACCGCATCAAGACCTGGCAGGACAACGGCGGCGCGCTTGAACAATGCGCTATTCTGTACCGCAGCAACGCCCAGTCGCGCGTACTGGAAGAGGCGTTGTTACAGGCCAGCATGCCGTATCGGATTTATGGCGGGATGCGCTTCTTCGAACGCCAGGAAATCAAAGATGCGCTCTCTTACCTGCGCCTGATCGCTAATCGCAATGACGACGCCGCATTTGAGCGCGTGGTGAATACACCGACCCGCGGGATTGGCGATCGTACTTTAGATGTGGTGCGTCAGACCTCCCGTGACCGCCAGCTAACGTTGTGGCAGGCTTGTCGTGAGCTGTTGCAGGAAAAAGCCCTCGCGGGGCGCGCTGCCAGCGCCTTACAGCGTTTTATGGAGCTGATTGACGCACTGGCCCAGGAGACCGCCGATATGCCGCTGCACGTGCAAACTGACCGGGTGATTAAAGACTCCGGCCTGCGCATGATGTACGAGCAGGAAAAAGGCGAGAAGGGCCAGACGCGTATCGAAAACTTAGACGAACTGGTGACGGCAACGCGCCAGTTCAGCTACAACGAAGAAGACGAAGATTTAATGCCGCTGCAGGCGTTCCTATCCCATGCGGCGCTGGAAGCAGGCGAAGGGCAGGCGGATACCTGGCAGGATGCGGTTCAGCTGATGACCCTGCACTCGGCGAAAGGTCTGGAGTTCCCGCAGGTGTTTATCGTCGGCATGGAAGAAGGCATGTTCCCCAGCCAGATGTCGCTGGACGAAGGCGGACGTCTCGAAGAGGAACGCCGCCTGGCCTACGTCGGCGTGACCCGCGCGATGCAAAAGCTGACGCTGACCTACGCCGAAACGCGTCGTCTGTACGGCAAAGAGGTTTACCATCGCCCGTCGCGCTTTATTGGTGAACTGCCGGAAGCGTGTGTTGAAGAGGTTCGTCTACGCGCCACGGTCAGCCGCCCGGTAAGCCATCAGCGAATGGGCACGCCAATGGCGGAAAACGATACCGGCTATAAGCTTGGCCAGCGCGTACGCCATGCCAAGTTTGGCGAGGGCACCATTGTCAATCTGGAAGGCAGCGGCGAGCACAGTCGTTTGCAGGTCGCGTTCCAGGGGCAGGGGATCAAATGGCTGGTGGCGGCCTATGCCCGACTGGAAACGGTATAACTTTCAGAAAAATATCATTATTTTGTAACGATCTGCTAGCCTTACTGATGAGCAGGTAATTTATCCAGGCTAGCGTTTCGTTGCGTGTTGACGTCAAAATTTTGCTGGCGTAACATGCGCGCACGATCACTCTAAGAGGACATTCGCCTTGGACACACCCAGTAGATACTGGCTCACTATCCTGTCATCCAGGATCAACTCCTAAGGCTATCCCTTTTTGCTGATAGCCTTCGCGGTTGTCAGCGACCTTCTGTTTTTCCCGTCGCGCTGAGTCAGGCTGTTTAATGGTCTGAAACCCAATTTGTTTCTGTGTGCCCACCGAACTGTCCGATATTTTAAGCATTGGGAGTCCCGGTCATGCTGAGCGCATTTCAACTGGAAAATAACCGACTGACCCGGCTGGAAGTCGAAGAGTCACAACCCCTTGTAAATGCAGTATGGATTGATCTTGTCGAACCGGACGACGACGAGCGACTGCGCTTACAATCTGAACTTGGCCAGAGCCTGGCAACCCGCCCGGAACTGGAAGACATCGAAGCATCGGCACGTTTCTTTGAAGACGACGACGGCCTGCATATTCACTCCTTCTTCTTCTTTGAAGATGCGGAAGATCACGCCGGTAACTCCACTGTGGCATTTACCATCCGTGATGGTCGTCTGTTTACTCTGCGTGAGCGTGAACTGCCCGCTTTTCGTCTGTATCGTATGCGTGCCCGTAGCCAGTCGATGGTAGACGGTAACGCCTACGAGTTGCTGCTGGATCTGTTCGAAACCAAAATCGAACAGTTGGCAGATGAAATTGAAAATATCTATAGCGACCTGGAGCAGTTGAGCCGGGTGATTATGGAAGGGCATCAGGGCGATGAGTACGACGAGGCGCTCTCCACTCTGGCGGAACTGGAAGATATCGGCTGGAAAGTTCGCCTGTGTCTGATGGATACCCAGCGCGCGCTCAACTTCCTGGTACGCAAAGCACGCTTACCGGGTGGGCAACTGGAGCAGGCGCGTGAAATCCTGCGAGATATCGAATCCCTGCTGCCGCATAACGAATCCCTGTTCCAGAAGGTGAACTTCCTGATGCAGGCGGCAATGGGTTTTATCAACATCGAGCAGAACCGCATCATCAAAATCTTCTCGGTGGTATCCGTCGTGTTCCTGCCGCCAACGCTGGTTGCTTCCAGCTACGGGATGAACTTTGAGTTTATGCCAGAACTGAAGTGGAGCTTCGGCTACCCATGCGCGATTATCTTTATGATCCTCGCGGGCCTGGCACCGTATCTGTACTTTAAGCGGAAGAACTGGTTGTAATATGAGTGCCGGATAAAGCTATTTTTTTATCCGGCTTATTTCTAAAAATTGTCTTTTTTAAAGTCATGCGGATTGAAAACTCGCTCTATTTTATTTTCTTGTGTTAATTGATACTCAGTAAAATCGTTAATACCAATATGAGTGTTACGATAAGGGTATTCATTAATAACCATTAAGTAATTTTTCACGATGCAATTATCATTGCTCTTAATTGTCGGGAAACAGTAGAGATCTTCATACGGCCCTTCGATATATTTTTTATAGTCAGTGAAGCCATTACCGATATCAATGACATACCAGGTATGCCAACTACCTTCTGGTAGGGGATGTTGATTTTTAATTTCATT
>OLPD01001654.1_pt1 | contig 10369 bp, 12 predicted proteins | sample 1672111 | NCBI WGS metagenome assembly OLPD01 (sample SAMEA3136646, study PRJEB25190) | human gut metagenome
ATGATTATAATACTTATCTCTATGGCAATAATGAATAAATACAGTAGTGGAAATGACAAGGAAGGCGGTGGATTACTATTATAAAGAAGATTTTTTCAAACGTATATTTATTTTTGGTATTTGTATTCTTATACTTACCAATAGTGACTTTAGCAATATTCTCATTTAATAATTCAAAATCCATGGCTGTCTGGAACGGTTTCACATTGGATTGGTACTATACTTTATTCCAAAATGAGAGAATGATAAGTGCTCTTTACTATACATTATTAGTAGCAATTTTAGCTACATTAATATCGACTTTTATCGGGACAATAGCAGCGATAGGTATACATAAGATGAGAAATAACAAAAAAAGAGATTTATTACTTAATATAAATTATTTACCAGTATTAAACCCAGATATCGTAACTGGGGTGTCTCTTATGACATTATTTGTATTCTTAAATGTAAACTTCGGTATGACGACAATGCTTTTATCTCACTTAGTATTCGATATACCTTATGTAATTTTATCTGTTTTACCAAAATTAAAACAGTTACCAGCAAATATTGAAGATGCGGCCCTTGATTTAGGTGCGACACCATGGTATGCACTTAGAAAAATCGTGTTGCCACAAATCAAACCAGGTATAATATCTGGTGCATTAATGGCGTTTACTATGTCTATAGATGATTTCGTAATAAGTTTCTTTACAACAGGAAACGGTGTAACAAACTTATCAATCGAAATTTATTCAATGACAAGAAGAGGATTAACTCCTGAGATAAATGCCCTTTCAACATTAATGTTCGTAGTAGTTTTAGCATTACTAATAACTTCTAATGTTGTCGGAAATAAAAAGGCTGTTGAAAATTAGAAGGGAGAATTTTTAGATGAAGCTAAAGAAATTGATTGCATTAACATGCACATTTGTTATGGCAGCTAGTTTATTAACTGGGTGCGGAAGCTCTAAAAAATCTAGTGAAGTTCTAAACGTATACAATGTTGGGGACTATATCGATATGGATTTAATTCAAAAATTTACGCAAGAAACTGGAATACAAGTTGTGTACGAAACTTACGATACTAACGAAGCTATGTATCAAAAATTAAAAAGTGGTTCGTCAAAATACGACTTAATATTCCCATCAGACTATATGGTAGATAAACCTCTTGAAATCCTTTATCCCGTAACTGATATACCTTGCTGTTATAATCATTAATACTTGTAGGCGTAAAACAGGTTTTTGCTTTTTGATATTCTTTGTCACTAACTCTATTTCTCAGCACTATCTTGCCAGCCCTAGAGTCACTATCATGTATCTTAATATCCTCTAACGTAATACCTAAAACCTCTCCAATACGTAAGCCTAATAAATACATTAAATCAATAATTAACTTATCCCTTTTTTTATATTCACTTAAATTATTCTCAAAATACTCTATAATCCTTTTATACTCATCTATTGAAATATATTTAGGTGCAAAATTATTAAAACTACTATCTCTACTATAGTTTGATTTGTATTTTTTAATTTCTATTGATCTATTATAAATATTTTTATTTACATTTACATTTTGAAAAAACAATTCGTTCTTCACATTTGAAATTTCCATATATCTTCTTATTGCATCAAAATAGTAATTATGAGTACTTATAGTTCTACTATTACAACACTCAATAGTAAATGTGTTTCCTGTAACTGTTAATCCTAATAAGAAATCTGAAAAATTTAAAATATCATGTCTTTTTAATTCACTTAATGTCTTATTAACTATTTCTAAATAGGTATATAATAATTTCAAAGCTGATTGTGCTTGTTCTCTGGCATTTAAAGATTTAATGTTACAAGTATAGTTTAAATAATTAAATACATCATCTATTACCTTCCCTTCAGAATTTACTAAAAATAAATACGTCTTATTATCCTTTACTCTCTTTATCCTTTGAACAAATATACTTCTTATTATCTTTTTATTTATATATATATTGAATTGATATCCTTGTACACCCTTTTCCTCTTTAATAACATTCATCCTTCTCACCCTTTATTGCATTATTTTTCCTAATAATATTATTATAATCCTTTACAAATATATTAGTAAGTATAACAATAGAAATACTAAAAAAAGAAGCTATACTTACTCATTTTATTAAGTAAGTATAGCTTCCCTATCATAGTCTGTAGCAGATATAACTCCATCAACATCATCTCTATCTATTAATCCCTTTATTATATTAATTTGCTTTTCAGCACCTTTATCTACAATATCTCTATTACTACTATCACATTTTATCTTATATTTAAAACCTTCAGGAATGAATGGAAATTTCTCCATCCTCCACCCCTTCATATTTTCATCATAATCCTTTGCATCATATAATTGAAGTAAATGTCCAAAAGCCCATGTCACTAAATAATTTTCGCCTTCATAATAACCATCTCTTCTTGTCTTTATCTTAAATGCGTCTGCAATATTCTTAGCTACTGATGGTTTTTCTGCTATAATTACTTTTTTCAAAATACTCTTCTCCTTAAATCTGTATTAATACATTACCAGATTTATATTTTATCCTATTTATTTTCATAATTCAAATTTAATTCTTACATCTCATTAAACATCCAAATATAAAATGTTAAATATGAGGCAAAAGCTACCCATCCTATATAAGGTATCATCAATACACCTGCTATTGTATCAACTTTCAAGAACTTTATAGTAGTAATTATAATTAAAGTCAATAAAATTATTATCAAGATAAAAGAAATTCCATATAATCTTAAATTGAAAAATATTATAGGCCATAAAAAATTTATCAATAGCTGTATTAAATAATAAAAGTATCCGTTATAATCATTTTTTTCAGCCTTATTATTCATATATATTCTATATGCTGCAATACCTATTAATGTATACAATACAATCCATACTATTTGAAAAATACCATTAGGAGGCGTCAAGAAACTCTTTTTCAATGTATCATAAACATTTATTGAATTTCTTGTAATAAATCCTACTAATAAACCTCCACCAACAGACATTAAAATATTCTTTAATAACCCCTTAAAATTAAATTTATTATTTACACAAAATATTTCCTTAATAATATTTTTTCTTTTGCCTTTAGGAGCTTTTTGTACTTTTACTTTCTTTTTCATTACCATCACCTCTTATTATTACTAATTAAATATATGTTTCATAATAAGAAATAATGTTTATCTATATTAACTGTTTATATATTGCTTAACTTTAACATTAATCCATTCTATTAAATCTTGAATTACCTCATCTTTATTATTTTCATTTAACATTTCATGTCTTCCATTTTTATATAATTTATATTCTAAATCTAATATTCCTAATTCTTTATAATCATTATACAATCTAATTATACCCTTTCCAAACTTCCCTACAGGATCTTTATCACCTGCAAAAATAAATATTGGTAAATTCTTAGGTATCTTTCTTAAATTTTCTCTCTTATTTATTTTCCATAATCCTCTAATTAAGTCATAATAAAATGATGTAGTACAGATAAATCCACACATATTACTTTCTATATACTTGTCCACTTCCTCTTCTACTGAGCATAACCAATCATAATTGGTTCTATTAGGTTTAAAATTAGAGTTAAAGTCCCCAAATGATAATTTATCCATCAATTTACTTTTTGCTTTTCTTCCTCTTAATATAATCTCAATTTTCGAAATTAAAATTCCAAGCTTAGTAATTTTATCTGGTCTCCCATTAGTTCCTGATAAAATTACTCCATCGATTTTATCTCCATATAATTGTACATATCTTTGAGCAACAAATGAACCCATACTATGAGCAAATAATATTATTGGTAAATTATGATTTTCTTCTTTTATTATATCTGTCAACTCTTTTACATCTTCAACTAAAATATCAAATCCTTCATTATCAGCAATATATCCTCTTTCTTCATCCTCTTTAGATGTTTCTCCATGACCTCTTTGATCATGAGCATAAACAGTATAACCATTTTCACAAAGCTTCTCTGCAAAATAATCATATCTTAAAGCATATTCCGTCATACCATGAACAAGTTGTACTATTCCTTTTATCTCTTGTTTTGTAGTCCATCTATAATATATAATTTCTTTTCCATTTGTATCTATAAAACTAAACCTTTCCAAAACTTTTTTCCCCTTTTCAGTTTTTTATTATATTATTAAACTGTATTTTAGCGATGTCAATTACAATCCTATATTTTTAATTATTTCTTTACAATTTAACTTTTTTATTAAAAATTTTTAATTTAGCTCAAATATAATGTAAAGATGGATTTGTTAAAACGTAACTTTGTGTTATACTATTTTAGTATTGATGTGTCATTTAAAGTAAATATATTAAAAATTAAAATGAATAATTTCACTATGATTTAATATTTGCTATTAAATGTTTATATTTCAATATTATTGTTAATAATGTAAATAAATTATTGTAGGTGGTGAAGGAAATTAGTATTAAGTCAATTCTAAGTATATTAGCAACAAAATTCACATTATTTCTTACTAAAACCATTTTAAAAGGTGGAACTACCTTCCCTGGGAGAGTAGCTTTAAAATTAGATAAAAATATCTTAGCTAAAGTTTCTAAAGGATATAAAGTAGTTTTAGTTACAGGAACTAATGGTAAAACTACTACTACAAGCATGATTTATAACATCATTAAAGAAAAAGGATATTCTGTTATAACTAACAATACAGGTGCAAATCTTTACCCTGGCATAGTTACTACATTTGTAGAAAACTATAAATTTTTCAACAAAGATGAAAATAAATATGCAATTATTGAAGTAGATGAAGCAAATTTAAAATATATTACAAAATATATTACTCCTAAAATCATAACAGTTACTAACCTTTTTAGGGATCAACTTGATAGATATGGAGAAGTATATACTACATTAACTAAAATTTTAGAAGGTATAACTCTTGTTCCTGAAAGTAAACTTGTTCTTAATGGAGACGAGTCTCTTCTTGGAAAATTAGATGTTAAAAATGAATTAATTTTCTATGGATTTAAAACTCCAATAAATGAAAATAAAACTATAGACGTAAATGCAGATTCAAAGTTCTGTAAATTCTGCAAAACTCCTTACAGCTATAATTTCGTTACATATAACCACTTAGGTGATTACTACTGTACAGGCTGTGGATATACTCATCCATCAATAAAATATGGTGTAGATGAAATTCTAGAACTAACAGCTGAAAGTTCAACTGTAAAATTTGGTGATACTGAAATTTATCTTGGACAATCTGGAGTTTATAATATTTATAATGCTCTTTGTGCTTATGCAATCACTAAAGAACTTGATATTGATGATAGTACAATAAAGAAATCTCTAGAAAGTCAAAGTTCTAGTTTTGGAAGACAAGAAATAATAAACATTGATGATAAAGAAGTTAAAATTATACTTGTTAAAAATCCTGCTGGATATAATCAAGCATTAGACACCTTATGCCTTAACAAAGATTCTTTCTCATGTGCATTTCTACTTAATGATAATTATGCAGATGGTAGAGATGTATCTTGGATTTGGGATGTTAATTTTGAAAGTTTAAAAGATACTGATTTAGATGATGTATATGTATCTGGACTTAGAGCTTTTGATATGGCAGTAAGACTTAAAACTGCTGGTATAGCAACTTCAAAACTTATCATTGAAGAAGATTATGAAAATCTAACTGCTAAAATTAGATCTAGTAAAAATAAAAAGTTATATATTCTAGCTACTTATACTGCAATGATAAACTATAGAAAGTACTTACACTCTAAAGGATATATTAAAAACCTTTGGTAATATAGGAGGAGCTTATGGAATTAAATATTTGTCATCTTTATCCAGATCTTTTAAATGTTTATGGAGATGTGGGTAATATATTAATTTTAAAACATAGAGCTGAAGAACGTGGAATTAAAGTTAATATAGTAAATATTTCTTTGAATGATGAATTTAATGCTGATGAATATGATATTGTATTCTTCGGTGGTGGTCAGGACTATGAGCAATCAATAGTTTCTGCTGATTTAATGAATAATAAAAAAGAAGAATTATCTAGATATATTAATAACGATAAGGTTTTAATAGCTATTTGTGGTGGTTATCAATTACTAGGAAAATATTATACTGCTCCAAACGGTGAAAGAATTGAAGGATTAGGTATTTTAGATATATATACAGAAGCTGGAGATACTAGATTCATTGGAGATACTGTAATATACAATGAAGATTTCAATGAAACTTATGTTGGTTTTGAAAATCACTCTGGTAGAACTTATCTTAATGATCTTAAACCATTAGGTAAATGCATACATGGATATGGAAATAATGGTTCTGATGGTTATGAAGGCTGTATATATAAAAATACTTATTGCACTTACTTCCATGGTTCTCTTTTAGCAAAAAATCCTGAACTTGCAGATAGATTCATTAAAATGGCACTTGAAATTAAATATTCAGAAGTGGCATTAGAAAAACTAGATGATAGTTTAGAACTAAAAGCTAAAGAAGTTATGATTACTAGATTAAATACTAAATAAAATAAAAAAATTACTTACTTATAAAGAAGGACGGGGAAATTTATGTCAAAAAGATTTTTTAGAGCACTAACATTAGTTATTTGCTTAACTTTAGTAGCACCATTTTTTAATACAATTAGTGTATTTGCTGCTACAGAACCTCAAATAATAGGGGCTTCTGCTATAACAATGGATATGGATACTGGTGAAATAATTTACTCTAAAAATGCTGATGTTCAACGCTCACCAGCTAGTACAACTAAATTATTAACATCTTTACTTTTTGCAGAAAGCAAAAATAAAAGTGATATAATTTCTTACACTGATGTATCTGCTGCTGTTACTGAAACTTCATTAACTAATTTTATAGGTAATGCTGCCAAAGCTGGTGATACTTTAACTGCAGCTGAAGTTATGGATGCTGTAATGGTATATTCAGCAAATGATGCTGCTGTAATGATGGCTGAGGCTGTTGCTGGATCTGTTGATGCTTTTTCTAAATTAATGAATCAAAGAGCTCAAGAGATTGGTGCTGTAAACAGTAACTTTGTTAGTCCAAATGGATTGGAAACAGACCCTAATAATCATAATGTTACTACTGCTTATGATTTAGCTCTTATTGCTAAGGAAGCTTTTCAAAATGATTGGGTAAAAGAAGCTAGTGGATTAGATAAAACTTCTGTTACATTAGATGGTAAAAAAATCTATATAGAAACAAGAAATAAAATCCTTGGTGTAGATGGTAATATTGGTGGTAAAACTGGTAACGAAACTAAAGCTGGTCATTGCTTTGTAGGTTTCTATAATAGAAATGGTAGAAATTTAATTACTGTAGTACTTGGTTCTGAATACGGTGCTGATGGAATGAATGTGTTTAACGATACTCAATCTATTGCAAATTATAGCTACGATGCGAATAAAACAACTTATAAATCAGCTGGAGATGAAATTTCAACTGTAAATTTAAGTTATAAATTATTCAAGTTTTTCGGACCTACTAAAACTATAACTGCACCAGTTATATTAGATCAAGATATTGAATACTACAAAAATGAATTTAACGATAAAAATGCTAGCCTTAATGTTCCAACTAATAATTTAGATGCTTGGAAGGTAGCTTCAAAGAATAATGTTGATTTAACTTTCACTGCTGGAAGTTATAGTGAAACAGTTAAAGGATCTATTACTTTAAGCGTAGGTCAAATATTAAAAGCTAATATTGGAATATATGTTCTTGCTTTATTAATAACAGTCTTAGTAATTGTATTAATATTTGTTGTAATTAAATTAATAATTAATTCAAAAAGACGTAGAAGAAATAGAAGACGTAGATATTCTAGACATTAAAAAAATGCTATGCAAGTTTAAAATTTGCATAGCATTTTCTATATATTCTATTAATTAAAAACTGCAGTAACCCATTCATTAGTTTGATGTTTGCTTATAAGCTTAAACCCATAACCTTCTACAGCTTCCTTAACTTCATCAAAACTCCATTCAACAAGCCCTGAAACTAATATATTTCCATTAGCATTTAAATGTTCTTTTATATATTTCATAAACATTTTAGTTTCTTCTCCACCAATATTTATAAATATCCAATCAAAATTATCCTTAACTAAAGTTTTATCATCTAATATATTCCCAATAACAGCTTCTATATTATTTAAATTGTTTAATGAAGCATTTATCATTACTTCATCTTCAACATCTCTTATATCAACTCCTACTACCTTTGAAGCCCCTGCCATAGAAGCTGCAATAGATAATATTCCTGAACCTGTTCCAATGTCTAATACTGATTTTTCTTTCATATCTAATGTATTTAAAATTAGCTTTAATATATCTTGAGTTGTTTCATGTAATCCAGTACCAAAAGCCCCTTGTGAAATGAAGTTAATTTTTGTTTTTCCTTCAAATTCCTCCTCTGGACTTGCTATAACATATTTTTCATCTAAATGTATTGCTGGAAAATCATATGTAGTATAATCATAATTATTTTCTTCTATATTTATGTAGTCCATTTTTAAAATTACTTTTAAATTATCCTTAAATTCATCTAATCCTTCTTTTTCCCCTTCAAAAGCAACCTTAAGAATTATTTCTTCATCTTCTTTTTCTAAATATCCATATCCATAATTATCTGTTGTTATTTCTAATGGATTTTCATAAAAAACATTATATATATCATTTATAGCTAGAAGTTCAATTTTTTCATCTAACTTTTCATATGGCAATTTATAAGAAATTATAAACATAAAATCAACCTTTCTTTATTTAGTTTTTCTTACTTTTTTATTTATAGACTTAGTACTTTTCTTTTCACTAAAATTTTTCTTACCTTTATTTTTGTTACTCTTTTTATTTTTAAAACTTTTTTTAAAAACCTTATCTTCCTTACTAGTATTAGATTTTTCATTAACCTTTTTCTTACTATTTGAACTGATTTCTTTCTTAGTGTTTTCTTTTTTCTTTTTCTCTTTCACTATAGGATTTTTAGCTACAGAATATCCAAACTTCCCTAAAGCTTCAGTATCCATTTTAAAATACTCCCCATGACAATATGTAATTAAATCAGCTTCTTCAAAGTGTATTTTTCCTTTTTCATCTATTAAATCTTTATCTATATGAGAACCTACTACATCTGCAATAAACAAATCATGAGTTCCAAGAGGTATTATACTTTTTACCTTACACTCAATAGAAACAGGACATTCATCTATATATGAAACATTAACATTGCTTCCTTCTCTCATTGTAAAATTCATTTCTTTTATCTTATCAAACTTACGTCCTGGTCTTACTCCACAATAGTCAACTGCCTTTGTCATATTTATACTTGGTAAGTTAACTGTAAACTCCATAGTTTCTTTTATATATTCATAAGATAGCCTTTCTGGCCTAATAGATATTGATAACATAGGCGGTTTTGTACAAACTGTTCCAATCCACCCAACAGTAAAAACATTTTCTTTTCCTTCTTTATTTTTAGATGTTATTAAAACAACTGGCACTGGGTTTAAAACTACGCTACCTTTAAACTCTACCTTTTCCTTCATATTATTTCACACCTTTTCAAAATTATCTTAACGATTATAACACACTTATTTATAAATTGCGAAGCAATTTATACCGTTACAAGTATCAAGTTATTTTCTAATTCAGTTTAAGCTGAATTTATTCCTTAACTTGAAACTTGCTACTGAAAAAAAGAAGCCTTTAGGCTTCCTTTTACTCATAAAGAAATTTATAAACATTATATCGTGTATTAACTTTATCAACATACTTTTTCGTTTCTTTAAAAGGAATGTATGTTAAATTTTCTCCATCACTTGAATATTCTGGATTATTAAGCCATTTTGTTACATTACCGCTTCCCCCATTGTAAGCTGCTAATGCTAAACTTAAATCGCTAAACTCTTTTAGCAAGCTATTTAAATACCAACATCCAAATTCAATATTAATTTCGGGGTCATAAAGCATATTAGCATTAAATTTATCAATTTCTACCTTACTTCCAATCCATTCTCCAGTGGAATCCATAATCTGCATTAAACCTTTAGCTCCCTTACTTGATTCAGCATCTGTGTTAAAATTACTCTCTGTTTTTATAACTGCTAAAACTAAAAACGGGTCTAAATTATATTCATAGCTATATTTATCTACTATTTCTTTATACTTGTATGGATATAGATATTTTTTAATACTATACTTTCCACCAACTAAAATCACAATAGCAACTATAAGACATATTATAATTTTTTTAAACTTCATTCCCTCTCCCTACTTTTAAATAGTTTAAATAGACTTTAAAAACTCTATTAGTAAGTC
>OLPD01001656.1_pt1 | contig 10361 bp, 6 predicted proteins | sample 1672111 | NCBI WGS metagenome assembly OLPD01 (sample SAMEA3136646, study PRJEB25190) | human gut metagenome
CATAAAAACAATCAACAAAACAAACATCAAAAATAGCTTATGCAAACCAGGATGCAAGGAATGTGCAAACTCATGCCAATCAGCTTGCAAAACTTCTTGCACAGTTGCTAACTTAGAGTGTGAAAACTAATTAAAGACAAGCAGTAACTTTAGACAAGTTGCTGCTTAACTTTATTAGTTAGTAGAAGTTGATTTATCAAATTGACATTAGGATTAAACAAGATATTGTTTCAAGATATAGGGGAAAAATATTACTAGGAGGAAAGTGAAATGGCTTTAATACACAAATTTAAACAAGGAGATAATTTCTTTGTTTTAGACGTTAATACAGGGGCTGTACATATTGTAGATGAATTAGTTTATGATTTAGTAGATGATAATAAACTAAGAGATAAAGAAGAGCTTATAAAAGAATTTGGAGCTAAATATGGTGAAGAAACTATATCAGAAGCTTATGAGGAATTATTAGAGCTTATTGATGAAGATATACTATATTCAAGAGATCAATATGAAGATATAGCACATTCATCAATGGATGATAGAGATTATATTAAGGCAGTATGTTTAAATATAATTCATGGATGTAATTTAAGATGTAAATATTGTTTTGCAGATGAAGGTGAATACAATGGACATAAGGGTGTAATGTCTGTTGAAACTGCTAAAAAGGCAATAGATTATGTAGTTAAGAGAAGTGGTCCAAGAAGAAACATTGAAATTGATTTATTTGGTGGAGAGCCAACAATGATCATGGACAAGGTTAAAGAAATAATAGCTTATGCTAGAGAAAATGAAAAGGCTTGGAAGAAGAACATTAGATTTACTATGACTACTAACGCAACTCTTTTAACTGAAGAGATGATGGATTTTATGGATAAAGAAATGGGTAACATAATCCTTTCATTAGATGGTAGAAAAGAAGTTAATGATAATGTAAGAATTAAAGTAGATGGAAGTGGTTCTTATGATGATATACTTCCAAACATTAAGAGAATGATTGAAAAGAGAGATAAATCTAAGCATTACTATGTAAGAGGAACATTTACAGGAGCTAACACTGATTTCTATGAAGATGTTAAAGCAATGGTAAATGAAGGATTTAGAGAAATTTCAATTGAACCAGTAGTTTTAGAAAAAGGACATTTCTTAGAACTTAAGGAAGAACACTTACCAGAAATATTTGAAAACTATGATAAATTATATAATGAAATGGCTAGAAGAAAGAAAGAAGGAGATGAATTCAACTTCTATCATTTTAACATTGATTTAAATGGTGGTCCATGTGTTTATAAGAGAATTTCAGGATGTGGTGCAGGATTTGAATATGTTGCAATAACTCCACAAGGAGAAGTTTACCCATGTCACCAATTTGTAGGGAAAGAAGAATTTAAACTAGGAAGCATTTATGATGATACATATGATGCTGAATTAGGTAAGAAATTTAAAAAGGCTCATATCTATAATAAGCCAAAATGTAGAGAATGTTGGGCGAGATTCTACTGTAGTGGTGGATGTCAATCAAATAACTTTGCATTTAATGGAGATATGAATATTCCTTATGAAATAGGATGTAAAATGCAAAAGAAGAGAATTGAATGTGCAATAGCGCTTAAAGCTGAATAAATGATTAAATAGCAAGAACAAGAGAATATATATGTTCTTGCTATTTTTTGTGAATTAAATTGCTAGAGTAGCTATTTAAATAGTATGAGAAATAATAAATATTTAATTATATAGTACTCTGTTATATAAAAATGTTGTTAATAACACTTTTGTATAACAGAATATTATATCAAAGATAGAGGATATTATAACTTAAAATTAGATAGAGAAGAATAAGATTAAAATAAGTAAGAATAAGAAAAAGCAAAAAAATGATATAATAAAAAAAGAGGTGATACATATAATGAAGGATTTTATTTTTGATAATGGATTAAAATTTATTTATAAAAAGAGTAATAGTGAATTAAGCTCAATATGTATATCATTAGATGCAGGGGCAGCACGTGATGGTGAAGTGTTAGGGGTGGCACATGTAACAGAACATATGGTATATAAAGGAACAGAGACAAGAAGTGAAAAAGAAATAAATACAGAATTAAGTAGTATATTTGGTTTCCAAAATGCTATGACTAATTATCCTTATGTTGTGTTTTATGGAACTTTATTAAGTGAAGACTTAAATAAGGGATTAGAGTTATTTTCAGATATTCTTTTGGCTCCAGTATTTACTGAAGAAGGATTTAGGGAAGAGATGGAGGTTATAAAGCAAGAGCTTAAGGAATGGGATGAAGATCTAGAGCAATATACTGAAGATAGGCTTTATTATAATTGTATGGAAAATAGAAGAATTAAGTATCCTATTATAGGTACTAAAGAATCATTAAATAGTATGACAATAGATGATGCAATAGATTTTTTTAATAATTACTATTGTGCTAATAATTCAACTATTACTATCATTTCAAATTTAGAGTTTGAAGAAGTAAAAGATATGGTAGAAGAGCACTTTATAGATTGGAGAAGTGAAAAACTACCTGAAAGGGAAGCAGTAATTACTATACCTAAGAGTGGCACATTTATAGATAATAAAGAAGATATTAATAGTGCTAAAGTTCAAATTATATTCCCTATTGATGAGTTAAATCAGTGGGAAATAAAAGCATTAAGAATTTTTAATCAATACTTCGGGGAAGGCGTAAATTCTATTTTATTTGACACATTAAGAACAAAAAATGCTTTAGTCTATGATGTATTAACAAGGGTAGCTAATGAAGAATATATAAAAGTTTATAAAATTACTTATAGTACTGCACATGAAAATGTAGAAAAATCTATAGAAATAGTTAAGGAATTGATAAAAAATATTGATAGTTATAGACATATATTACAAAAGAGTGATATTGAAACCTTAATAAAGAGTTTTAAATTAAAAAGGCTATTTGCAAATGAGCAAAGTGTAAGATTAGCAATGGGAATATCAATATATGATACTATGTTTGGGGATGGGATGTTATATATTGATGAGACTGAAAATTTAGATAAGATTCCTATAGATTATATTATTAATACAGCTAATAAGGTGTTAAAAAATATGACAGTTCAAGTAATAAGCAATAAATAATTAAGTTGATTTACTGAGAAGAGGAAGAGATGAGTAAAAGAATACCATTACTAGATGAAGTTTTAAAATATAGAAAAGAGAATAACCTTATTCTTTCAATGCCAGGAAATAAAAGTGGTATTGGATTTTTAAGAGATGATATAGGAAAAGAATTTGTAAATAATATGGGGTTCTTAGATATTACAGAAGTTGACCCATTAGATAATCTTCACTGTCCAGAAGGTGTAATAAAAGAGGCTCAAGAATTATTAGCAAAAACTTATGATGTTAAAAAAGCATATTTTGTTGTTAATGGTAGTACTGCTGGTAATTTAGCATCTATTTTTGATGCTTTTAATGAAGGTGATGAAGTTTTATTAGAAAGAAATTGCCATAAATCAGTTTATAATGGACTTATTTTAAGAAAATTAAAAGTTAAATATATTGAACCTGTAATTCATGAAGATAAGGGAATATTCTTACCGCCTACAGAAAAAGAAATATATAAGGCATTAGGTGAAAACAAAAATGTAAAGGGAATAATATTAACTTATCCAAATTACTTTGGAATTGGTTATGATATATTTGATACATTAATAGAATTAAAGAAAAAAGGGTTAAAAATAATTATAGATGGAGCACATGGAGCACATTATGGAATAACAGAAAAACTACCTAAATCTATAGTTAAATATGCAGACTATATAGTTTTAAGTGCACATAAGACATTGCCAAGTTTAACTCAAGGTTCTTACCTGTTAGTTAATAATGATAATAATGTTGATTTTTATTTGAAAGCATTTATGACTACATCACCATCATACTTAATAATGTCATCATTAGATTATTCAAGATATTATTTGGATAATTATGGAGAAGGAGATTATGATAAATTAATTAATTTAGCAAATAAATGGAGTGATAAAATCAATAAATTAAATAAAGTAAGTGTTTTAAATGAAAAAGACTTACCTAATGGATATAATTTAGATTTAAGCAGATATATATTGATATTACCAAAGGGATATAGTGGACATAAATTATTAGATTACTTAAGAAAAACTAATATACAATGTGAAATGAGCTTTGCAGGAGGAGTAGTTTTAATTTTATCACCATTTAATTTAGAAAAAGACTTTGAAAAAATATATAATTCACTTGAAAAATTAGATTTATCATTAATAGCATATATACAATATCAAAATTATTATAGTGTAATTCCCAAGAAGGTATTAGAACCATACGAAGTATTTAATATGGATTTTGAATATGTAGATATTTATGAAAGTGTAGGTAGAATTTCAAAGGAAGCATTAATTCCATATCCACCTGGAATTCCATTAATTTGTGCAGGTGAAGTTATATCTAAAGAAGCAATTGATCTCATAAGTGGATATATTAGAAATAAAAAAACGATAATAGGTCTAGAAGGAGAATTAATTATGGTAGTAAAAAATAGGATATGGTAATTAATTCAAATGAATATATATAGATAAATTTAAATTACACCAAAATTTTCGTTAAAACTTGGTTTATTTTGCCGTAATTTTATGTATAATGTAGTATATGATTCTAATTTATAAGTAAATAGAAAGCAAGGTGGTTAATATTAATAAGTTAAAGATATTAAGTCTATTGATAGTTTCAGGGATGTTAATAACTCCTTCTAGCATAGCACGAGCAGAAGAGATTTATAATGTATCAGAAAGTGACTTGATTAAATTATTAGAAAAATATAAGGACGAAGAAGTTGTATTAGAGGACGGATTAGTTTTAACTGTTGGTGAAGCTGTAAACTTACCTATAAATGAAGGTTGGACTATTTATAATGAAAATGTAGCAGAGATAGTTGATGGAGAATTAGTAGGAAAATCTGTGGGAAGTACATTTGTATCTCAAGAAATAGATGATACAGTATATATTTTAGAAGTATGTATAACAGAAAATGAAGTATCTACAGCTTCTTATTCAAGAGGCATAACTAAAAATGTTGATAGAGATTATTATAAAGTATTCATTGATCCAGGTCATGGAGGTTATGATAATGGAGCAGTTCGAAATGGGGTACTTGAAGATGAAACAAACTTACAAATATCTAAAAAGATAGAAGCTAAGTTAAAAGCAAAAGGTGTACAAGTTAAAATGAGTAGATATGATGATACATATTTATCATTAACGGATAGAACAAGAATGTCAAATAATTGGGGATCTGATATATTTGTTTCTATACATCAAAACTCTGCAACAAGTTCTAGTGCTAATGGAATAGAAACTTACTATTATCCAACAAGACAAGATAGTAAGGAATTAGCTAGTGAAATACAGGAAGATTTAATACAATCTACTAATGCTGTTAATAGAGGAGTTAAGACTGCCAATTATGCAGTAATTAGAACATCAAGTATGTCTTCAAGTTTAGTTGAGTGTGGATTTATATCAAATCCAACAGAAGCTAAAAATTTAAGTTCTAGCAGCTATCAAGATAAAGTTGCAGAGGGTATTGTTAATGGAATAATGGAGTACTTAGAATCAAATGTTATATTAAATAATTCTGGAGGCAATTCTAACAATAATAGTGGAAGTACTACAACAACACAAAGTGGAACAATAAAAGTAAACGGTGGATTAAATGTAAGAAGTGGAGCAGGAACAAACTATTCAGTAATAGGTTCATTAAGCAATGGAGCAAAAGTAGAAATAGTAGAAACAAGTGGAAGTTGGTACAAAATAAAATACGGAAGTGGCTACGGTTACGTAAGTAAGGATTATGTAACAGTATCATCAAGTAACAATAGTGGAAGTACTGATAGCGGAAATAGTAATAATGGAAATAATAGCTCTACAACAATGCAAAGTGGAACAATAAAAGTAAATGGTGGATTAAATGTAAGAAGTGGAGCAGGGACAAGCTATTCAGTAATAGGTTCATTAAGTAATGGAGCAAAAGTAGAAATAGTAGAAACAAGTGGAAGCTGGTATAAGATAAAATACGGAAGTGGATATGGTTACGTAAGTAAAGATTATGTAACAGTGTCATCAAATAATAATAGTGGAAATACTGATAACGGAAATAGTAACAATGGAAGTAGCAGTAATAGTAACAACGGAAGCAGTAGCTCTACAACAACACAAAGTGGAACAGTAAAAGCAAATGGTGGATTAAATGTAAGAAGTGGAGCAGGAACAAGTTATTCATCAATTGGTTTATTAAGTAATGGAGCGCAAGTAGAAATAGTAGAAACAAGCGGAACTTGGTACAAAATAAAATACGGAAGTGGATATGGTTATGTATCAAAGGATTATGTTACAATAAATACAAGAAGTATAGCAGAAAACACAGTTTTAAGAGAGGGAACAGCTGTTACCTTAGCATTAAAAGTAAGAGATGAATCAAGTTATGAATCAACTGTTATGGGAACAATTGCTATGGGAGAAAAAGTTTCTGTTTTAGAAGACCAAGGTGAGTGGAGCAAAATAAAGTATAATGATGCAGTAGGATATATATTAAATGAATATGTAGATTTTAATATAGTATAGTTTAAATTTAATATTTTAATATTGATTAATTAGTTATGTTAGTTTGATTTCTGGATATAATGAATGTATTAATAAAAATCAAATTAACATAACTATTTTAATTTTTATATAGCATAAACTATATTTATATGTTAAACTAAATAACCTTATATAAATAATATACAAAAGAGGAGAGTGAAAAAATGGAGTTATTTGTAACGGATTTAGATGGCACATTAATTAATAGTAAAAGAGAAGTTCCTAAAAGGTCTTTAGAAATTTTAAATAAATTAATTGAAAAAGGTGTTAATTTTACAGTAGCCACTGCTAGAACTCCAGCAACAGCAGTTGAAATATTGCAAGATTTAAATTTGAAATTACCAGTTGCTTTAATGAATGGTGTATTAATATATGATACTAGGGATTTGAAATACATAGATATTAAAGGGATAGGAAAAGAAGCGGTAAATAAGGTATTAGATATTTTTAAAGAGTATAACAAGAATCCATTAGTATATGGCGTTAAAGATAATCATTTGTGGGTTTACCATAAAGAATTTGAAAATATTTATGAATATAATTTTTATAAAGAAAGAGCTGATAAAAAGTTAAAAACCTTTATTAAGGTTGAAGATTATAATGACTCATTGAAAGAGTCCAATATAATTAATTTCGTAGCTTTTGATAATTATGAAAAAATAAAGGCTATTGCTGAAAAAATTAAATGTATTGAAGGGATAACAGTAAATTATTATAAAGATGTATATGAAGATTGTTATTTCTTAGAAGCATATAGTAGTGAAGCATCTAAAGCCAATGGAATAAAATATTTATCAAAATATATAGAATATAGTAAAGTTATTTGCTTTGGAGATAATTTAAATGATATACCTATGTTTGAGTTAGCAAATGAAGCATATGCTACTGCAAATGCAGTAGAAGAAATTAAGAAAATAGCTACTTATGTAATAGGTAGTTGTGAGGATAATGGAGTTGCTGAGTTTTTAGAAAAGAGATTTGAAGATAAATATTAAATTTTTTTACATTCGATGTGGTGCGCAATATCAAAGTTTGTCATATTCTATACTATGAATTTAATGAGAAGGTGAAATTATGTGTGGAATAGCTGGAATGATAGACTTTAATAAGAGTTTAAAAGGAAAAAGAGATATACTTTGTAAAATGGTAAAAACATTAGAGAGAAGAGGGCCAGATAGTGAGGGATTATATGACACTAACAACGTATTGTTTGGACATAGAAGATTAATAGTTGTTGATTCTGAAGGTGGTAAGCAACCAATGATTAAAATTGTAGGGGGAAAAAAATACGTTATAGTATATAATGGCGAACTTTATAATACAGAAGACTTAAGAAAAGAGTTGTTAGAGGAAAAATTTACTTTTGATTCTTATTCAGATACAGAAGTATTATTGACATCATATATTGCCTGGGGAATAGATGCTATTAAAAAATTAAATGGAATATTTGCATTTGCAATATATGATGAAGATAAGCAACAAGTATTTTTAGCAAGGGATCCTATGGGGGTTAAACCGTTATTTTATTCAAAAAAGGGAAATACACTGATTTTTGGATCCGAAATAAAGACAATACTTGCATATCCTGAGGTGAAGGCAGAGATTGATAGGGATGGATTAACAGAACTTTTTGCATTAGGACCAGCAGTGTCACCGGGAAGTGCAGTATATAAAGGTATAAATGAAATAGAACCAGCAAATTGTATGTTAGTGACAAAGGATAATATGAAGATATGGGAATATTGGAAAGTTGAAGCTAGGGAGTTAAATGAGACAACTGATGAATCAGTAAGTCATGTTAGACAATTATTAATTGATGCTATAAAGAGACAATTAGTAGGAGATGTACCGGTATGTACATTTTTATCAGGGGGATTAGATTCATCAGCAATATCAGCTATAGCAGCTACTGATTTTAAAGAAAGAGGGAAAAGGCTAACAACTTATTCAATAGATTACGAAGGTAATGATAAGTATTTTAAAGCTTCATTATTTCAACCAACTTCAGATCAATATTTTGCAGAACGAATGGCAAAATTTATAGGTAGTGATCATAGAACTGTTTTATTGAAGCAGGAGGATTTAGCTCATGCCTTGAGGGAGTCTACTTTTAGCAGAGATTTGCCAGGTATGGCAGATGTAGATTCATCACTTTTGTTGTTCTGTAAGGAAATTAGAAAAGATTTTGTTGTTGGATTATCAGGAGAATGTGCTGATGAATTGTTTGCTGGATATCCTTGGTTTACTAATGAGGAAATGATAAATGCTAATACTTTCCCATGGTCAAGATCTGTAGGTGAAAGGAAGACAATTTTAAATGATAATATTAAAAATATAAAAATTGAAGAGCTTACAAATGAAGAGTACTTGAAAACTTTAAAACAAGTGCCACATTTAGATAATGAAGATAAAAAAACTTATAGAATGAGAGAGTTATTTTATCTAAATTTAAAATGGTTTATGGTTAATTTGTTAAACAGGAAGGATAGATCAAGTATGTATAATAGTTTAGAAGTTAGAGTTCCTTTTGCAGATTATAGAATTGTTGATTATGCATTTAATTTACCAGTAGATGTAAAACTCTTAGATGGAAGAGAAAAGGGATTATTAAGGAAAGCATTAGTAGGTATACTTCCTGATGAAATAATATATAGAAAAAAGAGTCCATATCCAAAGACTCATAATCCCATATATACTAAAATTGTTTGTGGTATTATGAATGAAATATTAAATGATAAAACTTCACCTATACTTCAAATAATAAACAAGGATAAGGTTCAAGAAATAGTGAACACAAAGGGAGAATCATATAAGACACCTTGGTTTGGACAACTTATGACAGGGCCACAAATGATTGCATATTTAATTCAAGTTGATACTTGGTTAAGAGAATATAATGTTAATATATTAATTTAATAAAATAAAAGATTAAATCTTCTTTACCAAATTATATCTTGTGATTTAAAGGGGCTTTTTTAAAGCTTCTTTTATTTTTAAAAGAATTTTAAAAAAATATTATATGGAAAATTTAAGAAGTGTATTATAATTAATAATATAATATTTTTTGGTTTTAATACATAAAATTGGGGATAGAAAGAAAAAGGGGGGATTATATTTAATGAAAAAGGTAAAAATAGCCTTGTTAGGATTAGGGAATGTAGGAAGAGGAGTATTTATAATTCTACAAAAAAATAAAGAAGAAATAATGAAAAGATCAGGTTATGAAATTGAAATAGCAAAAGTATTAGTTAGAGATATTAATAAAAGTAGAGGAGTAGATATTTCAGACGATAAATTAACTACAAATTTTGAAGATATATTAAATGATGATTCTATTAAAATTGTAGTAGAAGTAATGGGGGGAGTAGAGCCAGCTAAAGAATATATGCTAAAGGCAATGGAAGCTAAAAAACATATAGTAACAGCTAATAAAATGCTTTTAGCAACGGCTGGGGACGAAGTATTTGAAAAGGCAGAAGAAATGGGAGTTATGTTTCAATATGAGGCAAGTGTTGCAGGTGGAATTCCAATTATAAATGGAATTAATGAAAATCTTACTGCTAATAAAATTAATGAGTTATATGGTATAGTTAATGGTACAACTAATTATATTTTAAGCAAAATGGAATTAGAAAATTTAGAATTTAATGATGTTTTAGAAGAAGCCAAGGAAAAAGGATATGCAGAAGCAGATCCAACTTCA
>OLPD01001663.1_pt1 | contig 10334 bp, 12 predicted proteins | sample 1672111 | NCBI WGS metagenome assembly OLPD01 (sample SAMEA3136646, study PRJEB25190) | human gut metagenome
CAGGAACAGAGCGTGGAATCACAGAGCCTACACCTACATTCTCAGCTTGCTTCGGTCAGGCATTCCTGGAACTGCATCCAACCAAGTACGCAGAAGAGCTTGTTAAGAAGATGGAGAAGAGTGGAGCAAAGGCTTACCTTGTTAATACAGGATGGAATGGAACAGGCAAACGTATCTCTATCAAGGATACCCGTGGAATCATCGATGCGATCCTGAACGGAGACATTAAGAATGCACCGACTAAGAAGATCCCATACTTCAACTTCGAAGTACCGACAGAACTTTCAGGTGTAGATTCTGCAATTCTGGATCCAAGAGATACTTATGCAGATGCTTCTGAGTGGGAAGCAAAGGCAAAGGATCTTGCTTCAAGATTCGTAAAGAATTTCGCAAAATATGAAGGTAATGAAGCTGGTAAGGCACTGGTATCAGCAGGACCGGAAGCATAATCAAAGATATCAGATACCCTTTTATAAAAACGTGATAAATTAATAACAAAGCTGTCGCACTATTCGATTAGTGCGGCAGCTTTGTTGCGTATAAAATCAAATGATATATTAGTTGTCCCAGATGAAAAATTGAACAATTAAGAGCACTTCAGAACAGCGAATATTTAAAAAATGACCAAAAGTCAAAAAAGGTCAAAAATAGTGTTGACTATTGTTTCTTGTGGGAGTATAGTTCCAGTGTAATAAAAATGACTACCGGTCATAAATAAAGGAGTGGACATCATGGTTAAGGTAGGTAAATGGATAGCCAAGCAGAGGGTCTTAATTCTGCTTATCGGATTCCTGTTAATAATCCCATCAATCATCGGAATGGCTAAGACAAGAGTAAATTATGATCTGTTAAGCTATCTGCCGGAGCATCTTGAGACGGTTAAGGGACAGGATATTCTGGTAGATGAATATGGCATGGGAGCATTCTCCATGGTCGTAGTAGAAGATACGGATCTGAAAGATGTACAGAAACTGGAAGAGAAATTTGAAAAAGTCGATCATGTCAAAGATGTTCTCTGGTACGACGATGTAGCAGACATCAGCCTTCCGGTAGAAATGATTCCAAAGGATTTGAGAGAATCATTCTTTGAGGGAGACGCTACGATGATGTTGGTGTTATTCGATAATACAACATCTTCCGATGATGCAATGAATGCAGTCACAGAACTCAGATCGATTGCAAGTAAGCAGTGTTTTATCGCCGGTATGACCGGTGTTGTAACCGATATTAAGAACGTGGCAATGCAGGAGCTTCCAATATATGTCGTCATTGCAGCGGTATTAAGTCTGATTGTGCTGGAACTTACATCAGGATCTTTTGTAGTTCCGTTCTTGTTCTTGTTAAGTATCGGACTTGCAATTTTATATAATCTGGGAAGTAATATTTTCCTCGGTGAGACATCATATATTACAAAAGCGTTGACCGCGGTATTACAGCTTGGTGTTACAATGGATTATTCCATTTTCCTGCTGAACAGTTATGAGGAAAATAAACTAAGATTCCCGGGTGATAAAGAAAGAGCCATGGGACATGCGATATCCAACACGTTCAAGTCTGTTGCAGGAAGTTCTGTAACAACCGTCGCAGGATTCCTGGCACTGTGTGTTATGACATTTGCACTGGGACGAGATCTCGGTATCGTAATGGCAAAAGGTGTATTAGTCGGAGTTATCTGTTGCGTAACAATTCTTCCGGCACTGGTACTGGTATTTGATGGACCGATTGAAAAGACCAGACATAAGTTGTTACTTAACAATCTCGATAAGCCATCTGCATTTATTACAAAACATTATAAAGCCTGGATCGTTATTTTCCTGGTATTGTTGTTCCCGGCAATTTACGGTAATAACCATACAAAGATTTATTATAATATTGCACAGTCGCTTCCGAGTACATTGGATTGTAACATTGCAAATGATGAATTGAAAAAAGATTTTAACCTCAGCAATATGCATATCATCATGCTGGATAAAGGTATGAGTGTAAAAGATAAAGAGGAAATGTTCAAGAAGATTGACGATGTCGATGGTGTGAAATGGACATTGGGAATGAACTCTCTGGTAGGTGCCGGAGTTCCTGATTCTATGATCCCGGATGATGTCAAGAGCATGCTCGAGAGTGATGATCATGAACTGGCATTTGTATGCTCCAAGTATGAGTCGGCGACAGACGAAGTGAATGCACAGATTGCACAGATTGATAAGATTGTAAAGAAATACGATGATACCGGAATGGTCATCGGTGAAGCACCATTGATGAAAGACCTGGAGGATGTAACTAATGTAGACCTGGTAAGAGTCAATGCGATATCAATCATAGCAATATTTATCATTATCTTACTGGTATTCAAATCAATATCTTTACCGATCATATTGGTAGCAGTTATTGAGTTTGCAATATTTGTAAATATGGCAATCCCGTATTATCAGGGAATCAGCCTTCCGTTCGTGGCAAGCATTGTTATCGGAGCGATCCAGTTGGGAGCTACCGTAGACTATGCGATTCTGATGACCACACGTTATCAGAAAGAGCGTATGAAAGGAAAAGATAAGATGGAAGCAATTGGCATTGCACATAGAACAAGTATGCCGTCTATCATCAGCAGTGGACTGAGTTTCTTCGCAGCAACATTTGGTGTGGCCTGCTACTCAAAGGTAGAGATGATCGGATCTATCTGTACATTGTTAGCACGAGGAGCAATCATCAGTACGGTTGTCGTTCTGCTTATATTGCCGGCAATGTTCATGATATTTGATAAAGTGATCATCAAGACAACGAAGGGATTTAAGCAAGAACAATTAGAAAGTACACCGAGTGCATCATAAAGAAAGGGGATAGTCATCATGAAAAATAAATTGAGTAAACGTGTCATGGCAGGATCAATGGCAGCAGTGCTTGCTGCGGTTGGAGCAGGAACTTATGGATTTGAACAGAAGTCCATGTCAGAAGTGAAGGCAGAAGAGGAAGATACAGAGACTTTGAAAGAGGCAGCGGAAACTGTCCTTGGCGATACAACAACAGAAAGTAACGGAGAAACTTACAAAGATGAATCTGTGTATGTAAATGCAGATGCATCCGGTAAGGTGAAAAAAACGACGGTTACAGAGTGGTTGAAGAATACCGAAAAAGGTTCTGTAGATGATGAGACAACTCTGGAAGATGTAGAGAATGTAAAAGGTAATGAAAAATACAAAGAGGGATCAGATGATTCGATTGTCTGGGAATCAAAAGGAAAAGACATTTATTATCAGGGAACTACAGACGAAGAGCTTCCGGTAAATATGAGCATCACCTACAAACTGGACGGCAAAGAAATCTCTCCGAAGGATCTGGCCGGCAAGAGCGGAAAACTGGAGATGACAATCAACTATGAGAACAAATCCAAACAGAATGTAGATGTAGACGGACAACAGACAGAGATGTATACTCCATTTACCTTAGCAACAGCAATGATGCTTCCGACAGATGAGTATACGAATGTCACAATCGATAATGGGAAAATCGTATCTGACGGAGATAAAAATATCGTTGTAGGTGTTGCATTTCCGGGATTAAGTGAGGATCTTGGATTAGACAGTTCAAATCTGGATGTTGATATTCCAAGTAGTGTAACGATCACTGCTGATGTAACGGATGTGAGTGTAGGAGCAACTTATACCATGGCATCTGCGAACTTGTTAGACAGCATCGGTCTGGACGATGTAGACAGCTTCGATGATCTGGATGATTCCATTAATAAACTGGAAGATGCAACCAATCAGCTGGTAGACGGATCAAAAGAACTGGCAGAGGGTACAAACACACTGAACGGCAAGAGTGGAGAACTGATCAGCGGTGTGGATAAGCTGGCAGATGGAGTGACAGCATATACGGATGGAGTCGCAGGCGTAGCGGATGGAGCAAATGCAATAAATTCTAATATGGCACGGGTTAAGAATGGCGTAAGTGCAGCGGTAGAAGGAACTGGCAAGTTGGCAACAGGTGTTTCTGGTGTGCAGAGTGGACTTAATACAGTGGCATCAGGCATTAATACGGCTATAGCCAACTTGAATCAGTCCAGTGATAATATTAAGGGACTGGCAAATCAGACAGCATTAACGGATGAAGAAAAACAACAGATTGTCAGTATGGTATCTGCCGGTCTTGACCAGGCTGGACTGAGTGAGGAGCAGAAAGATGCTGTAGATTCCGCAATAACTAGTGCGGTAAGTGCGGCTTCAGATGGGACGAACAAAAAAGTGGCATATGCAGCAAACAAGTACAGTGAAGGAATGTCAGGTGCCGCATCTCAGTTAAGTGCCGCATCTTCAGCTTTGACAATGGTAGATCCGGCTAATCCGACAGCTACAGTTGCTGGTGGAGTTGCAGCAGTTAGTGCAGGTATTGATGAATTACAGACAAAGCTTGGAACCGGAACAGCAGACCAGCCGGGACTTACAACGGGAGTTGAAGCATTAGCATCCGGAGTGAGTCAGCTTGCAGACGGAGCTAATGAATTAAATCAGAAGAGCAGTACACTGAATTCCGGTATGTCTACATTGAAGAATGGCGGTGAACAGCTTGTGAGCGGTGTTGGTGTGTTAGCATCAGGAGCAGATACATTGGCAAGTGGAATTGCAGAGTATAAGTCAGAGGCAATTGACAAACTGGCAGATGCTTTTGGTGGCGATATCAGTAAGGTGACATCAAGAATTAATGCAATGAAAGAACTCAGTGAGGATTACAAATCATATGCCGGAATCAAAGACGGAATGAATGGTAGTACGAAGTTTATCATCGAAACAGAAGCTGTAAGTAAATAATTGCTAATTACAATAATAAAAGGAGAAGCCGTGCATGAAGTGATTCGTGCACGGCTTCTCCTTTCTGCATTACTGATGATTTATCGTAATCTTCGTTTTAACATTTCTGGATTGGTTGCGTAGGTCAGAGCTGTTTCTTCGGTAATTTTACCGTCTTTATATAATCCAAGAAGACTTGTGTCCATAGAAATCAGGTCATTATTCGCAGAGGAATAGATCAAACCGTCAATCTGTGGGATTTTGTTATCGCGGATCATATTGCGAATTGCCGGGGTAACGGTCATGATTTCAAATGCAGGTACCTGTCTGCCATCGGTGGAAGGTACTAATTGCTGAGAAACGACTGCCTGAAGTACCATGGATAACTGGACTGCGATCTGACGCTGCTGGTTCGGTGGGAATACGTCAATGATTCGGTCAATGGTATTGGCCGCACCGATGGTATGCAGTGTAGAGAAGATCAGGTGACCGGTCTCGGCAGCAGTCATGGCTACCTGTGTAGTCTCATAGTCACGCATTTCTCCGAGGAGAATGACATCTGGGCTCTGTCGCAGAGATGCGCGAAGAGCAGTAACGTAACTCTCAGTGTCGGCATTAATCTCTCGCTGGCTGACGATGCTCTTATCATGCCGGTGCAGGTATTCCAACGGATCTTCCAATGTAATGATATGTTTTTCCTGTGTGTGATTAATATGGTCAATAATACACGCCAGTGTAGTGGATTTACCATTGCCGGCCGGTCCGGTTACCAGAACAAGTCCCTTGGAATAATCGGCAAGATTAATGATGCGTTCTGGAATGTGTCTTTCGCGGCGATCCGGAAGTTCAAAAGAAATGACACGGATAACGGCAGAAAGTGATCCGCGCTGTTTGAAAGCACTGACACGGAAGCGAGACAGATTCTGAACAGAGAATGAAAAGTCATCATCTCCGGTGCGGATCAGAGTGTCCATATCACGATCATCGGCCAGTTGATAAATCTGCTTCAGAAGAAGGTGTGTATCGTCTGGCATCAGGCGTTCGGTATTTTCTATGATGATACTTCCGTTCAGTCGGATCGAAGCCGGGCGTCCGGCTACGATAAAGATATCGGATGCATGCAGGGCGACTGCTTTTTTCAGTAATTGCTGAGTAGTGAGATCCATAAAGTCCTCCTTATATGTGTGTATTATAAGATATAAGTATTTGCTATTTGTTCATGAGATTAAGGGAATTATCACCGTTCCATTCGCGGGTTGCAATGACCTGCCAGGCTGAGATCTGGTACAGCACCGGCTGTGAAATTGCAGATGTATCTTGTGATGTGTCTGCTGCATCTCCGGTCGCATTAGCCGGATAGAGCACATCGAGACTGACCTGTAATGCCTGTGAGTCACTGAGATCATTTTTCCAGGACAAAGTCATTCCGGAGTCTGTTTCTGATAAAGAGACTCCTGTAGCATCTGCATAATGAGCACGGATTATATCATAATAAGATGTCTGGTCGGGCGCGTCTCGCCATGCAGTCTGCAGGACTTCGTCAATGGAAGCAAGTTGCTCCTCGGCTTGATTTGATGCTTCATAATAATCGTGGACATGAGTGGCGGATTTTTTCGCAGCCTGATGATCGGATACGGCAGTTGATAATGAAAGCGCGGCAAATGTAACCATGCATAGCACGATCAGAATCATCATCAATGTGACGGAGCCAATATTTGTGATTGGAAATTTGCGTCGGTTCGAAGCGTCCATACGATCTTCTTTTATCCTTTCTTTGTATAAAGTTCTAAAGTAAGCTGATCAATTGTAGTATCATCCTTTGTCCGGGATGTGGTAATTGTGTAAGTTCGAATATTTTTGCTGTTCAGGTCACTGCCTTGAATCAGAAGTGTATAGGCAGCTTCTTGCTCGGAACAGTTCTCCCAGTCATTGTTGAAGTAGAGCGTGTACTGTTTTTGATCCACTGATACCAGAGCATACTCTGTGTTTAAGAGATTGATTGTCTGCTCGGAATCGTCGAGAACAGCGCTATCAGCCGATTTCAGGAGTTCTGCTACGTTTTCTATATGTGACATAGTCTGGTTCATATCCGAAGCCTCCTGGCTTAATGTGTGCGCCCTGGCAAAGGAGCGTAAGCATACGGCACTTACCATAGCGAAGAACAGGATGGCAATCATAATCTCCAACAGAAAGAGTCCGGAACGATTATTGGATGTTCGATTCATGAGTGACTCCTTTCTGACAGGATACGGCTGTTTGTAACGCCTTCAGTGTCGGTAATAGTAATGCGATATAAGCCGTTATTAAGCTCAGTGACTTTGAAATCCGAAGCTTCGATAATATTCTTGCCCGCATTCAGGGATACATCGGTATCATCACGTACGAAGAGCTCTTTGAGCCATCCATCGGATACATAGAGGTAAGTGGTAGAATTGATGCCGTCGGATGAATTTTTCAAAGCCAGGCACTCGGTACCGTCTAAGGTCATGACAGCGATGCTGCCGCCACATCGTTCTGACGTATCTTTTCTTCAACGTAGGAAAGAGGTGTATCGGTGCGGTAATGGGCTTCTGCCTGCTCCGTCTGTCCGGTGTAAATGTGTACGGACAGGATCAGTACAACTAGCGAGGAGGCAGCGAATACAAAGAGTACAGCCAGAGGGAAGATCAGGTCGATCACATGGGATCTGTTACGATGAAATCTCATGATCTAGTTGCCTCCTTTCCGCATGATGGTGATATCAGGCATAATATTGGAGCCGATTGGCTGATAATCTACAAAATATTTGCTTTCGTCGTAGTGGAGACCGTAGTGTTCTTTCAGGTAATCCAGACTCTCCGGGTAAGAACCTTCTTCCGCATAGCAACGGGTTACACTTCTGGTAACGGCTGTCTGCAGAGTCTGGATGCCTTCTTCGTCCACCCTTTTCTGTATGGATGTGAGTCCCATCCAAAAAAGCAGAAAAATAATGAGAAAAACAACTAAAGAAATGATTATATTTCTAATATATGAAGTTTGCGATTTTGTCGTAAAACGATGAGACATAGTATACGCATCCTTTCTTTCAGAAATATGAGGTTATCCGTTTCTGATTTTATAATCCTGCCATAATACTGATCAGTGGAAGCATTACAGAGAGCAGGATCAGACCTACGATCAGCGACAGGATGATTACCAACGTAGGCTCGATAGCTGCGATAACGCCAGAAAGTCTGGTGTTGATTTCTTCCTCGTACTGATCGGCAATCTTGCGCATCACTTCGCACCGCGTTTTTGAAGTACTTCACAGAGGTCTTCGCCATCAGCTACGTCTTCGGTACAGAGCTTCAGACGCTGATGAAAATTATCATCTTCAATCAGATCATAGGTGAGCTGCAGACATTCTTGAGGAGTGAGTCCGCTGCTAAGTGTCAGCGCCATGCCATTGGCAAAACGACTGGAAGAAATGCGTTCTGATAAGGTGCGCATGCCCGGCAGATGTCTTGCCCAGGTACGAAGTGTACGATGTCCGCGTTCCGTGCGGAACAGGTAAAAGAACAGAATGATCAATACCGCAAATACAATGGCACAGACGATCGCATGAGAATTAAGAAATTCGCCCGCCTGTAAGATAGCGAGGGATAATCCGCTCATTTCACTGCCAAGCTGTTTAAATACCTGATTAAAGATTGGCATGATTTTGGTGATCAGAACGAGGATAACTAAAAGCATCATCAGGATCATGATCAGCGGATAAGTGACAGCACTGCGGATCGTCTGATTTAAAGCAGCTTCCTTATCATAGTAATCGGAAAGAGAAGCCATGACTTCGTCCAGACGTCCGGCCTGTTCGCCAAGTGTCACCATATGTACCATATAGTCCGGAAATGCACCTGTGCTTTTCAGTGATTGAGAAAAGTCACCTGTCTGAATCAATGTATCGTTCAATGCTGTGAGAAGATTCTTCTCGTCAGGATCATCGATATCTTCCAGGAGAATGGAAATACCTTCTACGGAAGAAATTCCGGATTTTAAGATCATCGCCATCTGGGAACAGAAAGCGGCTGTTTCTGTATTAGACAGTGGTTTTATGTATTTGTCTGACATAACTGCTCCTTTCCAATATCAGTGAGTATCAGTAAGTATATTTTACGACATAGTGGCTTCCGTCACCAACATATTTCTTGACGGACTTGCTGTCGTTATTAGCGCCTAAAGTAGGATCCATGATCTGCCAGGAATCCCCGTCAAATTCTATAATATTATCTACCCAGCCCTTGTCATCCACATAGGTGCTGATCCAGGCGTGATAGGTGTCTCCGGAATAACCGACTTCCAGCTTGGTCGGAATGTTCTGTGACCGAATGTAATCTGGTGGAGCCATGACACGAAAAGTCGTGGATTCTTCAGTGTATGAATATTTTTCAGTACCAGAATGTAAACATCCTGAAGAATATCCTGAGCCAGATAGGAATCCTTGGTATACTGATAGGCAAAACGATACTGCTTCTGATAGGTGGCAGTATACAATTCCGCAAATGCGTCACTGTCGCCCATCTGCGTACGTTCTACAAGTTTAGCCAGATAGTCATAATCTAATTCCATAGCCATAGAATCAGCTCCTTTCAACGGTGGCTGACTTCGGAATGCGGGAATTAGCAAGGGAAATCAGTTTGGTGATCTGTTCCAGATGCTCGTCACGGTTCATAGCTTTACCAATCCTATATTCCATGGAAATGGAGTCAGAAGCCTGATTATACTGATCTACCCGGTCGGTTACGCGATCGAGAAATGTATTCAGCTTTTCGTCAGTACAATTCTCAAAAATGGCAAGAAACTTATTGCCTCCATTACGACCTACAAAACAGAGTGAAACAGCTGCTGTTGATAAAATGCCGGAAAAATCTTTTAAAACTTTATTACCGGTTCGGTGATCGTATAATGTATTGATCTCCGGAAGATTCGACAGGTCGATCATGACACAGGCGATGTCATCCGGAAGCTTCTTGTCATAATATTTCTCAATGATCGTGTCACAGCTGAAACGGTTCGGAATGCCGGACAGTGGATCTGAGTACGCCACATCGTAAAGATTGTGGTAATTCATTTTCATGGAAGATATTAAACTAAAATCGATTAAAAAAAATACAAAAGTGACTAATAACACTGCCCATACAATGATAAAAAGTACGGTGGCAGGGGTAGAGTCAAAAATATACTGCTTCACTTCCGGCTGCATCAGCATATACAGACTGACAGCAGTCAATATGATCAGCAAGATTAATTGGACGATTTTGAATGTGTTAAATTTCTTCATAGAACCTCTCCTTAAATGTATCTAAAGGTATACCCCCAATTATTCGCATATTGTAGGATTGCCATCCCACTTTTATGCTCATATTAGGGCGGGCCAAATATCTTTCATCCACTTATGAGCAAGTTCATATGGATTCAGACCTTTTACCTTTGACATTTTATAATGCAAGTATATCACAAAAATAAAAAAAGGAGAAAAAATGGGGTCAATCATTTTTTTCGTGGGATTGACGTTACCACGTTATAGGTTTTCTAAGC
>OLPD01001669.1_pt1 | contig 10297 bp, 10 predicted proteins | sample 1672111 | NCBI WGS metagenome assembly OLPD01 (sample SAMEA3136646, study PRJEB25190) | human gut metagenome
AACGGATATATATATATATAATAAAAAATAAAGGAACTATATTTAATATAGTTCCTTTTATATAAATTATTTTAATAATTTAGCAAATTCTTTACCAAAGTCTACACAATCTTGAAGAGTTTCTTCTGAAGGGAAGAATTTCTTTTTAAGAGTTGGAACAGGCATTTTGAATGACATAGCTTTTATTAAAGTTTCAGCCATAGTGATACCTTCACCACTCCATCCGTAAGAACCGAATACTCCACCTATTTTACCTATATTAGCCATAGGGTCTATAACAGAGAATAAATCCCACATTGGCTTAACCATAGTTTTATTTATTGTTGGAGAACCTAATAATATTACTTTAGACATAACTACTGCGTCATGCATTTCTTTTAAGTTCATATTTTCTAAGTCGTATAAAGTAACTTTACATCCTTCTTCAAGTAAGCCCTTTTCTATATTTTTAGCCATAACTAAAGTGTTAGTATATGCAGATAAATAGAATATAGCAACTTGGTTTTGATTAGTAGTATTAACTACTTCTGTAGACCAATCTAAATATCTTTTAACTTGAGCCATAGGGTCTTTAGTAAGCATTGGACCGTGTGATGTTAATATAGTATCAAAATCTAATTCTAATTCAACAACTTTATTAATAGCATTTAATACGTGTTTAGCAAAAGGCTTAACTATACAATCATAGTAGTGCTTAGCTGATTTTAAGTAATCTTCACTTTCAACAGAATTAGCATCAACATTTGCAAAATGACATCCAAAAGCATCACAAGTAAATAATGTTTTATCTTCTTCAACATAAGTAAACATAGTATCAGCCCAATGTAGGAAAGGAGCAGTTATAAACTTAAGGTTTCTTTTACCTATATTTAAAACTTCACCATCAGTTATAACATGACATTTAAATGGCTTATTTATTTGTTCATCTAAGTACATTTTAGCTGCTTTTGTACAAAATACTTCTATGTTTGGATTTAAATCTAATATATACTTTAAGCTACCAGCATGGTCAGGTTCTGTGTGATGTACTACTACATAGTCTATATCAGCCACATCAGTAACTTGAGATATATTATTTAAAAATTCATCTTTAAAGTTTGGTTTTACAGTATCAAATAAAACAGTCTTTTCATCTTTTATTATATAAGCGTTATAAGTTGTACCAAACTCAGTTTCCATTATTATATCAAAAACTTCTAAATCTTTATCAACAACACCTGTAAAGTAAATATCTTTTTTTACTTCAAATACATTACTCATAATAAGTCCTCCTAAAAAAATTAACGATATACATAAAAAATTTATACCCATAGAGTATACTTTTAAACAAAATAATATTCAAATAATATTATTATGTCCTAAAATAATTATAATATAACTCGTTGTGTTAGTTAATTACAATTATTGTAAATATTAGATTATAATAGGTTATATTTTCATAGTAAAAAAATTTTATAATAGTAATTTCAATATATTTAGTAAAAGAATTAGCATAATAGATTAATATAATATAAATTTAGATGAATATCTAAATGTAAATGTATTTTTTCAATGTATTTTAGTTTATATGAATATAAAATGGAAAAACTATATTGTAATAAATAAAGTTTTGATACATAATATCATATCGTGTATAATAATATTTATGTTTTAAAATAATACGCTTATCGGAGGTTTTAAGATACATGAATAAGGTAGACTTAAAGAGAATTTTAAAGAAGGTTGAAAAGCCTGCTAGGTATCTTGGAAATGAAATAAATTCAATACATAAGGATACGTCAGATGAAAGCTTAATAAGATATGCTCAATGTTTCCCAGACTTATATGAAGTTGGTATGAGTCACTTAGGAAGTCATATACTATATGATGTAATCAACAGAGATGAAAAAATATTCTGTGAGAGGGTATATGCACCTGCTGTTGATATGGAAAATATGATGAGGGAAAAGAATATACCACTATTTGCTTTAGAGTCAAGAGAACCTATAACTAATTTTGATGTTATAGCATTCACACTTCAATATGAGCTTTCATATACAAATATATTAAATATGTTAGACTTAGCAAATGTACCTATACTTAGAACTGAAAGAAAATTAGATGATCCATTTATATTAGTGGGAGGTCCATGTGCATATAACGTAGAGCCTATGGCTGATTTCGTTGATATAGTTGTTTTAGGTGAAGGTGAAGAAGTAAACTTAGAAATACTAAATGCTTATAAAGAATGGAAGAAAAATAAAACTACTAGAGAAGATTTCTTATATCAAATATCTTCAATAGAAGGGGTTTATATACCTAGCTTCTATGATGTTACGTACAATGAAGATAATACAGTTAAAGAAGTTGTACCAAATAGAGAAAATATACCATCTAAACCTCATAAGAGAATAATAAAAGATGTTGAAAATGTGCCATATCCAGAAAAATTAATAGTTCCATTTATAGATACAGTTCATAATAGAGTTGTACTTGAGCTATTTAGAGGATGTACAAGAGGATGTAGATTCTGTCAAGCTGGAATGATATACAGACCAATAAGAGAAAAAAGTGTAGAGAGATTAAAAGAAATAGTAGATAAGTTAGTAAAGAGTACAGGTTATGATGAGATATCTTTATCATCATTAAGTACTAGCGATTACTCTAAATTATCAGAGTTAACAGACTACTTAGTTGATGAATATGCATCTAATAATATCGGAATATCATTACCATCTCTTAGATTAGATAACTTCTCTATGGAAATAGCGGAAAAAATACAACAAGTAAGAAAATCAGGATTAACTTTTGCACCAGAAGCTGGAACTCAAAGACTTAGAGATGTTATAAACAAAGGTGTAAGTGAAGAAGATTTACAAAATGCAACTAAAAAAGCATTTGAAATGGGATGGAATAGTGTAAAGCTATACTTCATGATAGGTTTACCAACAGAAACTTATGATGATTTAGATGGAATTGCAAAACTTGCATATGATGTAATTGATATGTACAGAGAAGTTCATAATGGTAAGTTAAAAAGAAGTTTTGGTGTTACAGTAAGTACATCAACATTTGTACCTAAACCATTTACACCATTCCAATGGCATGGACAAGATACAACTGAAGAAGTTGTTGAAAAGCAAAGACACTTAGTTAAAAAACTAAAAAATAAAGATATAAAATATAACTATCATGATTCTAAAACTAGTTTAATGGAAGCAGTAATAGCTAGAGGAGATAGAAGAATAGGTAAAGTTATATATGATGCATTTAAGGCAGGAGCTAAATTTGATGGATGGTCAGAGTACTTCAATTTAGATACTTGGAAAGAAGCTATGGAAAAGAATAATCTTTCAATAGATTTCTATGCAAATAGAGAAAGAAGTTACGACGAAGTATTCCCATGGGATCATATAGATGTAGGAGTTAGCAAGAAATTCTTAATAAGAGAAAATGAAAAAGCTAAAAGTGACACAGTTACTCCGGATTGTAGACACAAATGTAATGCATGTGGTATAAATGCACATGATATAGGAAGGGGGATGTGTTAATTATGAAAATAATAAGAACGAAATTTAATAAAGAAGGAGATATGATTTATATATCTCATCTAGATTTACAACAATTATTACAAAGAGCATTTAGAAGAGCTGAAATAGATTTAGTTCATTCACAAGGGTTCAATCCACATCCTAAGATAAGTTACGGAAATGCTTTAGCTCTTGGAACAGAAAGTCAAGGAGAATATGTTGACGTTGAAATAGAAGAGGACTTAAGTGTAGAAGAATATTTAAACAGAATGAACTCACAATTACCAGAAGGTATAAAATTTATAGAAGCTAAAGAAATAGATAAGCAAGAGCCATCTTTAGCATCTGTTATAGAATATGGAGAATATATATTTACAATAGAAACAGAAAAGACTTTAACTAAAGAATATGTAAAAAGTAAAATATTAGAGTTTATGTCTCAAGATGAAATAATGATTACTAAGAAAAATAAAAAAGGTAAAATTGTAGAATCTGATATAAGACCTATGATTAGGAATTTTGATTTACTAGATGTACAAGATAATGTGTTAACTTTAGAGGCAACAATAGCTACTGGTTCTAAGGCTAATTTAAATACTAATATATTTATACCTAAAATATTAGATTTATTAGAATTAGATATGGATCCTTTAGATGTAGATATATTAAGAAGAGATTTATATAAATTACAGGATGGTCAATTAGTATCTCCTATGTAAAAAAGGTGGTTTATGCCACCTTTTTTTTATTATAATAAGATATATATAAGTAGTAATTTAAGGAGAATTAAATGAAAAAAATCATAGTCGAATATTTAGTTTCATCTCAAAAAACAGCAATATTAGAAGATGATAAATTAATAGAGTTATTAATAGAAGATAATAAAAACTCTAAAAAGGTATCAAATATATACAGAGGTGTAGTTAAAAAAGTAATACTAGGTATACAAGCATGTTTTGTAGATATAGGATTTGAAAAGTTGGCATACTTGCAATTAGATAAAGATAGCAATATAAAAGCAGGCCAAGATATATTAGTACAAGTAAATAAGGAAGAAGTAGGAACTAAAGGAGCTAAATTAAATACTGAGATAAGTTTAGCTGGTAGATATTTAGTTTATATTCCTACTAATGATAGAATTACAATATCTAATAAGATATTAGATGAAAAAGAAAGATTTAGATTGAAAAAAATTGCTAATAGTGTAAGTAAAGGTACTAAGGGGCTGATAATAAGGACTGAAGCTGTAGGCTGTACAAAAGAAGAGTTAGAAGCGGATATAAATGAGCTAAAAGAAAGATATGAAGAAATAATTAAAGAAATACCTGAAATAAGAAAAAGAGTTATTGGATACTTTACTATTAATACATTAGAATATTTAAAAAGAGGAGGAAGAATTGGTAGACTTGCAGGAACTGTTGGTGAGTTGCTAAATCTTAAACCTATAATAACTACAGATGAAGATGGTGTTTATTATAACGTCGCAAAAGTAAGAGGTAGAAAACAATCTTTATCAAAAATGACTGAATTATTAAAAGGATACTTAGCTAAAAATAAATGTGAAGTTGCTATTTTACACGCTGGTTGCGAGGATGAAGCTATTAAATATATGAATTCACTTAAAGATTTAACAAATATAGTATCTATAAAAATTGCAGAAATAAGTCCTGCTCTTGGTATTCATGGTGGTCCTGGATTAATTGGTTTTTCTGTAAAAATGGTTAAATAATTTATGAGTGATTTCGATTTTAACAATATTGAAGATTTAAAGGCTGAAGAAAAAAGATTATATGATGAATATAAAGCAAAGCTTGCAGAACTAAAAAAAGTTCAAAAGGAAAAAGAAGCAGTTGGTCAAGTGTTTACAAAAGGATTATTACCTATTTATGTTCTTCATATATTAAAATCCGGTCCAACAAACGGTAATGAAATTTCTACTAAGGTTTCTGAAAGAACTAATGGATTATGGACTCCTAGCACTGGTGGAATATATCCATTATTAAAAAAATTAGAAAAAGAAGGCTTAGTTATCGGTCAGTGGGATGATCCTAAAAAGAAGTTTCAAAAATTTTATTCTCTAACTCCACTAGGCGAGGTTGAATTTAATAATAGAAAAAAATTACTTAAACATAAAATAGAAGAGTCATTAAGAGTATTTCAAATAGTTTATAAAGATCTTTATTTATAAAAATACATCCAAGAAAATTCTTGGATGTATTTTTATTATTATTTATGTATAAACTAATATAAACTTACTTAGGACGGTGTTAAATATGAAAGGAATGATACTAGATTATACTGGCAATGATGCTTTTATTTTATTAGAAGATGACTCTATTATAACAATGCCTTTAACTTCTTTTGAAACCCTTATGCCAATAGGTAGTAACATAAGTTTAGCTAATTTATATAAGAACTCTTCAAATACAAATTATAAACCTTGCCAAATGATAAATAAAAGCATTGACTTTTTGTAAATCTTTGCCTAAAATTAAATTATATTTAGTTGCTAGGGGTGCCCCAAGGCTGAGAGATGAGTTTTCATCAACCCTTTTAACCTGATCTGGATAATTCCAGCGTAGGAAAGCCATAATAGAGTTTTTATATTCTCATGCTACGGTACCCTCTTACGCAAAATAAGGAGGTATTTTTTTATGTCAAATTTTCTAGCAACAATGGGAGAAAATTTCAAAACACTTTTTAGCAATCCACTTACACTAATTGCTTTAATAGGTTGTGCAATTTTACTAATTGCCTTTATAAAGTTTAAATCATTAAAGTTTGATTCAAAATTAGTGGCTAGAATAGGACTAGCTATTGCTCTTGCTTTCATTTTAGATATGTTAAAAATTTATACATTACCAAATGGCGGTGGAAGCATTTCATTAGGAAGTATGATTCCAATATTGTTAATTTCAATTGTTTACGGCCCATCAATAGGCTTGTTTACTGGATTTCTATTTGGAGTACTTAAATTAATTATTGATCCATATATACTAAATCCAGTTCAAGTTTTATTTGATTATCCTTTACCTTTTATGGCCGTTGGAGTTGCAGGATTCTTTAAAAATAAATATTTAGGTGCCACATTAGGAATGCTACTAAGATTTTCATGCCACTTTATTTCTGGTGTAATATTTTTTGGATCCTATGCACCAGCAGGAATGTCTCCTATACTATATTCTCTAGCAGTAAATGGATTTGCAGTTGGTGGAGAACTATTAATCTGCTTAGTATTATTGGCATTTTTGCCTATAGAAAAATTAATTAAAATATTAAAATCAAATATATCATTAACATAAGTAAAGTCTAAATCCTCGATTTAGATAACTCAAATTACAAACCGTAATTTATTAAGATTTATTTCAAAAAAATATACCATATAGCTTAATAGCTATATGGTATATTTTTTAATCTAGACTTATTGCATTTACTGGACAACTTGACTCTGCATCTCTTGCATCATCTTCATTTCCATCTGGCACAGGATTAGTTTTAGCTACTGCTTTACCATCATCATCCATTTCAAAAACTTCTGGACATATTGATGGACATAATCCACATCCAATACAAGTATCTTTATCTACAAATGCATTCATAACTTCAACCCCTTTAACAAACTTCAATACTATTATTTGCTAAATTCTAATATGTTATGTAAGTTAAAAAATTTTTATTTTACCAATTATCAGGTTTACTCTCTGAAACATCTATATTCCATTCTTTAAACTCATTAACTGCAATAACATAATATTTACTTTCTGTATTTTTATCCTTATTATTTACTGTAATTAATGTTTTAAAGTTAGTAGTATCATATCCCCTATTTTTTATCGTAACTACAATATCAAAATCATTATCATTATTATTTGACATTTCTACATTCGGTATAATTTCCCTTGCTTTTTCTATAAATGTATTTAAATCGGTAGAAAATACATACTTTAAGCAATCTACATCTCCATTTATATTAATACCAACTTTATAATTACTAATATCACTGTTTTTATTAGCTGTTTGTAATACATCTAAAATAGATTGATAATATATATAATCAAAATCTCTAGGCTTTCTTATAACTGAAAGATTTTTTATAATTCCCTCATCTAATCTGTTTGAAACTGAAAATATATTTTCATCATTATAAAAATTTCCTTCATCACTTCCTACAACATAGTAAAACTCTTTTACCTCATCGCCTAAATCAAATTCAACCTTATAATCGGGCTCTAAAGTAGACTTACTTTCACTTATTTTTGCCTTTGATAGTAAATTCGCCATCTCATTAATTGCACTTTCATCAGTTACTATAAACTTAAATGATAAATCTCTAGTGCTCTGTATACTTATTTGCTCTACATCATTTGAATTTACATAATTAAAATAATCATTTTTTAAACCTAACTTTTTCTCTATACTTTCTATTACTGTACATCCAGAGAAATTCAATATACCTATTATTAAAAAACCTAGTAGGATATATCTTTTAAATACTTTTAACATTCGTTTCTCCTTTTTACCTTTATACTAATAATAGGAGAAGCTTATGCTTCTCCTAATAAAGATAATTATAATACTTTATTCCAATATTAGCAAATTACTTTCATTATTATCTTATATTTTACTTTAGTTCAATATATGTTTTTTGTCTAACTTTACACTATTGCATTGGAACAACAACAGTAGAATTTTTAAAATCATAAAACATTAACCAACATCCATCCCTATCTCTACCATTCAAACTAACCCATGTAACAAAGCCAGTTCTTCCATCATAAGGCTGTTCGTCCTTATCCTTCTTTCCTGGAATTGCATAAATTATATGTTTTAGATTTCCTTGTGAATCACACTTATATCCAAGCATAAAGTATCCATACTTCTTTATATAAGGATAGTAATTTAACATTGGATAATAAGCTAATGTATACTTATTATAGTTTGACATATTGCACATCTCATGCAAATCATTTACCGGTATTTTATACCACTTAGTATATTTTAAATCATTTATACTGTCATAATCTCTATTAAATCCTTCTACTATTGATTCAAAATATTCTCCTATGCTACCTCTTATCTTGCTATTAACAGGATCAAATTCCTTACTAGCTTCTATTCCCTCTTCATAATCTTCAAATTTTCCTCTTAAATTTTCTCTTTGAAAATATCTCATTCTAGCTTCTTCAAGATTCTCAACTTCTTGAACCGCTTTTACTTCAACTACTTCTTCAACTACCTCGTTAACTACTTCTTTAATTTCTTCTTTAGAACCTTCTTCTTTTTCTTCCTCAGCCCTTTTAATATCTTCTATAACTATATTTTCATCAACTTTAGCTTCTACTATAGTTTTTTCTATAGGCTTATCTTTAGATTTTTCTACCTTAATTTCTGGCTTTCTTGGTTCTTTTTTATGTTCTTTTTCCGCAACTTTTTCAGTTGACCTTAACCTAACTTCCTTAGCTTTAACTATGGTATAATTCTTCCAATTTTCAGATGGTTGCTGTCCATTTAAGAAACCACACATTACAAATATAGGTATTCCATCTTTAAATTTTGCTATAGCCGTACCAGATATTTTATCAAATTGTATATCTAATCCACCAACATTTGATACATTATATTCTTTTGTTGCTTCAGCCTTACCTGTATCAGTTACTTCTATTGGTCCCAAATTAATTATTTGCTTCATATCCTTCTTGCAACAAATAATCATCATATAATAATTTTCATTATCTTTTTTAAGATTTTGAGCATAAAAAGATATTTTACATTTATCTCCTTTTGCTTCTATCTTAGAATATCCAGATAATGTTTTATCACTAGAATTTGAGTACCCACGTTCATCCTCCTGTAATATTACGAAGTTTCTATACAACCTATTATTACTTGCCATTCTCTAGAACCCCCACTTTATATTAATTCCATATATTATATGTTCTATATATTGAAATATGTTATTAATTTTAATAGGGGAATTTTCTATAATTAACTAAACTATAGAATTTCGTTAATATAATTAGATAAAGTTGCAAACTCTTCTATAGATAAAGTTTCTCCCCTTCTCTTAGGATCAACCCCAGCCTTTTCAAATGCCTCTTCAAGCTTTTCTTTAGCTGGTCCTATGCTCTTAACTCCATTCCATAAAGTTTTTCTTCTCATATTAAATGAATTTCTTATTATATCAAAGAATAACTTTTCATTATCAACATTAACCTTTGGAGCATCTAATTTATCAAGTCTAATAACAATTGAATCAACCTTTGGTCTAGGAATAAAGCAATTAGGTGGAACCCTTCTTACTATACTAGTATTACAATAATACTGAACTAATAAAGATAATGCTCCATAATCCTTATTACCTGGATCTGCATTCATTCTTTCTGCAACTTCTTTTTGAATCATTATTGTTAATGACTTAAAATTATATCCTTCTTTAAGTAATTTTACTATTATAGGTGTTGTAACGTAATAAGGTAAATTTGCTACTAGCTTTACACTTTTTTCATCTCCTATAACTTCATTAAAATCTACCTTTAATGCATCGTTATGTATAAGTCTAAAATTAGGATTGTCTCCTAACTCTTGTTCTAATATAGGAATTAAGTCATTATCTAACTCTATTGCAACTACCTTCTTGGCAGTTTTTAATAATTGAGCTGTTAAAGTACCAACTCCAGGTCCTATTTCTATAACTAAGTCATCTTTATTAACTTCTGCACCAGAAACTATATCTCTAGGAACAGATTCATCTACTAAAAAGTTCTGCCCTAAGCTCTTTGAAAACTTAA
>OLPD01001670.1_pt1 | contig 10293 bp, 11 predicted proteins | sample 1672111 | NCBI WGS metagenome assembly OLPD01 (sample SAMEA3136646, study PRJEB25190) | human gut metagenome
AATCTCCCGCAAATTGTGACGCACATCTTGCAGAAAGCATTTTTCAAATACGCTCTAGAAGAAGTCGGTTATATAGCTGGCTTCTTTTTTTATTGGAAAAAATAATCATTAACCTGAAGTGATTTATCTTGAAAACGTAGAAGAAGATATGTATTATAAAAAAGTAATATTACATTAAAGAAAGCAAAAAAGTAAAACGAAAAGAGGTCTATCATGAAAAAAATATTACTGATTATGGCAGTGACAGTAGCTTTGTCATTAAATGCTTGTACTTTTACAGACCAGTCAGAAACAAGTAATGTGGTTGATGAGTCTGTTTCTGTTGACCAGGGAGGACAGGTCATAAGAGTTGATATTCCTAATGGAGATGGTACATTCACTACGTTAGAAGGAGAAGAAGCACAAAAATGGTATGATAAAGCAGGTGAAGAAGATCAACAGGAAGCTGCCAAAGAAGCTTCAACGCAATCAATAGAAGATGTTAAATAATACATCCAGATTAAAGGAGCGAGGCAATGAAAAAGAAGATATTTTTAGTATTTATTTTATTTTTAATATGGCTTAATTACTTACTATCTTATGAATATGTAAAAACTATGATGGATACGGCAGATGCTTCTAAAGTTAGTAATACAATAGTGTTGTTAGTCTTTCCTATAATGTGGAATTATGGAGCAGCTATTATAAAAATTATTAGTTCCATTGTATTGCTCATCATCACCTTGATATATCAAACTAATGAATATGTTGATATAAGAAAAATTTGTTATTCGTCCGATGATTCGCCGATATGGAAGATTGTAAGTATTTTGTTTTATATTGCGACAGTATTGTTTGCTGCGTATATGCTATGGTCAAATGTTAAATATAGTTTCCTGGGCATAACGTGGTTCTTATCAAGTATCCTGTTGGCAAGTTCTTATTTTATATGGATTAAAAATTTATCATTTCGTTTACAAGATAGCTAATTATCGGTAAGTGAAAAAAACGGAGATGTTGCAGTATATTATTATAATGCAACATCTCCAAATTTAATTCTAGTATAAATTAGTTGAGTAAAAGACAACAAAAAAAGCACGAGACGGGATTCGAACCCGCGACCCTCGCCTTGGCAAGGCGATACTCCACCACTGAGCCACTCGTGCATAAAACTTAAATGAATTATTCAACTGTATTTATTATATCATATATTTTCTAATTGTCAAGAACTTTTTGAAATGTTTTAACAACTTTGAAAAAATAAAAGCGGGTGATGGGAATCGAACCCACGTATCTAGCTTGGAAGGCTAGTGTTCTACCATTGAACTACACCCGCATTTCGCTGAAACGGTAATGTTGTTGTTACAGCAGTCGGGGTGACAGGATTCGAACCTGCGGCCTCCTGGTCCCAAACCAGGCGCTCTAGCCAAGCTGAGCCACACCCCGCTGTTTTTCTTTATTTATTTGTGCTTCGTTGTCCGACGCAAGACATATTATATGTTAAGCAACCCCAAATGTCAACACCTTTTTTCAATTTTTTTTGATTTTTTTTGAAAAAGCGATTTTTTATCCCTCAAAAAATCCCTGAAACCCGCTAAACACAAGGCTTTGCGGGCTTTTCACTTTTTTCAAAAAAATTGTTTTTTTTGTTCGCAAAAAGGGATTTTTTACTGGTTTTTGAGATTTTTTGTAAAAAAATATTTTTTTCGCACAATAAAAAAATCTTAACTTTTTTAATTTTTTCTTCTATTCTTTTACTGTCACGTATCTGTAAAAAGAGGTATTGCTGTTATCCGATCAACAATACCTCAAAAATATACAGTCAGATGAGTCAGGCGGATATTCGCAGCCTCCGCAAGTAACTTACCTGATTCAGTTAAATAATTTTTCAGAGGTATCTGATCTCGACCTGAGGATCTTTTCCCTCTTCTATCTGCATAACTGCATAGCTTGGCCTGCGGCCTCTCTGACGCGGGTAGGTAAGACTGCCGGGATTAATTACCAGAATCCCATCTTCATTCTCGATCACAGGCATGTGAGTATGACCATACATTGCAATCTTACATCCCTTAGCCTGCGCATTCTCAACAAGTTTATCATAATCCCGGGACACAAAATAATGATGTCCATGTGTAACCAGTATCTTATGTCCCTCCAGAGTAACCTCTTCCTCATAGGGAAGGTCTGTAAAAAAGTCATTATTTCCTGCGACAATCGTACATGGGCACTCTGCCAGTGCCTCAATGAAAATCTCTCTGCCTTCCACATCCCCGCAGTGGATCAGATAATCAAAGGGAGCTTCTCTGAGCACTGTCTCTTCCAGATTCTCATCCTGTCCATGAGTATCGCTGACGATCAGTACCTTCATTTCAGTTCATCCTTTATGGCACATAATGCTTTTCCTCTGTGGCTGATCTTATTTTTCTCTTCGCCGGAAAGCTCTGCAGAAGTACATCCATATTCCGGCAGGTAGAAGATCGGATCATAGCCGAAGCCGTTCTCTCCCTTCTCCTCATAGCCTATACGACCTTCCATTGTTCCACGCACTGTTTTTACACTTCCATCCGGAAAAGCCGCTGCAACGGCGCATACGAACCTTGCAGTACGCTTCTCGTCCGGAACTCCGTTCAGTCTCTCTATCAGACTTGCATTTTTGATATGATATGAGGTATCTTCTCCCATATAACGGGCAGAATAAATACCCGGCTCTTTATTCAGATAGTCAATCTCCAGACCGGAATCATCTGCCAGAGTGATCTCCCCTGTCAGTTCACAGATTGTCTTCGCCTTGATCACAGCATTTTCCTCAAAAGTAGAACCATCCTCTACAATATCTGCATGGATTCCCGCTTCTTTCATAGAAACAACCTCTACATCCATATCTGCAAGGATCTCGCGGATTTCTCTCATTTTATCCTGATTTCCGGTAGCAAAAATTATTTTTTTCATAATCCTTTGTATCCTCTTTTTATTTTGATTTTTCGCAATTACAGAAGCACTCAGCTACGGTTTTTCTTCGGTGGGCGCGGCCCAAGGAACTGATAGTAATAGGTCTTAAGCATACCATTATAGATCTTACGGTTTTTATCTGCTTTTCGCCCGATATCGTTTTCCGCTTTCTCATAAGATGTGATCAGATACATGGACCACTTGTCAAGCCTTTCATAGCTTTCCCCGATTTCACGATAAAGCTGAGTTAAATTCTCTTTTTCTTCCAGTCGTTCCCCATAAGGAGGGTTTGTGATGATGAATCCATATGGTTTGGGATGGCGGAGATCTTTTACCGCTCTCTGCTGGAAATGGATCAGCTTGTCCACACCTGCCATTTTTGCATTAGCTCTGGCAGCCTTCAACGCCTCAGGATCAATGTCAAAGCCCTGGATATCTGTTTCAATATTAAGATTTATCCTGTCCTGTGCCTCTTCATTTGCATCATACCAGCATTTTCTCGGAACCAGATGCTTCCATTCCTCAGCAAGGAAGGAACGGTTCATGCCGGGTGCAATATCTGCTGCCATCATTGCTGCTTCAATAGGAAAGGTACCGCTTCCGCAGAAAGGATCTACCAGAATCCTGTCTTTATTCCATGGTGTAAGCATGATCAGAGCAGATGCCAGTGTTTCTGTGATCGGAGCTTTCACTGTCATTTTACGATATCCTCTTTTATGCAGAGATACCCCTGAGGTATCAATACCGATCGTGGCCACATCTTTCATAAATGCCACGCGGATAGGAAAGCTTGCCCCATCCTCTTCAAACCAGGACACCCCGTATACGCCCTTCAGACGCTCTACAATGGCTTTTTTCATAATGGACTGGATATCAGACGGGCTAAAGAGCTTACTCTTCACAGAATTGGCCTTGGCAACCCAGAATTTCCCATCCTTGGGAATATAATTTTCCCATGGCAGGGCTTTTGTCTTTTCAAAAAGCTCGTCAAAGGTTTCTGCCTTTACTTCTGCTACTTTCAGCAGAATTCTTTCTGTGGAACGCAGAAAGATATTGGCATCTGCGATTCCCTGTGCATCTGCCTCAAATGTTACTTTTCCATCCTCTACTTTGGTAATCTCATAGCCCAGATCAAGGATCTCACGTTTCAGCACAGCTTCCATACCGAAATGACATGGAGCGATCAGTTCAAATTTTTCCATTCTTTATCCTTTCTATATGTAGATGGGACTTCCCTATAATTCTATGCTCTTAACAATATTTCCCTCAAAATCCTTAATTGTAAACACACCGTCCTCAAAGATCGCATATGTAGGCGGGTTTCCTTCTTTTGGAATGGAAACAGAACCCGGGTTGAGAAGTACATAGCCTTCTTTCTGCTCTGCTTTCAGTACATGGGTATGTCCATGGATCAGAATATCTCCTTCCTGGATCGGAGGCAGATTATTTTCATTGTAAATATGCCCATGTGTGGCATAAAAGGTTCTTCCATCCAGGTTCAGGATACAGTAGTCTGCCATAACCGGAAACTGCAGGACCATCTGATCGACCTCAGCTTCACAATTCCCACGTACAGCATAAATTTCTTTCTTCATGTCATTAAGCATGGAAATGACCTGTTTGGGAGCATATTCTCTGGGAAGATCATTTCTCGGGCCATGATAGAGCAGATCGCCCAGCAGTACCAGGCGTTCTGCCTTTTCTTCTTTATAGACATCCAGCATTTTTCTGCAGTAGTATGCAGAACCATGGACATCTGATGCAAACATATATTTCATAGTTTTGTGTCTCCTCTTTTATAGTGTGCCGACAAGTTGATTCTTGAAACAATCTTGCAGGATAAATTTTTTTATTTCAAGGCGGAGGAAGGAGGCGTAGCGGTGGCTACGGCGACCGACGACAACGCGGAAATAAGAAATTTAGACGCAAGATTGTTCGAGAAATCAACTTGTTGGCACAATAGGTATGCCGACAGATTGATTTCTGAAATAACCTGAAGATATACCGGTTCGTATTTTTTCTCTTACACCTTATCATGCTTATGGCGAAATTACAAGATTTCTTCCCCGATATGCTCCAAAACCGCCTATAACAGACCTGGTACAGTACCCAAGCTTTGCAAGCTGCCTTGCAAGCAGAAGGCTTGCCCCGCCCCTGTCGCAGTACAGAACCAATATTTTTCCTTTTGGAAAGGCTGTATATCCGTCTATTTCTCCATATGGCATGTTTACGGCTCCTTTTACATGGCTGTGCATATAGGACTCTTTTTCTCTCAGATCTATGATCAACGTGTCCCTTCGGTCCACATAATAATCCAGCATTTTTGCAGAAATCGTTTCCACCGGAAACATGGCAGACTCCTTTTTGTTATATCATATGATATCAGGGACAGATGCGCCACTGCCTGACAAAAACCAGCAAACAGATAAATTGGCTTACAGCAGATCAGGAGGGGCATTTCCCCTCCTGATCCAATCAATATCTGTCTTCTTCTGAGCTGTAAGACTGGGAAGTTTTATTTTTTGCTTTACTTCTACAATCTGTCTCGTTTTTGCTTTTCACACTGTTTTTTACATTACCAGCATGGTTCATTTCATTACCATAGCTGTTCTTATCTGAAGTTCCTGTGTAATTTCTGCTGTTTTTACTCTCAGATTCATAGTTTTTTGCCATTATTATTTTCCTCCTGATGGAATTTATCTGCCCGGATCTCCTGATACTCTGCAAAATCCGGTTTTTTTCTTCCACACTTCATCGCTGAAAGTGCTTCACATTGACTATTATCCCAAAAACCGGGGGGAATATTCATCAAAATATGTTGCTTTTTTCACCAAGCTATATTATAATCATAGCTGTAAAAAGAATTTACCCTTCAAAAATTTTTTTTACATAAACCCCTTATTTAATTATTTATACTCCCCTTGAAAGTCCCGGCAGCTCCCCTGCCGGGGCTTTCTCTTTGTATTTATTCAAGTATGAATCATCTCATACTATAGCAATTCCATAAAATAATCTCAGAAAAAATGCAAAAAGCAGCATCGCCAGTCTCATGATGTGCGATGCTGCTCCATTTTTATATTCTTCTTTTCCCATCCATTTTTCATACACGCCAGCGGACAATTTGTTTCTCGACATTTACAATCCTCATTGTGTCACTCTCCCGTATGAGTTGATAGGAATATTTTACTGTATTCTTACACTGTCTTCAATATGTGGCAAAAAATGTGGCAGGGTTTCTGACCATAATTTACCAGATTTCAGACTCTACTGCTGCTCTTTCAATAGAAAGACCTTTCATATAGCTGTCCATAAATGCATTGAATCCAGCCACACCTTCCGGTTTTGGATCCAGTGTGCTGCTTTCCTGATCTGCAAACACTTTATTATCAAGGAAGCTTTCCAGAGTCTCACCTTCTTCTTTATTTACCAGATAAGAAGCAAGAAGTGCGATTCCCCAGGCTCCGCCTTCACCTGCAGTAGCCATTACAGATACCGGTGCATTGACAGCATCTGCCAGAATCTGCTGTCCTACGCCTTTTGTCTTGAATAATCCTCCATGGCCAAGAAGACGGTCTACTTTTACATTTTCTTTCTCAAACAGAAGGTTCAGACCTACCCTCATGGCTCCAAGGCATGTATACAGATTGGTTCTCATAAAGTTTGCAAGATTGAATTTGCTCTCAGGAGAACGTACAAATAACGGGCGTCCTTCTTCAAAGCCTGTCATATGCTCGCCTGAGAAATAGCAGTAAGACAGAAGTCCGCCACAGTCCGGATCACCTTCAAGTGCTTTATTATAAAGAGTTCCAAACAGTTTATTCATATCCACTTCCATACCCATAGCCTCTGCAAACTCTTTAAATACATTTACCCAGGCATTCAGGTCAGAGGTACAGTTGTTGGAATGAGCCATAGCTACCAGATGTCCGGACGGAGTGGTAACCATGTCGATTTCTTTATACGGTCTGGAGAGTTCTTTTTCCAGAACGATCATGGCAAATACAGAAGTTCCTGCGGAAACGTTACCTGTACGAACTGCAACACTGTTTGTGGCAACCATACCTGTTCCTGCATCACCTTCCGGAGGGCACATCGGGATTCCGGCTTTCAGTTTTCCTGTTACGTCGAGAAGTTTCGCACCTTCTTCTGTAAGAACACCGGCATCTTCACCTGCAACAAGGGCTTTCGGCATAATATCGCGAAGTTTCCATGAGAATCCATAAGGAGCAACCAGTTCATCGAATTTATCAACCATCTCCTGGTTGTAATCTGCCTTTGTGGTATCAATCGGGAACATACCTGCTGCGTCACCGATACCGAGAACTCTCTTTCCTGTCAGTTTCCAGTGGACATAAGCCTCCAGAGTTGTGATATAGTCAATATCTTTTACATGTTCTTCACCGTTAAGGATCGCCTGATACAGATGAGCAATGCTCCATCTCTGCGGAATGTTGTAGTTGAACAGTTCCATCAATTTCTCGCTGGCTTCTCCTGTAATGTTGTTTCTCCATGTACGGAATGGTACAAGAAGTTCTCCTTCTTTGTTAAATGGCATATATCCATGCATCATAGCGCTGACGCCAAATGCACCTACGGATTCCAGTTCTATGTCATATTTTGCTTTTACATCCTTTGCCATATCCTGATAGCAGTCTTGGATACCTGTCCAGATATCATCCAGACTGTATGTCCAGACACCGTTTTCATAACGGTTTTCCCATTCATGTGCACCGGATGCGATTGGCTGATTTTTGTCATCTACAAGTACTGCTTTGATTCTGGTAGAACCAAACTCAATACCAAGTGCTGTTTTATTTGCAATTATCGCTGCTTTTGCTTCTGCTGCTCCCATTTTTATGTACCTCCCTGTTTCTCTGTTATTTATGATTACAGATCATTCGACAATCTATAATCATATATTGTTTGTACACCAATATTATTGCATTTCTTTTATTGTTTTACCATGGAAATTTTACGGTTTTAACATACTTTTTATTACTTTAAACTTCTCAGGGCTGCCATTCCAGACAGTTAATTTCAGCCTGATATGACAGCCTCTGTATTAATTACAAAAATTATTATTTTCTGAATGCAAGTTCATTCCATCTCAGTTCATTCTTGAAATCACGAATATTTGTATCTTTATCAATGTAAACAGCTTCAATACCCATAGCTGCTGCCCAGTCACCCATCTGCTCTGCTGTCAGGTCATAGGAGAATGCTGTATGGTGGGCTCCGCCTGCAAGGATCCATGCTTCTGCACCTGTCTTAAGATTTGGCTGTGGTGTCCAGAATGCACTTCCTACAGGAAGCTTCGGCATCGGTTTCTCAACCTTCTTGCATTCTACATCGTTGATGATCAGACGGAAACGATCTCCAAGATCGATCAGGGATGTTGCGATAGCCGGGCCTGTCTTGCTTGTGAATACAAGTCTTGCAGGATCTTCTCTGTCACCCATGGAAAGCGGGCATACTTTAATGCCGATCTTACCATCTGCAACAGACGGGCATACTTCAAGCATATGAGACTGAAGGATTCCTTCTTTTCCAGGTACAAAGTTATATGTATAGTCTTCCATCATGGAAGTTCCTTTTGCATCTTTTACACCAGCTGTCATGATCTTCATCAGACGAACCATTGCAGCTGTCTTCCAGTCACCTTCTGCACCGAATCCATAACCTTTTTCCATAAGTCTCTGGATTGCAAGTCCGGGAAGCTGTTTAAGAGCACCCAGATCTCCAAAGTGTGTAACGATTGCCTGATAATTTTTCTCTTCCAGGAATTTCTCAAATCCGATCTCAATCTGAGCCTGAACTGCTACATGACGTTTAAATTCTTCCGGATCTCTTCCCTCAAGAAGAATATCATATTTGCTGTAGTATTCATCTACCAGCGCATCTACATCACCTTTAGCTACATCTTTTACATAATCGGCAATCTCATTTACAGGATAAGCATCAACTTCCCATCCGAATTTGATCTGTGCTTCTACTTTATCACCTTCTGTAACAGCTACGTTTCTCATGTTATCTGCTACACGACATACGCGGATATGGCTGCTCTCCATGATACCAACTGCTGTACGCATCCAGGAAGCAAGTCTTTCCTGAACATCTTTATCTGCCCAGTGTCCGACAATAACTTTTCTTTCGATTCCCATTCTTGTAACAATATGACCATATTCACGACCGCCATGAGCAGACTGGTTTTCATTCATAAAATCCATATCAATGGTATCATAAGGAATCTCCTCATTAAACTGTGTATGAAGATGGCAAAGCGGTTTTCTGTATTCTTTCAGACCAAGAATCCATGATTTTGCCGGTGAGAAAGTATGCATCCATGTGATAATGCCGGCACAATTATCATCCATATTGGCCTCATTCATCGTTTTACGGATTAATTCATTGGTGATCAGGGTTGGTTTCCATACAACCTCATATGGAAGATTGCCTGATGCATTGAGTTTTTCTACGATTTCTTTGGAATGTGCTGCCACATGGGACAGGCACTCATCACCGTACAGATCCTGTGAACCTGTACAAAACCAGAACTGATAATTTTTCACCTTTAACATGTTTTTAATTCCTTTCTGTGTATGTTCAAGTTGAGTATATACGAAACTTGGCGCGGAATTCAGGTCTGCCGTGCAGACATATTTCTTACCTGAATTCCTGCGCATGCTTAGGTCAATGTTAAGCGTTTTTCTTCTTCATGCGGGCAAAAATTGCCTGTAATACGATGAAGAAGCAAAGCAGTGCGGAAAGTACGATACGTACCCACCAGCTGGACAATGTACCCTGTGTGGTAATCAAGCTTGTGATGGTACCTTTGATCAGAACACCGAAGATGGTGCCGAATGGTGTACCCACACCACCGCTTAACAGTGTACCGCCGATAACGGATGCAGAAATGGCATCCATTTCAAGACCTTTGGCCTGTTCTACGAAACCTGCACAGCTGTTTAAGCAGAATAAGAAACCGCCGCAGCCTGCAAGCAGACCTTCAAGCACATAAGCTTTAAATTTGATTCTCTTAACATTCAGACCCATCATTAACGCGCTCTGTGCATTACCACCCACAGCGTAAACTTCACGGCCGAATTTGGTATATTTCATAACAACTGCGATAATCGCTACGATAATCAGAGCAATGATAACTGTCGGATAAATGTAAGCCGGATGGAACTTCCCACTCTTACTGTAAGAACCGATAAACGGCAGATAAATCTTTGCATTGGCCCATGCAAGGAATGTTTCATTCTTGATAGAAATCATCTCTGTGCTGACCATGGAAGTCATACCACGGCCAAAGAACAGACCTGCCAGGCTGACAATGAATGGCTGGATCTCCAGATAAGAAAT
>OLPD01001685.1_pt1 | contig 10225 bp, 10 predicted proteins | sample 1672111 | NCBI WGS metagenome assembly OLPD01 (sample SAMEA3136646, study PRJEB25190) | human gut metagenome
GTTGAATTTTGGATCATAAGGTTTGCCTGTTGTGCCACCTTCTTCTGAATCACTTTTACATGCTGAAAGAAAGGTTATCAGCATTGCAAATAAAATAGTTACCAAAGATGTTTTTCTCATTACTATTATTTCATTTATTAAATTAATGACTTTCTTATATATTCCCTCTACATTTCTACTTAATCCTATACCCAAAATTGCATCAATGGTCATATCATTTTCATTTAAAGCCTTGCTTAACTCCTTTATGTCTTGCTCTTCAACAATATGATTAATTTTTACTCCCATGTTTTTTAAAATATCATAATTTATATTACAATCTTTACTCATAGAATGATTTCCCACCATAAATACATTTATCTTCATATTCATAGCTAAAATTTGACGTGCTATAGCAAGTCCATCTCCCCCATTATTTCCACTTCCACATACTACAGTAAATGATTTAAAATTATCAAAATTTATATTTTTAACTACACTTATTGCTGCATTTTCCATTAAAATAATTGAAGGAATACTTAATTCATTTATACAGTAAGAATCCATATTTCTTGTTAATTGAGCATTTCCTATTTTCAAAATTTCTTCACCCTTTTTATATAACTTTAATTTTTTTGTATTATAACCTTTATATTTTCTAAATCTAACCTAGCTTTAAACCAATTTTCTATATTATTTATACTTTGATTTAAATCATCCTTATCACTATATATTAAAAGTAATTTTATATCTTTTTCTTCCTTATTTTCTCCATTAATTTCTCCCGTATAAACTTGCTTTATACCTGGATATATTGCACTTGATATTGTAATTTATCAAAATAAAAAGCTTTGCTAATATTTTTTCTATTAAACAAAGCTTCATTACATATTATAATACATTTTAATCTTAATTTATATTTAACTTTATTACAATTACCTTACAATATTGTAACCCTTTATAAATTTATTAGTAGTAAGAATATTATTAATTTATTATTCTAGATTTATTCTATCTAATATCGAATCAATTTTTTCTTCAGCCTCTCTTATAGCATTTTCTCTTTCTTCTTCAGTTGTTCCTGTAGCATCTACCTTAAGCTCTTGAACATTCTTAATTCCCATAGCCTTCATTATTTGAGCTACATAATTTTCTCCCTTATCCATTATAGGATCTAATATCCAAGGTATATTTCCACCTGAAGATTGAATATACACTACCGCTCTCTCTTTATCATCTAATAACCCCTTTGGTTTTTTTCCTTTTTCAAATGAAATAGTCTTTTCTTCTTGAACTATACAATCAATATATTCTTTTAACGGTGCTGGAAATGATAAACTCCACATTGGAGCTGCTATTACATACATTTGTGCACTTATAAATTGATCACATAATTCTCTTATTCTTCTTATTTCCTTCTGATCCTTTTCAGGTAATTTTTTCGCATCTTCTTCACTAATTATGCAATTTCTGTCTTTAAAATATTGATATTCTAATCTTGGTATGTGTTCCTTATATAAATCTAGTTCTTCTACTTCAAAATCACTATACCTTTCTAAAAAACTATTAATAAAAGTTCTTGCTACAGTTTTAGAAGATGATAACTCTTCTGGTTTTGAATTAACGCTTATATATAATAATTTTTTCTTCATAACTATGCACCTCTTTTCTTTAATATTATTTCCTTTTTAGATAAATTTAATAATAAAAAATCCTACAGTAAAATTACTGCAGGATTTTTTATTATTAAATCAATTAGCTACCAACCTAACTTTTTTTCTTTTATTGTAAAATGACTATCATCATTTTTAAACTCTATATTAAATCTATTATTTTCATCTACATTTATTTTAGTTAAAGTTGCTTGTCCCATAACTTCAGAATTTACATCTTTATCATTAAAGTAATACATAATAGCCTTTAATGTTATTCCATGAGCTACTATTAAAATAGTTTTCCCTCGATTTTCTTCAATGATTCTGTCCATTGCATTAGCTACTCTATCTCTAACTTCTGCTAAATTTTCCCCATTTGGTGCTGCTAGTTCAGTATTTCCCTTCATAATAAGGCTTATATCCCAATTAGGATTTTCCTTCATAACCTCATCTGTTATTTTACCCTCATAATCACCAAAGCACATTTCCATAAGCCCATCATCTGTTACTACTTCTACACTTTTATCACCTTTAATTATATTTGCAGTAGTAAGTGCTCTCTCTATAGGACTAGAATATATAACATCTAATTTTATATCTTTTATTCTATCTCTTAGCTCCTTAGCTCTTTCTATACCATCTTCAGTTAATGGTGAGTTTCCTCTTCCTTGTAGTCTTTTTTCTATGTTCCACATAGTTTGTCCATGTCTTGTTAAATATATCACTGTATTCATTAATCTTATATCTCCAAAATTTTATATTTTAAATTGTTTATATTATTCTCCATCACTTACTATTTCAGCTTCAACATAAGGAACTTCATTTTTTCCATACTCTTTTCTAATTACTTCAGTATCTATATCTATTCCCCCAAAAGCTACTTCAACTTCTTTATCTACTATTGATACATCTATAACTTGTACTCTATTTAAATCAATAAACCTTTGTTCCTTATAGTATTTATTAACTAGTGTTGCAACTTCTAATTTAAAGTCATTTCCCTCAAATGTAACACCTTCTATATCAGTAAAGGCATTAATTACATAATTAAATACCTTTTTAGATATTGGGTTTACTATGTTCATTTTTAAAAGCTTAAAGCTCTTTATATTCACATAAATATTATTGTTTTCAACTTTAGAAAAATTCAATTCAGCCTCTATATTTATATTCATTCCAAATACTTGTACAGTTCCTATTAATCTTAAATCATCATTAATAAAAATATCACTTATATTAATTTTATTTTGCAACTTCAAAAAATTTCTTATATCACCTTTTGTTATACAAACTATCATCTTTTTTAATTTCATATTTTTCCTCCCTAATTATAATTAAATAAACTCCCCCCATGTCATTATAACTCCTTTTAAGGCTGTATATTATATATTTACATCAAAGGAGCAAACAATAAGAAAAATTTCTCTTTTAACTTATCATTCCCTGTTCTCATCTCAAAATCTTCTATTGTATATTCCTTATAGTTTTTTATATCATTTATATATATCTTATTTATTTTTATATTATTATCTAAATCCTCATTACTTTCTATTACTTTATTATTAAGTTGGTTATGAGTTTTTTTATTTTTATCATAATATCTTTGAATAATTTTTCTATCTATTATCTTCAATAAGCAGACCCTCTTTTTTTAATTTATTTAACTTAGGTGCTAAATTAGAGTATCTGTCATTACTTCGATTGTTTTTTATCATAAATTCTAGGTACTTAACTTCTCCAACAAGTACAACCTGTTTCTTTGCACGTGTGACAGCTGTGTAAAGAAGATTTCGGCTAAGTAGCATTGGCGGTGCCCACGCCATAGGTATTACGACGATTGGGAATTCACTTCCTTGGCTTTTGTGGATAGTTGTGCAGAAACTGTGATCTAATTCGTCTAGTTCGTCGTATTTATAAGTTACTATTTTTAAACTATCGAATATTACAAATATCTCTTTCTTTTCTTTGTCTATATAGTAAATATAGCCAATATCTCCATTATATATACCATGTCCGCTGTTGCTTCCGTCTTCGCTTTTCCACTTTCTAGTGTAGTTATTTTTAATTTGCATAACCTTATCGCCCACTCTAAATGTTCTCTTAGAAAATACTTCTTCAGTTTTATATTTATTTGGAGGATTTAAACTTTTTTGAAGTTCTATATTTAAATTATTCACACCAAGCGTTCCTTTTCTCATTGGCGATAAAACTTGGATATCTTTTAATTTATCCACACCGTAGAATTTCGGCAATCTCTCGCTTACTATTCCCACAATTTCTTGTAGTATATCGTCGCCTTCTTTTTTAATAAAGAAGAAGTCTTTACCCTTTACGTTTAATTTTAAAGGTTCTCCTTTATTTATTTTATGGGCGTTTACTACTATCATACTCTCCTGAGCCTGTCTAAATATTTCATTTAGTCTTACTGTATTTATAACTTCTGAATCTATAAGGTCTTTTAGGACATTTCCTGCTCCAACAGAAGGCAACTGGTCGCTATCTCCTACAATTAAAAGTCTTGTGCCTGATTTTATCGCTCTAAGCAAGCTATACATAAGCACAACATCAACCATAGAAACCTCATCTAAAATAACAACATCTGCATCAATAGGATCTTCTTCATTTTTCATAAATGTAAGGTCATCACTATCCATACCAAACCCCATCTCTAAAAGCCTGTGTATTGTTTTCGCTTCTTTATTAGATGTTTCACTCATTCTCTTTGCAGCACGCCCTGTAGGCGCTGCTAAAACGACCTTTTGGTCGTTATTTTCAAATACTTTGATGATTGTATTAATTGTTGTTGTTTTTCCTGTCCCTGGCCCACCAGTAATTATTACAACACCTTGTTCAATAGCTTCTTTGACAGCCATAATCTGATTTTGGGCAAGTTTTATTCCATCTTCTCTTTCAATCATCTTTATTTCATGGTCTATTTTTATTTTTAAGTCTTCAAAATCGACCTGAGAAAGTCTTATCATCTCTCTGCATACTCCGTTTTCTGCCATATAGTATGGCATCAAATATACATTTATATCATTATTATCTTTTTCAACGTGTATTTTTTGAGTATATGCTAATTCTATAACACCTTCTTTTATATGTTCTGCCTCAACATCTAAAACTTTTACTGCTTGTGGAACTAATATACTAAGTGGTAAATATGTATTTCCATTAGATGTACTTTGATTTAGTGTGTATAAAATTCCTTGGAATATTCTATCTCTAGAATATTTATCTATGCCTAGCTTCTTTGCAATATCATCTGCAACTTTAAATCCAATTCCTCTAATATCTTCAGCAAGTTTATAAGGATTTTTGTTGATGATACTTATTGCTTTATCTTTATATTTTTTATAGATTTTTAAACAGTAATTAGGAGTTATTCCATAAGGAGATAACTGCATAATTATATTTCTAAGCTCTCGATTTTCTTCATAACTCTCTGTTATTTGTTTTATTTTTTTTGAACCTATTCCTTCAACTTCTTTTAATCTCTCTGGAGTGTTTTGGATTACATCTAGAGTATCTACTCCGAATTTTTCAATAATCCTCAATGCCATTTTCTCTCCTATACCATGAATCATACCAGAAGATAAATAAGCGTAAATTCCCTCCAAAGAAGAAGGTGTTATAGGCATAAAACTTGTCACTTCAAATTGTGAGCCATAAGTTTTATGTGTTACCCACTTACCTTCTACCTCTATACTTTCACCGACAGATAATGTCGGCATACATCCTACAATTGTTACCTCTTCGTCCTCATTTGCAAGATAAGCTATAGTGTATCCATTTTCTTCATTTTTAAAAACTATATCACTTATCATACCTTCTAATTTTTCCATAATACACACTCCTAATTGCATTTATATCCTATTAATATATTAATTTATTTCAACTTTATTTTATTATCTTTTATATTTCATTTTATATTCACTGTCAATTATCCATAACTTAATATAATGATTTTAAGTTGTAGATAATTATACCTATAAAAATATTATACTAGTTTTTCAAATAAAAAAAGACCCTGTATTTATATAATACAAGGTCCTTTATATTTAAAGTTATATTAAGTTCTAATTAACTATATACCAGCTTGTTCTTTTAAAGTTTCAGCTTTATCAGTTCTTTCCCATGGTAAATCTATATCAGTTCTACCGAAGTGACCGTAAGCAGCAACTTGTTTGTATATAGGTCTTCTTAAGTCAAGGTCTCTTATTATAGCACCTGGTCTTAAGTCGAAGTTTTTGTTTATTAATTCAACTAATACTTCTTCAGAAACTTTTCCAGTTCCGAAAGTATCAACGAATATTGATAATGGTTTAGCAACACCGATTGCGTAAGCTAATTCTATTTCACATTTGTCTGCAAGTCCAGCAGCAACTATGTTTTTAGCTACGTATCTAGCAGCATAAGCAGCAGATCTATCTACTTTTGTTGGATCTTTACCAGAGAATGCTCCACCACCGTGTCTAGAGTATCCACCGTAAGTATCTATTATTATTTTTCTACCAGTTAAACCAGTATCTCCTTGTGGTCCACCTATAACGAATCTACCTGTTGGGTTGATGTAGTACATAGTTTCTTCATCTAATAATTCAGCAGGTATAACAGCTTTTATAACGTGTTCTATTAAGTCTCTTCTTATAGTTTCGTTATCAACACTTTCACTATGTTGAGAAGATATTAATACAGTATGAACTCTAACTGCTTTGTTTCCTTCGTATTCAACAGTTACTTGAGTTTTACCATCTGGTCTTAAGTAATCTAATAATCCAGATTTTCTAACTTCTGTTAATCTTCTTGATAATTTGTGAGCTAAAGATATTGGAAGTGGCATTAATTCTTCTGTTTCATTACAAGCGAAACCGAACATTATACCTTGGTCTCCAGCACCAACTTTTTCTATTTCTTCTTCAGTTTGTTCTCCTGATTTACTTTCTAAACCTTCATCAACACCCATAGCGATGTCTCCTGATTGTTCATCTATAGCAGTTATTACTGCACAAGTATTGCAGTCGAATCCAAATTTAGCTCTAGTATATCCGATACCTTCTACTGTTTCTCTAACTAATTTTGGGATATCAACATAAGCGTTTGTACTTATTTCACCTGCAACTAATACTAATCCAGTTGTAGTAGTAGTTTCACAAGCAACTCTTGATTGTGGATCTTTTTCTAATAATGCATCTAGTATTGCATCTGATATTTGGTCACACATCTTGTCTGGATGACCTTCAGTAACTGATTCTGACGTAAATAAATGTCTTGCCATTTTAGTTCCTCCTTAAATTTCTATAGTTTATTTTATATCATAATTTGTTCCTAGAAAATCTTTATTGTAATAAAAATTTTCTCACGGGAATTCTAGATTATATTCTTTATTTTACAAGAAATTAAATTCTTTATACTTTCTTATAAATTAAAAAACCTCTTCTATGTAGAAGAGGATATTGTATGCTTAAATACGCGACCTCATCTTTCTAGAATTCTCTCTAGCAGGATTTAGCACCTTCCTTTTTCAAGTGGTTGCTGGGCTTCGTAGGGCCTGTCCCTCAGCCTCTCTTGATAAGGTAATCAAGAAATTTTTCTTTCAAATTTAACACTATAAATGATACCTGTTTTGTGATTCATTGTCAAGCATTTTTGCAATTCTCTTTCCCTGTTTTTGTTTTATTTTTTAATAGTCACAATTTCGTAACTCTTGTAAAAATAGTATTATTTCATACTTTCAACTCATATATTATCTAGAAGGGAGGAACTCCTATGTATTTAGCCAAAGTAAACTATAAAAGAGAAGATGTCACGCATATATTAAGTAATATTCTCAAAAATATAATCTCTGATAATACTGTAATAATATGTATAGGAACAGATCGTGCTATTGGAGATGCACTAGGGCCTCTAGTAGGTACTATGCTCAAAAATAGTGATTTTAAATACCCTGTCTACGGTACATTGGATAATCCTATTCATGCTTTAAACATTTATGAATCAATCGAACAGATTAAAAGCAAACATTCCTCGAGCCAATTTTTAGCCATAGATGCCTGTTTGGGCTCGGCAAGTAACATAGGTAATATACAAATACGAGAAGGACCTATACTTCCAGGCAAGGGCGTAGGTAAGAAATTACCCCAAGTAGGGACTTATTCTATCGTTGGCATTGTAGATAAAATAGATGAAAATAATAGATTTTCTTTTAACAATATAAGGCTTCATTTCATTTTAGAATTAGCAGAAACAATTGCTTTATCCCTGCTCCTTGCAACATAACAAAAAGTAGCTATGGTAAAATAATAAATTTTATATTATTTTAAAATAGCTACTTTTTAGTTTATATCAATATTCTGTTTATTTTAATCGATTATTTTTTAAAGCTTCCACCTGTTTCTAATAAATCAAGTGAACCTAATGATAATCCAGTTCCTTTAGCAACACAAGAAAGTGGGTCATCTGCTAATACTACTTTTATACCTGTACTTTCTTCTATTCTATCGCCTAAACCTTTTAACATAGCTCCTCCACCTGTCATCACTATGCCTTTGTCGCTTATATCAGCTGCTAATTCTGGTGGTGTTTTTTCTAGTAGATTTTTAGTTGCTGCTACTATTTGTTCAACACATGGGTTAAGCGCATCTAATATTTCGTTTGAATTTACAGTTATAGTTACAGGAAGTCCTTTTACTAAGTTTCTTCCGCTGATATTCATAGTTCTTGGCTCGTCCTCTTTAACAGCAGTTCCTATTTCTATTTTTAATCTTTCAGCACTTCTTTCCCCTATTAATACATTGTATTCTTTTTTGATGTATTTGATTATTGCTTCGTCAAATTTATCTCCGCCTAATTTTATAGAGTCACTTACTACTGATCCACCTAATGATATTACAGCTATATCTGTAGTTCCCCCACCGATATCTATTATCATGTTACCATTTGGTTGAGCTATATCTATTCCAGCTCCTATTGCCGCTGCTATAGGTTCTTCTATAATATAAACTTCTCTAGCCCCTGCTTTTCTTGTTGCATCTTCAACAGCTCTTTTTTCTACTTCAGTAACACCTGTTGGTACACAGACCATTATTCTCGGCATTACAAATCTGCCAAATCCTTTTTTCTCTACTATTTTTTCAATAAAATAAGATAGCATTTTTTCTGTTATCTCATAATTTGATATAACACCATCTCTTAATGGTCTTATAACGTCTATATTTGCAGGTGTTCTCCCTATCATTCTTCTTGCTTCTGTACCTACTGCTATAACTTCTTTTAATTTATTATCTACTGCTACTACTGATGGTTCTTCTAGTACTATCCCTTTTTCACTTACATATATCAGTACGTTAGCAGTCCCTAAATCTATACCTATATCAGCTCCTGACATCTATTTTCACTCCTTTTTACATTTTTGCATTTCTAAGTCTTTATATTTATATTAAATTTTATTAATAATCATTAATTCTCCTATTCTACAATATAGGCAAAAATTTGTCTTTAGTCAAGAAAAAAATGTAGGTTATCCTACATCTTTTTTTGTTGCTGGTATTTCAATTTTGTGGCCATTCCTCCTCGAATATGCCTTTCTGATTTATTTTTCTCTAAAACTTGTTTTACTTCACTAGCTAATAATGGGTAAATTTCTTCTAATCGCTCTGTTACATCTTTATGAACAGTACTTTTACTTACTCCAAAAACCTTAGCTGTTTGTCTTACCGTTGCCTGCTTTTCTAATATATATTTCGCAATAATAACCGCTCTTTGTTCTATATGAGATTTCAAGACCTCCCCTCCCTCAATATCAGTCCTATTGATATATATGAAAAAGGGGCAAAAAATATAACAGGAGACTTCTCATTTTTTATGAAAAGTCTCCTGCTTTTAACTTTATTCTAATAAACTCAATGGATTAATAGCTTTATCATTTTTGTAGGCTTCTATATGTACATGTGTACCATCTTCATTTTCAACATTTGTTGTATTGCCTACATAACCTATACAATCGCCTTCTTTAACAGTATCTCCTTTTTGTAATGATACATTTTCTTTTATGCCAGAATATATTACTGTTAAACCATCAGCATAAGATAATTTTATACTTGTTCCGTATTTATCATCTGAATATACAGATTCAACCGTTCCATCAAGTATTGATTTTATCTCTGCTCCATCTTCTGCTGCGACATCTAAGCCTTTATGTATTTCCCAAACATCTAGTGTTTTTGAGTAACTAGGCATTTCTGTAGAATACTGTCTAAGTACTTCAGTTCCTATGTAATTTAATTTAGATTCGCTTTTTGTTTGTTCTTTTTGTGTTTGTTGTTTATTTTCTTCTTTGGCTTTTTCTAGGTTTTCTTTTGATTCTGTTGATGTTGGAACAGAATCATCTTTATCTTTTACTAAATTTATCTCATTATCCTTATTAACGGCATCATTATTTGATACCAATTTATTTAGGTTTTTATTTGTAAATATAATACCACCCAAAGCTACAAGACAAATACATATGAATAAAGATAGATAAAATATATCTTTCTCTAATAATTTCTTTTTCATACTGCACCTCCAAATATATTAATACATTTAGATTA
>OLPD01001689.1_pt1 | contig 10209 bp, 4 predicted proteins | sample 1672111 | NCBI WGS metagenome assembly OLPD01 (sample SAMEA3136646, study PRJEB25190) | human gut metagenome
TTCTTGGACTGAGCAACGCGGTCTTTCTGAGATTTAATATTAGGCATTCGTTCCACCTCCTTGGTTTACCCATAACAGTACAAATTATACTAGCATATATTTTGGCCGGTTGCAAGTGTTTTTATAAATTTTTTTCGTGTTTGGCGCTAATATTGCAATGTTTGCGGAGCGGGCAGGCATGGCTGGTGGCATATTGACCGGCGGTGGGGGCATATCTATTCCGCAAGGGGGTGTTTGCCATGCGCAATGCGGGCCGTGTGCTGGGTGCGCTGCTGTGCACCGCGGCGTTAGCGGGCAGCGCCCTGGCGTTGCGTGTGGTGCCCGGCGGCAGGGTTCTGGCCCTGCTGTTTTGTTCGCCCGGCGCGGCGTTCACGCTCTGGCAGCAGGCAGGGGTGGAACCTCCGCAGGCCCAGCCAGCTGCCGCCCTGGCAGAAGCATCGGAATCACCGCCGCAGCCCATCCCGGAACCATCCGTCCAGCCAACCCCCAGCCCCACACCGCAGCCCACGGCGGAACCGGAAGCCACCCCGGCCCCAACCATTACCATACCGCCGGGGGTGCAGACGACAGCGCCCATCCTTGACCGGACTTTCGGCCAGGGCAGCGGGCAGGGATATATTGCCCTTGCGGCGGGCAGTATCAAAAATGCAACGGATGAACCAGATTCAACCATTGCCTCCGCGGCGCAGGGAGCGCTGTCCTTTACCGTTACCCCTGGCAGCCCGGACCCGCAGGTGCTGATCCTGCACACCCACGCAACGGAAACCTATCAGACCTGGGACACCCCGGTGTATGACCCCGACTTTACCGCCCGCACCAAAGATACCACCCTGAACATGTGCGCGGTGGGGGAGGCAATGACCAAAGTGCTAAACGATGCCGGGATCACCACCCTGCACGATACCACCCTGCATGATTCCCCCAGCTACACCGAAAGTTACGCCCGCAGCGCTCAGACAGCGCGGCGCTACCTGGAAGAATACCCCAGCATCAAAGTGGTGCTGGATGTACACCGCGACGCGATGGAAAGCGGCGATGCCCGTGTGCGCCCCCTGACAACGCTGGACGGCCAGCCGACTGCACAGGTCATGATCATTGCCGGGTGCAATAACGGCGGCACCGTCCAGCTGCCCAACTGGCGGCTGAACCTCTGCTTTGCCGCCAAGTGGGAGGAACGCATGGAAATGCTGTACCCCGGCCTGACCCGACCGGTCCTGTGCGGGTACCGGTTCTATAATCAGGATGTCAGCCCCGGTGCACTGCTGATCGAAATAGGCGGCCACGCCAACACGGTGCAGCAGGCAGTACGGGCCGGGCAGTACGCGGCAAAGGCACTGGCAGCCCTGTTTGACGGCAGCGTGTAACCGCGGCAAAACGCCCTTGCAACGCAAAACAAAATAGAATATACTGGACAAAGATAAGGCGGCACCGCATTATTCCCGACGGACGGCATCCGGAACGATGCGGGACTGCCATAAAAACCGGGGTGGAACACCACCCGCCCCGCAGGAGGATACCATGCAGAACACCATCCTGATCCATGCACCGGGCCGCAGGCAGGGCCGCGGGGCGCTGGTGCTGGCTTATACGGCGCTGTTTGCCCTGTTGATGGGCATCTGGGCTGCTATTTTTGCGCTGAACGGGCAGAGCTTTATCCAATATGGCGATACCCTCAAGCAGCATTACCCGTTTCTGGTCTATTATGGCCGCTGGCTGCGGCAGGCCGTGCGCTGTGTGCTGACCGGCGCGGCGATGCCCACCTGGGATTTTTCCATCGGTTACGGTGCGGATATCATTACCACGCTGAGCTATTACGGCCTGGGTGACCCGCTGGACCTGCTGGCAGCCTTTGTGCCCGGCCGGTGGACCGAGCAGCTGCTGGAGGGCCTGATCGTGCTGCGGCTCTACCTGGCGGGGCTGGCCTTTATGGCGTTCAGCCGCCGCCATGGCAACAGCCGCTTTGGCACCCTGCTGGGTGCGCTGGCCTATGTGTTCAGTGCGTGGCCCATCCAGGCAGGGCTGATCGAACCGGTGTTCCTGGTGCCGATGTATTGCTTCCCCCTGATGCTGCTGGGAGCGGATGATCTGTTTGAGGGCCGCAGCCCGGTTTTGTACATTGCCGCCATTGCGCTGACGGCACTCTCCAACTTTTTGTTCTTTTATATGGCTGCGATGCTACTGGTGCTGTACGCCATTGCGGTGTATAGCAAGCGGTACGGGGCCAAAAACCTGCGCACCCTGCCGCCGCTGCTGGCAAAGTTCATCGGGTTTGCGCTGGTGGGCATTGCAATTTCAGCCGTCACCCTGCTGCCCACCGCGCAGGAGCTGTTCGGCAGCGCTCGCTTTGGCTTAACGCGGGAAACCGCGCCTTACCCGTTCTACCGCTTTTTTGAGCTGCTGGCCAACATGACCACCGGCATGGGGTATGATGCTTACTCTACCTATGCGGGGGTGACCTCGGCGGCGTTTTTGGGTGTGCTGGTGCTGTTTGCCAAGCCGCGGCAGAACACCGTGCTCAAGTGCGCGTGGCTGGGTCTGCTGGCCCTGCTGCTGGTGCCGCAGGCGGGCAGTGTGTTGAACGGGATTTCTTACGTTTCCAACCGCTGGGTGTGGGCGTTCACCATGCTGGAAGCCTTTATCCTGGCGCGGGTCTGCCCCGGCATAACGGCGTTTGAGCCGAAAGAAAAGCGCAACCTGTTTGCGTTGCTGGCGGTTTACTGCGTGGTGGCGTTCTGCGTCAAGCAGGGCCGCACGGAGACTGCACTGCTGGGCGCGCTGCTGCTGGTGCTGCTGGCCGTGTTTGTGCTGGCGGCAGATGGTGTCAGCCGCCGCGGTGTGCAGGCTGTTTTACTGGCGGGCTGCTGCCTTGGCGTGGTGATGAACCTTGGCGGCTACTATGGCATTGAGGAAGCCGATGCCGTGAACGAGTACCGCCCCGCCGGTTACGCCTGGAGCACCACCGTGCAGGACAACCCCGCCGTGACCCTGCATCTGATGGAGGACCAAAGCTACTGGCGGTATGACTCGCTGGCGAACGAGCCGATCAACAGCCCCATGCTGCTGGATGTGTATGGCACCGGGTACTTTTTCAGCCTGAACAACAGCTACCTTTCCAGCCTGTTCCGGGAACTGGGGCAGAACACCCCGGTGGAATATGATTACCGCGGGCTGCAGAACCGCACCCCGTTGGAAACGTTGTTCGGCGTGAAATACGCCCTCTGCGCACCGGATTCCACCGGGGCACTGCCCGCCTTATTTGACAGCCAGGCCGTGCAGGCAGCGGAAATCGGCGGCAGCACGGTTGCGGTTTACCCCAATACGGCGGCGCTGCCCATCGGCTATACGGCGCAAAACCAGATCAGCCGCGGAACCTATGACGCCCTGACCCCGCTGCAAAAGCAGGATGCCCTGCTGGACGGCGTAGTGCTGGAAGAAACCGGCCTGCTGCCCGAAGCGGAATTGACCGACGATACGGTAAGCCCCGCAGCCGAAATGGAGCTGGACGGCATGCAGCAGCTGGATGAAACCACCTACTATGCCCCGCAGGACGGCGGGCGCATTACCCTGACCATTGCCCAGCCGGTGGCGGATTGTGAGACCGCCTTTGTGGTGCAGGGCATGCAGTACACGGCCACCAGCCCGCTGGATGCGATGAGCGAAGAAGAACTGAGCGCCATGAGTGCCCATGACCGCCGCAGCCTGCAAAAGCAGTATGCGCATTTCTGGCGCAAGGACAGTGTCTATCTGCGCCTGCTCAGCAACATTGGTGAGGGCCGCATTGAGTATAACCGCCCCAACAGCCAGTATTACTGCGGCCGGCATGACTTTGTGTATAACTTTGGCACCAGTGATGAACCCTTGCAGCAGATCACGATTGTACTGCCCTTTGCGGGCTATTACCAGTTTGACCGCCTGGCGGTGGAATGCCAGAAGCTGGATACCGTTGCGGCCCGTGCGGAGAACCTTGGGGCCGAAAACCTGCAGAATGTGACCCTTGGCACCAACAGCCTAGGTGGAGAAATCACCACCACCCGCAGCAGCGTGCTGGTGGTGCAGCTGCCGTATTCTACTGGTTGGAGCGTGACGGTGGACGGTACCCCGGCCCAAGTGCTGCGGGCAGATACGGCTTTCCTCGGCGTGGCGCTGGAACCCGGCAGCCATACGGTGGCGTTTACCTACAAAACGCCCGGTCTTACCGCGGGGGCAGCGCTCAGTGCGGCAGGAGTGGTGCTGCTGGCGGCCATCTGGGCCGTGCCGGCCCTGCGCAAAAAGAGCAAAAAGCGCCGCAAATAACAAGCGCTTTACTTTTTAAGCATCACACGTTATAATACATTTTATCTAGGTGTAACTGAAAAGTCGAAAATTTAGGCTATTTCTACAATCGCAGCCGGATTCCGCGTTAAAAAGCCTTGGAATCCACAAAGGATTCCTGCGGCCTTTTGCCTTGAATCCGGCATGTGCTTGCGAAATAGTCGTCATTTTCTTTGTTTTCAGATACACCCCCTACATTTGCATTTTAGGAGTGGGAACACATGGAACGAGTTGAAATTGCATCGCTCTATAAGGCTACCCCGGCGGATGGTACCAAAGTTACTGTCTGCGGCTGGGCAAAAACCGTGCGCGATTCTAAAAAGATCGGTTTTATCTCTCTGGCAGACGGCAGCTGCTATAAGCCCGTGCAGATCGTTTTCCAGGCGGACAAGCTGGAAAACTATGCCGAGGTTGCAAAATCCGGCCTGTACACCAGCTTTGAAGTGACAGGCACCCTGGTGCTGACCCCCAACGCTAAGCAGCCGTTTGAGATCAACGCCGATACCGTTACGGTGCTGGGCACCTGCGGCAGCGATTACCCGCTGCAGAAAAACAAGATGGGCATGGATTACCTGCGCACCCTGACCCACCTGCGCCCCCGCACCAACACCTTTAACGCTGCGTTCCGTGTACGCGGCCAGGCCGCTTATGCCCTGCATGAGTTCTTCCACAAGAACGGCTTTACCTATGTACACACCCCCATCTTTACCGGTTCTGACTGCGAAGGCGCAGGTGAGATGTTCCAGGTTACTACCCTGGACCTGAACGATGTGCCCAAGACCGAGGACGGCAAGGTGGATTACAGCAAGGACTTCTTCAAGCGCCCGGTCAACCTGACGGTTTCCGGCCAGCTGGAAGCCGAGGCCATGGCAATGGCGTTCGGCAAGGTGTACACCTTTGGCCCCACCTTCCGCGCTGAGAAGAGCTTTACCACCCGCCACGCTGCCGAGTTCTGGATGATCGAGCCGGAGATGGCGTTCTGTGATCTGAACGGCTACATGGACACCGCCGAGGCCATGACCAAGTATGTCATCCGCTACGTTCTGGACAACTGCCCCGATGAGATGGCTTTCTTCAACCAGTTCATCGACAAGGGCCTCATCGAGCGCCTTGAGCTGGTGGCAAACAGCGAGTTTGGCCGCATCAGCTACACCGATGCCATCGAGATCCTGAAGAAGAACAACAAGAAGTTCCAGTTCCCCGTGGAGTGGGGCGTGGACATCCAGACCGAGCACGAGCGCTACCTGACCGAGGTAGTGTTCAAGAAGCCCGTCTTCGTCACCGACTACCCGAAGGAGATCAAGAGCTTCTACATGAAGCAGAACGCCGACGGCAAGACCGTGGCCGCAGCCGATATGCTGGTCCCCGGCATCGGCGAGCTCATCGGCGGCGGCATTCCGCTCGTCTACTTCGCCCGCAAGCGCTCGACGCACCTGTACTTCGTGCGGCCGCATCTGCGCTGGCCCGTCATCGGGCACGCTTGCGCCAACGGCTCGTCGGAGATGGTCACCAACATCGCCATGAGCCTCGTGGGCATCCTGTACAACTGGCAGCTTCTGCGCTTCATCGGCGAGGACGGCGTGGCGGCCTACGGCGTCATCATGTACACCGTGATGATCTTCTCGGCCGTGTTCATGGGCTACTCCGTGGGCACCTCACCGCTCATGAGCTTCCAGTACGGCGCCCAGAACCACACCGAGATGCGCTCGCTTCTATGGAAGAGCCTCGGGATCATCGGCGTGGCGAGCATCGTCATGTTCCTGCTCGGCCAGTGGCTCGCCGCACCGCTTTCGGCCATCTTCGTCAGCTACGACGCGGCCCTGCTGGAGCTCACCGTGAGCGCCTACAAGCTGTACGCCCTGTGCTTTCTGTTCATGGGATTCGCCATGTACGCCTCGGCATTCTTCACGGCGCTCAACAACGGGCTCGTCTCGGCGCTCATCTCGTTTCTGCGCACGCTCGTGTTCCAGGTGGCGGCCGTCATCGTGCTGCCGATGCTGTTCGGCATCGACGGCATCTGGCTCTCGGTCACGGTGGGCGACGGGCTCACCTGCCTGGTGGCCGCCACGTTCATGATCGCCCTTTCGGGCCGTTACGGCTACCGCAAAGGCGGCCTGAGCCCGAAGGCGAAAGCGAAGGCAGAAAACGGGGACTAGGCCACGTTTTCTGCATCGTAGTCAACTTATCTGCATCATTTCGGCACCCCTTGATGCAGAAACCAAGTTTACTCGGGCGGGTGGGGGACGCAGCGCACCCTCACCCGCCTTGCTTGATGTCGCAGCACCTCCTACACGGCGTCGGCGCGCAGGGCCTCTACCACGTTGTCGGCGCGGCAGCGGTGCATGCCGTAGGCCACCGACGCACCCACGGCGACCACGGTCATGGCGGCGGCCAGGGCCACGTAGCTCCAGGGCAGCGTGAAGGGCAGCCCCGTCATCGATCCGGAGATCACCTGCCACAGCAGGAAGGACACGAAAAGCGACAGCAGCACGCCGGGCACGAGGCCGCGGACGCACCAGGCGACGCATTCCTCGGCCACCATGGCGCGGAACTGCCGGTTCGAGAGTCCCACCGACTTCATGACGGCGAACTCGCGGCGGCGCAGGATGAGGCTGTTGGTCACCGTGTTGAACACGTTGGCCATGGCGATGAGCGCCAGAATCACCGCGAACAGCAGGCAGAACACGTTCACCACCGTGGCGATCATCTGGTTGGAGTCGCGCTGTTCGATGTAGTCGTTGAAGGAGTAGAACGCCAGCCCGTAGGGACTCTTGTCGTGGAAGTACGCGCTGCCGGCCGTCGCCAACTCCTCGGCGAGCGCGCCGTGGTCGCCATCGGCGGAGTCGAAGTAGCCGTAGAAGATGGGGGCGTCATTGCCGAAACTCTGGTAAGCCGCCACAGACTCGGGCACGATGAGCTGCAGACCCTCTCCGCGGGCGCTGGCGATAGCAGGCGCCTCCTCGGCCAGGGCGACAACCTCAACGGAGACTGTCTGCACCTCCGCCTCCTCGAGAGGGAACCATTCGACCCCGTCGTCATCGCCTTCAAGGTAGGGTTGGAAGGCGAAGGCCTCAGAATTGCCCTCTCCGGACGTTGCGCCGACGCCGATGCCCGCCGCCGGCTCGCCGTGATAGGTCGCCGCCGTAAGGGCCTCCAACGTGCCCGGCTCGCGCAGCACGTTGAGCAGCTGGTAGACGCTGCCGTTGTTGCCGTAGCCTTGGGCCAAAGCGATGGCCCGCAGGTGAGCCGGATCGCGGAAGTCGGCGGGGTCAAGCCCCAAGCTCTTCGCGTAGTCGTCGAAGGCGGCGTCGTCGAGGTAGGCTACCGACCCCACGGTGCCGACGCGGCCGTCGGCCATCTTGCCGCCCATGCCGTTCTCCTGATCGACGAGGGCCTCCCCTGCCATGGCCTCGGGCAGCATAGCGTACAGCCCCGTCCCCATTTTCCAACCCACTGGCTCGGCGTCGGCCACCTGGGAGAGATCGTGGAAGGCGCCGGCAAACACCTCGGCCTGGCGGGCGAACAGCTCGTTGTTCGCGGCCGCTACCGCCTCGGGCGTCATGGGAGCGGCGGGCTGGGTCGCAGCGCTGTCGGCACCCGTCGCGCCATCGTTGCCGGCTTGCACGTCCCCGTCGGCCGTCCCTTCGCCCTGCGGCGTCTCCACATCCAGTTGGGCCATGACGCCCACCTCGCCGGCCAGCTCGCCGCCGCCGGTCACCACGTCGGTCAGGGTGCCGAGGAACACGCTCAGCGAGCCGGCAGTCATAAGCAGCACGATGGCGAGCGCCAGCGACACCGAGGCTGCCCGGCCCTTCCCCGTGCCGCGCTTGCGGCTGATGCGCGCCAGCATGCCGCCGACGCCGAGCACGCGCCCGGCCGCCCCACGCGCCTTCCACAGCGACGAGGGCGCCGTGCACTTCGCGGCCCGAGCCGCCCCGCGCCGGGAAACTCGGCTGCCACTGGCGGCCCGCAGCGAGTCGATAATGTTCGTGCGACTCGCCCGCTTCGCCGGAATCCACACGGACACGAGCACGGTGACGAAGGTGAGCACCGAGGCCACCAGCAGCACCCAGCCGTTCACGGCCACGCGGAAGGGAACTTCCACCGATCCGGCCAGCTGGGCGAGCGCCGGCCCCAAGGCGGCGAAGGTGACGGCGCACCCGGCCAAACCGATGAGAAGCCCGCAGGGGATGCCGATGACGGCCACGATGGCCCCTTCCAGCACCACGGCGCGGCGCAGTTGCCGGCGCGACGCGCCCACCGAGGACAGAAGCCCGAACTGCTTGATGCGCTCGGCTACCGAGATGTTGAAGGCGTTGAAGATGAGCGACACGCAGGCCACCACGATGACCGCCGCCAGCACCACGACCAGGCCGTAGAACGTCGTCCAAATGGAGGAGTCGCTGGAAACGCCCATGTAGCGCAGCATGGCCGTGTGCAGCACCACGTGCTCGTCGGGGAACAGCGCCTCTGCGGCCTCTTCCACCTGCTGGGTGTTGGTCACGTCGTTCAGCGTGAGGAACACGTCGGTAAAGGCGTCGGGCGCAGCGGCCCCGGCGGTCACGCCCACCATGCCCGCAGCGGTGGAAAGGGCGTAACCCGGACGGTCGTAGAAGCCCACGACGGTGTAGGTGCGCTCCTCGGTGTTCGTGACCTCCTCGTTGAAGATGCCACCGTCGATGTCCGCCTCCAGCACGCCCATGGAGGAGTTGAGCGGCGCGCCGTCGGTGATCTCGCTCTCGTGGGCCTCCCCTTGCACACCCCACGAGGCGGTCATGGTGCCCGCGGACATGGAGCCCTCCTCGCCCGGGGCGAGCCGTGCCACCCGCTGGCCCACGTTGAAGGTGACCGTATCGCCGAGGCTCACGCCGCCGTAATCGTTCCAGGTGGCGAAGAGCATGATCTCGCGGTCGCTCTCGGGCAGGCGCCCCTCACTGGGCTCGATGCCGCAGATGTCTCCCACATCGCCCTCGATGGAGCGGATGGCCAGGTAGGTTCCCTGGGTATCCTGTTGGTCGGCGGTCAACTCGGCAAAGCCGATATCGCGCATGATCGCCGTGCCGGAAACCTGCGAATCGGCTTGGGCGTCGGCGATCTTCTCGTCAAGCGCCGAGCTGCCGTCGGCTTCCACGCAGGCCATCCACGTGCCGGCCAGGGCTGCTTCATTGCGATAGAGGAAGTCGTTCAGCGATGCATAGGTGGTGAGCACCGCCGTAAGCAAAGCCGCGGCCAAGGCCACGCCGGCGATGGTCACCAGCGTGCGTACCTTGTTGGCGCGCAGGCTCTTTACGGTGAAGTTCGTCGTGGCGTTCATCGGCGGATCCTCTCGTCGCGCACGATGCAACCGTCCTCCACGGCGATGATGCGATCGGCGGCCAGCGCGATCTCCTCGTCGTGGGTGATGACGATCATGGTCTGGCCGAACTCGCGGTTGGAATCGCGCAGAAGCTGCATGATCTCGCAGCTGTTGCGGGTGTCCAGGTTGCCCGTGGGCTCATCGGCCAGCACCACCGCCGGCGCGTTCATGAGGGCCCGGCCGATGGCCACGCGCTGCTGCTGGCCGCCGGAGAGCTGGTCGGGGTACTTGTCAAGCTTGCTGGACAGCCCCACGCGCTCCAAGTAGGCGCGCCCCGCCTCTTCGGCCTCGGCCTTCGGCACCTTCAGCACCTTGATGGGCGCGAAGGTGACGTTTTCCAGCACGGTCTTATGGGGGTAGAGGTTGTAGCCCTGGAACACCATGGCCACCTCGCTGGCCAGCTTACGCGTGTCCACCTTCTTGGCCATCATATCGATGCCGTTGACGGTCAGCTCGCCGGAGTCGGGACGCTCCAGGCCGTTGATGGAGCGGATGAGCACGCTTTTGCCCGAGCCGGACGGCCCGATGACGACGACCTTCTC
>OLPD01001691.1_pt1 | contig 10208 bp, 13 predicted proteins | sample 1672111 | NCBI WGS metagenome assembly OLPD01 (sample SAMEA3136646, study PRJEB25190) | human gut metagenome
TTTAATGCTTCTGCTAATTTCATATTAATCACCCTATTCTTAATTATTATTTCCCTATTATATTATTTTACTATTTATATATATTTCTTATTTCAACTATACATGAATTGTATATATAGTCCACAACTCCATAATAAATAATTTTTAATTATAATTTCCTACACTATAGTTTATTTTAATAATTCATTTATTGTTAAAGCTAATTTTTGGGGTTCATATGTTGGAGCAAATCTTGAAATAACTTTACCATTTCTATCTACTAAAAATTTAGTAAAGTTCCATTTTATATCTTCTCCTTCAGTTTTAAACCCCATCCCTTCAAGCTTTCCGTATAATAATTTTGATGATTCATCATCTTCTGCTTGTGGTACTTCTGATTTTAAAAATTTATATAATTCTGAAGCATTTTCCCCATTTACTTCGATTTTAGCAAAAGTCTCAAAAGTTGTTCCATATGTTAATTTGCAAAAGCTTGCTAATTCAGCATCACTTCCTGATGCTTGTTCAAAAAATTGGTTACATGGAAAATCTAATATTTCAAAGCCTTTATCTTTGTATTCATCATAAATCTTTTGTAACCCTTCATATTGTGGTGTAAATCCACATCCACTTGCTGTATTTACTATTAAAAGAACCTTCCCTTTATATTTCTCTAAAGATATTTCTTCTCCAGCTGTATTTTTTACTTTAAAATCATATATCATAATTTCTTTTCTCCTTTTTATAAATGTTTATCAATATTTTCTTTAATTACTTGTTTAGGTGAAAATCCTATTAATCTTTGTACTTCTTTACCTTTTTTTAATATTACTAATGAAGGAATATTAGATATATTATATTGTTGTACAATATCCATACTGTTATCAACATTAACCTTTATTATATTAACTTTATCTTCAAATTCCCCTTGTAGCTCATCTAATACTGATGAAAGTATTTTGCAAGGTCCACACCATTCTGCAAAGAAATCCACTAAGACTATATCTTTTTCTATTTCACTTTTAAATTCATTACTATTAACTACTTTTATCATAAATTATACCTCTTTATTTTTTCTTTTTAATTCATCTATATAAGACACAGCTGATAATGCTGCTATATTTCCTTCTCCTGCTGACTTTATATATTGATATGGAGCACCAACTATATCTCCTGCAGCATAACAACCTGCAATATTTGTTTTCATTGTTCTATCAACTTCTACATGATTGTTTTCAATTTTTAAACCTGGAACTAATTGTCCTGGTGATATACTATCTCTTAAAATAAATACCCCATCTGTTTCAATTTCACTATTTTTAAGAATAAGTTTTTTAACTGAACTATCTCCTACTATTTCCACTGGAATATCCTTTATTATTTCAATAGATGAATCAACTTCTGTTTCTTGCTTATACATTGGCACATAATATACTTTTGATGCTATTGTTCCTATAAAATTTGCTTCAGCTTCTTCATGCTTATTATAAGCAATTATTGTTACAACTTTATCTTTATATAAAGGAGCATCACATGTTGCACAATATCCTACCCCTTTACCTAAAAACTCTTCTTCCCCTTTAAATAGCTTACCAAAATTAACTCCTGTAGCTAATATTATTGAAGTAGCTTCATACATTTTGTCATTTACCATTAAAGTAAAATAATCTCCCATAGCATAGATGTTATTAACCTTTTCTTCTGTTATTTCAATATTCATTGCTTTTAAATGATTAGAAAATTCATCTCTTATTTCCGCTCCACTTTTCCCATAAAAACCTAAGTAGTTATTTATTTTATGAGCCTTTACAAGCTTTGTACTTATTTCTTTACTTCCAAAAATAATAAATCTTTTATTTCTTATCTTTGCATTTAATGCTGCTGATATTCCAGCTGGTCCACTTCCTATTATTGCAATATCATATCTTTCATTCATCATATCATTACCACCTATATTTATTCTAATAATCTTTTAATATCCTCTTCTATTTTTAATGGCTTTACTGTAGGTGCATATCTTTTAACTACATTTCCTTCTGAATCAATAAGAAATTTTGTGAAGTTCCATTTAATTTCTTTACTTAATAAACCTTTTTTCTCATTTTTTAAGAACTTATATAATGGATGTTCATTTTCTCCATTTACCTCAATCTTTTGAAACATATTAAATGTAACTCCATAATTTAAAGAGCAGAACTCTTGTATTTCTTCATTACTTCCTTTATCTTGACTTGCAAACTGGTTGCAAGGAAAACCTAAAATTTCTAAACCTTCTTCTTTATATTTCTTATTTAATTGTTCTAATTCAGTAAATTGTGGTGTTAATCCACATTTACTTGCTGTATTAACTACTAATACAACTTTACCTTTAAAAGCTTCCATCTTAACTTCTTGTCCATTCATTTTTTTTGCTGAAAAATCATAAAATTTCATATTTTTATCTCCTTTTAATTTTTTAAAATTTAATTTAATTCAATTAATTATTTTAAAATTATAGAATTTGTTACATACACGTTTAATTAAAAAGTCAATTCTAATTAAACGTATAGTTTAACAAATTCCTATTTAAATGTTGCTAATAAGTTATCTAACAACCTCTTTAGTTCAATAGCATCTTCTATATCCTTACCAAAGTTACAATACATTTTCTCTGGAACTTCAATAATTTCATCTTTCATTTTTCTTCCTTTTTCAGTAAGCTCTACAATAACTACCCTATCATCATCCTTATCTCTATATTTATCTATCAATTCCATTAAAAGTAGCTTTTTTAATACAGGAGTAAGAGTTCCTGAATCTAAATGTAGTTTTTGTCCCATTTCCTTTACTGTTATCTTTTCATACTCCCATACAACTAACATAGCAATATATTGAGTGTATGTAAGTCCATATTTATCTAACTGTGGTTTATAAGTTTTTATTACTTCTCTTGAGGCTGCATATAATGAAAAACATAACTGATTATCTAATTTCATTTTCTCATATTTACCCATTATAATTCCCCTTTTTTAAATTTTTTCAAATTTAATTTTATTCAATTAATCTTGTTATTATATTATTACTATTCACCACTTTTGTCAAGTGTAAATTAATATAAATATATTTTTTAACTCTTTATTATTACTTATGGTAGTATATTTTCAATTACAAAAATAGCCTTAGGCAAGTTATACCAATACCTAAAGCTATAAACCTCACTTACTTGTGATACGGTTCTCCGTATCAGTAATAAGTGAGGTTTATTTTTTTAATAATTTTCAAAATTCTTTCAATCATATATTAATGCTAATCTTCTTAAACTCGTCTCTACAGTTATCTCTCCATTATCCTTTATTTGCTTTATTTCATCTAGTAGATACTCTTTAATTTTTTTCAAAACCTATAGTATCAAAATTATAAGCTACTAACGAATATTCTTTATATTTAGTAAAGTTTTCATTTTTTATTTCCTCTAGACTACTATATTATGATTTATACTGTAAAGCTTCAATCTGTGTAATTAAATTAGCTTGCTTTTTCAATCTTTCTCTTAACTTAGTTTTTTCTTTTATTAGCTCTATTAATTCTAGTTCTGTTACATCAAGACTTCTTGGAATGTATGTTTCATCACCTCTTCTAGTTGCCTTGTAGACACAGAATCTTACTTCATCTCTCTTTAGTTCTTTGATGTAGATTTTCTCTATTGAGTATGTGTACTCTCCCTCTCCAACTTTTCCTTGGCTTATTATCTTGCAGTACTTAGTTTCCTTTATTATCTTTTCTTCACTCTTCTTACTCATGTTATTTGCTCTCCTCATCTTATTTTAGTAGGAACTTAGAAAGTTCTTCTGTTGTTACTACTACTATTGCAAAATCACTAGAAAGCAAGTATAAGCTTGAAGTATAATTTTCTCCATTCATAACCTCAATTACATCAGTATATTCTGGCACTAAACCTTGTAACTTATCTTGTTTCAGTATTTCGATATCTACGATATTTTCTGCTATAAATACATATCCACCTAAGTCAGCTTCTATATCCCTATTCTCTCCATAGTTTTCATTAAGTATATCTATTGTTACTTTTATACTTTCAATAACCTCTACTGGTATATTATTTAATTCATTTAATTGACTTTCTTTATAAACTTTTTTCACTCTATATTCTCCCTTCTAAATATAAAAAACTCTTACCTGCATATCTAAAATACAAGTAAGAGTTCTTTTAAACTAAACTTTTATAAAATTCTATTGTTGGCTTATCATTATTTATTAATAGATTTAACTTTTCATATGTTAAATCATAGAAGTTATTATCTTTAGCATATTTAATTACTTCCTCATAAGATAATTCAAAAATATTATCTGTTATACTATAGTAGAAATCATCATTCATCACACCAAAGAAATATTTTACTGAATCATCATATGTCATTCTTGGTACTTCTTCTAAATCACAATTTTCATCTGTATAACAACCATTTCTATCATTCCATTACAGAAACTCTGTCATTTTTCTACGTATAATCTCATTATTCATAGATACAACCTCCTTATATACTACATAATCATAATATATATTTATATATTACTTAAAATACGTAATGCATCTAATGCCATTACTTTAACATGAGGTTTTATAGTATCATTACTTTCAATTTCTTCTTTAGTAAACCAATATATTCTCCCTTTTGTGGTCTAACTTCATTAGAAAATGCTCTTGCAAAATATATAAAATCTATATTTTCAACTTCATGCCCTACATTTTCAAGCAAAGTATGCATTGGACTATGTAATTGAACTACCTTTCCCAAAGATAACTTACTGTCCCTATTATACAACTCAATCTCAAGCCCTGATTCCTCATAAACCTCTCTTATAGCAGTTTCATGGGGAACTTCTTCTTCATTCATCTTTCCACCTAAAGGAAATAAGGTATTATATTTTTTATGTCTATGTAATAATACTTTGTTTTCATAAACCACATATACCGATGATGTAACAGTCTTATTCAATTTCATATAAATTCATCCCTATTTACTTATTGCTACTTCATCATCAACATCTAGATTAGACATTAAACATGCCTTTAAATTTGTTGCTATAGCTTCTGCCAACTTAACTGGTACTGCATTACCAATCATTTTATAATTCTCATTTATTGGTGCTCCCAAAAACTCAAAATCATCTGGGAATGTCTGAATTCTAGCACACTCTCTTACAGACATTCTTCTCACCTTCATACCTGAATCATCTTTAAACTGCCATTTATCTTTATCTATCTTTTCCATTTCTGGACTGTCTGGATGTATTTGTGTTTGCCTTCCACTTGCTTGAACTGTAAATGCTACTTCATTCCAACTTCTTCTTCTATTTCTGCTCATAAATATAGGTGAAAATGACCCTTCCATCCACTCTCCTGGATTATCTCGTAAATCGCCAATAGCATTTTCTAAAGTCATATAATTACCTTCATTATTTGTTGCTTTAGGAAATTCATATGAAACTTTTAAATCATTTCTCACTCCAACAATAAAAACCCTTTCTCTATCTTGTGGTACACCATAATTTTTTGCATTAACTAACTTATAAGTTACTGTATACCCTGCTTCTTTAAACATATCTACTATTTCATTGAAAGATTCTATATGAGCTTTAGATATTATACCTTTTACATTTTCAGCTACAAATGCCATAGGTCTTTTATCCTTTATAACTCTTACATACTCGTAAAATAATTGTCCTCTACTATCTTCTTTACCCTTCATTGCTCCAGCTAATGACCATGATTGACAAGGTGGTCCACCAATAATAATATCACAATCTGGTATCTCTTCTGACTTTATATCAACTAAACTTTTTATGATTAATTCAGTATTTTTATGATTATATCTATATGTACTTTCAATTTTTTTATTATTATCATTTGCCCATATGATGTCAAATCCAGCATTCTCAAATCCTAAATCTAAACCACCACATCCAGCAAATAAAGCTACTGTCTTTAACATAACTTTATACGCCTCCTTATTTTATTTATGTACATTATTTAACTCTTTGTATTATATCACATACTTATTTATTCTAAGTAGTAATCATTATATATTTTTTATGGTATAATATAGTAAAAAGTTTTTTATAACTAAAACTTATGAGAGGTGAATTAAATGTCAAAAAAGAGTGACTTGTTAGAACAAAATATAGCAGATTTAGCTAACAATTACGTCACTATTCCATTAACCATTCCATTATGGATGAATGAACTTGGAATAGTCCCTGGTTCTAAAATAATTAGCTCTAAACGTATTGGATCTAAAAATAAAAACAATAAAACTGATATACTTATCACTTTAGAAAATTCAGTTAACATTAAGATATCAGCAAAGTTAAGTTCTGCTGATTATTTTGGTAATTGGTATGGTCATTTAAGATTTTTAGATGAATTTGGAGAAGAAACATTCAAAAAACTTACAAAAGATGCAACTGAATGGGCTAACTGGTGGATTACACAAACTGATGCACCATTTGTTGGAGTCAGCATATGCTTTGGTAGACGTTCAGGTAACACTGCCAGAAGATTCTTAGATATATTCTCTCCACAAGATATTCTGTCAATAGTTAAAGGTTTTGAAAGTGACGAGAAAGATTCAACTGCAAATTGTATGTATATATCATCTAAAGCACCAAGTACATTAGATGAATTAATTAATAATTTAGTACCAATAACATTAGAAACTATTGAAGAAGCCGTTGGTGAATTTATGATTGCTTATAGACCTATTAATCCAATTACAGAAGGTACTAATAGAGGTAAGAATGTTTATACTCAATTTGTGCCTTATAAAAAATTGGACAACCCTACAACAATTATAACACCTAAAGAAATTGAAGTATTAGGTGAATTTAAAGTTGTAGAACCAACTAGACTAAATCATAATCATATACTAAATAAATTAGAAGATAAATATAACATACTGATTCCAAGAAAGAAATAAGAAGCTATACTTATTCTAAGTATAGCTTCTTATTCTTTAACATTCATTTTTTCTGTTAACTCAGTAAATGTTAATTTATATCCATGAATTCTTCTATGACAATTAGCACAAAGAATTTTTAAATCCGATAATTTTGTAGTATGATTTTCTTCCATTTCTGATACCTTAACCTTTTCATGATGTATATCTAAAACTACATCATCATTCTCCCCACATATTTCACAAGCAGCTTCTCCTAACTGTTTTCTTGCAATATCTAGTTTTATCTGTCTAATACTAGAATTTCTTTTCTTACTCTCTATTAACTTTGTAAATTTCTGACCTTCAATAAAATCTTGTTCATTTTCTATTTCTATAAAATTCTCTATAGTTTTTATTTCTATCTTATTATCTATTTCATCTTTTTTTATAATTCTCTCTTTATTACTACGCTTTACATCTATATTTCCACTATACGCCTCTGAAATAGTTATATATGAATGATTGTTTTGATTAGCTATTCTTATTTTATTAGGTAATTCTATCTGATTTTCTAATATATAAAACTTATACTTCTCCTCATTAGAAAAACCGAATAATTTATATCTTTCCTCAATATATCCTTTAATTCTAATCGTTATTTCTTCATTTTCTATCATTTTTATCGAATCAATATTTTGTGGATAAATTTCTACTGTGCCATTTAAGGTATATATATATTTCATCCACCCATATTTTTCTCTAAATGTATAATATAAAGATTTTTTATATGGGTAATTTCCCTTTATTGGATGAGCATGAATTCTATATTTATATATTAAATCTATTGTTCCAGCAGCAGGTATTGTTATTATTTCATGTTCATAAAAATTCGTATCTGATTTAACATTAACTACTTTATCATTAGTATCTACTACTATATTCTTGTTTTTAATCGTTTCACAATTCAATTTTTGCTTATTACCTTTTACCCATTCACCCCATAAATATGGTTCATATATACTATTTTTATAACCTTTTACTAAGTCTTCAATCCATCTTCTATCTATTTCTTTAATATCTAATATAGTAAAAACAGCTTTATAATTCTTTATTTCTTTTCCATTTACTTTATTAACTACTTCAATTAATTTATTATTTTCAACTAATCTATCATCACCAGGAACTAGTAATCCCTTAAATTTTACATCTCTTCCCTTTTCACTTGTAAATATAAAAAATGGTGGTATTCTATCCCTATTATTTTCATTAAGATAATTAAATACATTTTTTAATATAAGGTTTCCCTTTTTAGGCGTATCAAGCATATTAGTCTCATTATTTATATTATCACCATAATAATAAACACGTTTATTATCCCAATCTATATTATTAATCCAATTTTTATTTTTATTAGTTGAGTATAATACGACATAATTTATGTTAAATGGATTTATACTTCCCCTTTTTCTAAAACCGCCTGAATTTTCACACATCATTAATTTACTTAATACTTCATCAGACATATTACCATTATTCCCACTTTTATATACTGCATCAACTATTAGATTAGATTTAGACACTTCTTTAAACTCAATTGTTTTTTCAATTTTAATATCCATATCAATATAACCTCTCTTCATCTCTAATAAAATTCTATTTACAATTTCAGTAAAAACCTCATTTACTTATGATACGGTTCTCCGTAACAGTAGTAAGTGAGGTTTTATTTCTATAACTCTTCACAAAAATTGCTTAATCTTGATAATGAATTTTTAATAGAATAATTATATAATTGATTTAAAGTTTCATTTGATATATCAGCCTTTCTTCTATGCCAAGTCTTTGTTGCTGCCCAACTATATCCATTAGCAGTCAAATAGCTTTTAGGTTCTTGTATATCAACATGATATAAAACTTCATTTAATTCTTCAGCTACTATTTTAAAAAGTTTTGGTGAAATCTTCTTATACTCATAATTAATTACTACATCAAGTAAAATATTTAAACACTTATTACATTTAGCAAAATCTACATAAGAATATCTCTCTTGTTTAACTCTAGCTATACACCTCGTCAAAAATTCAATATATGAATATATCATATTATACTCAAATTCAGATGCTAACTTTAATAAGTCTATCCTAAATTCTTCTTCATTCATAAATTTATCTACTAAATCTTCATTATCAACTTCTAATAATCCTAACAACTCATTTAATTCATTTATTCTCTTATTATATTCCTCCTTTTTTTGTACCAGATGTTCACTTAGTTTACTTAAAAATTCTTTTAAATCATCTATCTCTATAATTATATTTCCATTCTCATCTCTATAAGGATTTTCTTTAGGTTCATCTGTCCATATAGCTTGAATAATTTCATGTGGATACTCATTTTTTATTGTATAAATATTTTTTGACCAGTCTAATGCAGATAAAACATTCATATCACCTAAACTATATCCTAATACTAGCGTTGTAGACTCTCTAATTGTCATAGCTAACTTAGATTGTCTATATTCATTAGGTCTAAAAAGTGGAATATAATCATCCTGTGTTACTATTATAGAATCTGAATCTAATCTTGTTCCATGTATATGATATATAGGGATTACCCCTCTAGGTGCAGATAAATAATTTAATGGACTTAAACTTTTACATTTCCCTGTAAGTACTGCCTCTAATACTAAATCATAATTAGTAGTTATAATCCAATAAGGCTCAATTGTATTAAATATTTGTCTAAATATTTCTATATTCTCATCACTTGGTAACCAGTTTGATATTTCACATATCTTATTTTTGAATATAGCTTTAGATTCACAGTAGCTAATTCTATCTCTTTTAGAAAGCTCTTTGCACAATTTAGTTGATAACTCTGGAAGTGACACTCCTATTAACTCATTTTCTTCTGGAAATTCTAGCTCTAATTTTTCACTTACACTTTTTATTAATTCAAACCAACTTAAAGCAGATTGAATCCTATCTTCAGTAATAGCCTTAGAAAAACCAGCACCTATAAACATTCCTAAATTTCCATAGTTATATGAGTTGAAAAGTTTTTCAAATACATCCTCTCTATTCAACTCGTCATTAACTATTTCTTTACTAATTATTTCATTCTCTATTATACTTGTATTCATTCTTCTCTCCCTATATTTATTTAATCTTAATTCTATAACATAATTATACCAATTATATTTATATAGCAATATCTAAATTCAATACACTCATACCAATATTTCTTAACATAAAAGAAGAAGGAGCATCCTTTATAGATACTCCTTCTTCTTTA
>OLPD01001692.1_pt1 | contig 10204 bp, 8 predicted proteins | sample 1672111 | NCBI WGS metagenome assembly OLPD01 (sample SAMEA3136646, study PRJEB25190) | human gut metagenome
GGCACCATGACTTTCGGCAGCCCGGTGGCCGGACCTGACGCGGTGCGGCTGGTGCGGTACGCGCTGGAGGAGTATGGCGTCAATTTCATCGATACGGCCAATATGTACGAGGGCTACAACCGTTATGCGGGCAGCGCAGGCGGCGTGGCGGAGGAGATCGTGGGCGAGGCCGTGGCACACCGCCGCGGGGATTATATCCTGGCCACAAAGGTGGGCATGAAGGTGGGGGAGGCCCCGGAGGACGAAAATACCAGCCCCGAGGCCATCCGCATTCAGCTGCGCCGCAGCCTGACGCGTATGCGCACAGACTATGTGGATGTTTATTACCTGCACCGGTACGACCCCGATACGGAGCCGCATGCCGTCGCCCGCGCAATGGGGGAAGAGCTGCGCGCGGGCACCATACGCGCCTGGGGCGTCAGCAATTACACAGCGGCTCAGCTGGCCGCGCTGCTGGCGGCGGCGGCGGACGAGGGCGTTCCAGCTCCGGCTTTGTGCCAGCCTGCCCTGAGTATGCTGAATACCGGCGCGCTGGAGGAGCTGCTGCCGCTGTGTGAAAAAGAGGGCGTGGGCGTGGTGCCGTACCAGCTCCTGCAGGGCGGGATGCTGACGGGCAAATACCGCCGGGGACAGGAAGCGCCCGCGGGCAGCCGCCTGGCGGAAAAGCCGGAGTGGATGAAGCCTTTCACCGACGAAACCTATGATGTGATAGAGCGCTGCGCGGCCGAAGCCGCGGCAGAGGAGGCGTTTCTGGAGCTGCCGCGTTTGGCCAACGACGCCGCCGAAGAGGAGGACGAGCCCGCTCTTGAGCCGTTCGCCCTGGACGAGCCCGACTTCGAGGTCGACTACCGCTTGTGGCTGATCGAATACGCCGACGGCAGCACGCGCACGTTCGACTCGCACGCCGGAACCCTCGCGTAACCGAAAAGGAGCCTTACCATGATCGAAGCCATCGCCTCCTTCGACGGGCGCATCGCCAAGGTGCAAGGACCTGCGCGAAGCGGCAAGACCGAAGCGCTCGTTCGGCGTTGCGCCTGCCTCGTGCGCGGCGGCGCCGCCCCGGAAACCATCCTCGTGGAAACGTCGAGCGCCGCAGCGGCTCAGGCGTTCCGCCGTCGGCTTCGCCGCGCGCTCGGCCCCGACCTCCAGCACGCCGCCGACGACGTGCATGTGCGCACCGCGCTCGAAACGTGCGTCGCCGTGCTGGACGCGCCCGCCGCGCGCGCCGCCACCGGCCGCGTGCCGCGCCTGTTGAACGATGCGGAGTACAACTTCTTCCTGGAGGATATGAAGACGCTCGGCCAGCCCATCCGCCGTTTGCGCAAAATGCTCGATTTCTTCTATCGCCAGATGAGCGACCTCGAGCCGCGCGACTCCTGGCTCGCAGGCGGCGAAGAGGAAGCCGTGCTGTCCCACCTCGAGCGCGTGCTGGCCTCACGCGGCGCCATGCTGGCGCAGGAAGCGCCCAGCCTGTGCGCCGCGTACCTGCGCAGCGACGCGGGCGAGGGCGTGTGCGGCAGCTACGCCTACGTGCTGTGCGACGACTTCCAGAACATGAGCCGCGCCGAGCAGACGTGCCTGTGCCTGCTGGCCGACCGCCAGCTCATCGCGTGCGGCAACCCCAACCAGCAGCAGGCCGCGCGCGCGTCGTTCCCCTGCGCCGAGGGCTTCGTGCAGTTCGACGCTCGCCGCCGCGACGTAGCCGTGTTCACGCTGTCCGGAGCGCACGGCAACCCCGCCATCGCCGCGTTCGCCGACGGGCTTTGCGACCAGGGCGACATGGATCCCGCCTTCAAAGCGGGCATCGCGAGCGACGCGCAGACGTCGGACGGCATCATGGCCGTCAAGTGGTCGACGCCGGAAGACGAGCTGGACGGCATCACGAAGTACCTGCGCATTCTGGCGAAGAGGACCTGCACGAGAACCGCACGTGCGTGCTCGTGCCCAACAAGCGCTGGGCGCTCATGGCGCAGCAGGTGCTCAAGCAGCGCGGTTTCGCCGTGGCGCTGGCCGGAGCGTTCTCCCGTTTGGGCGGCGACCCGCGCGACAGCGCCCGCGCCCGCGCGCTCGTGGCGTACACGAAGCTCAACCTGCTGGCCGATCCGCGCGACATGACGGCTTGGCGCAGCTGGTGCGGCTTCGACAACTACCTCACGAACAGCGATGCATGGGGCGGCTTGCAGGCTTTCGCCGAAAAGCGCGAGCTCACGCTCTACGACGCGCTCGCCCTGGCCGACCAGCTGGAAGACGAACCGTTCCTGCGCGCGCACGCCCTGGTCGAGCGCTGGCGCGCGGGCCAGGAGCTTATCGCCGCGAACGCCGGGCGCAAGGGCTTCGGCCTGCTGCACGCCATCGGAGCCGACGATCTGCCCGAGTTCGAGGAGACGGCGCGCGCCCTCGTGGGCGACGAGGATGCGGCAGCGATGTTCGCCCTGCAGCGCACCAACGTCACCGATCCCGCGCTGCCCGACGATCCGCACGTGCTGCACGTGGCCTCCTACGGCGCCCTGTGCGGCATCGAATACGACAACATCTTCGCCATCGCCGCCGTGGACGGCTTCATGCCGCGGCGCGATGCGTTCGAGGTGATCAGCACCGAGGAAGACCGCGAGCGCATCATGAACGAAGAGCGCCGATTGTTCTGCAACAGCGTGTCGAAGGCCAGCAAACGCCTGGTCGTCTCCTATTTCAGCAAAGCGCCGCTCGAGCTTGCCGAGCGTGCCAAGATGCAGGTGGTGCGCGTGAAGGCCGAGGGCAACGGCCGCGTGGCCTCGGTGCGTCCCACCGCGTTTTTGGCCGAAGCGGGAAACGCCGCCCCCGTCACCACCGGCGGTCAAGCCCTCCTCGCCCAGCACGGGCTGAACTAGCCGCCAACGCGCCGCCGCCCAGCGGCGGCGCGAAGCTGCCTTCGTACCGGCGCTCCAGACCAAGAAGAGCCTTCCGACGCGCGGCTACGCAGGCTTTCCCTGCCGCATATCCTGCAGCAGCTCTTTCCGCAGCCGGTAGCGCTTCATCATCCAGCTCGCGTCGTTCGGCGGAAGGCGCTTTCCCGTCAGCTTCGCCACCGCACGCGCCGATTCGTCGAACTTCCGAGCATCGAAGAACTGGTCGGGCGTAATCGAGACCACCGTTACTCCCTGGGAAATCAGCGCGCTGCGACGAGCCGAATCCCGCGTCTCGGCCGCGTTGCCGCTGTGATGCTCGCCGCTGTCGTACTCGACGGCAACGTGCCGCTTTCGCCAATACAGGTCGCATTCGAAGCGTTCGCGCTGAACCAACCCCTTCGTCCGAACCTCGATGCACGCGTTGAGCTCGGGAAGGTCCAAGCCGTATCCGCCGATCATCCGCGACAAGCACAAGGCCATGACCAGGTTCGTCTCCATAGGAGATGCCGACGAGTCCGCAATGAAGCGCAGCGCTCGCAGCGCCTTGTTCGACCCGATGCAGCCGCGCGACTTCTCGACGAAGCGCCTGAGCGAGCGCACGTCGGTCAAAGGCGTGCGTTTCCGAAAACCTCGCTTGTCGCCATCGTACGCATATCGCGAGCACAAGAGACAGCCATACCGAACAAGCTCGACCAGCGACAGCTCCGTCGCCATCTCCACGAAGGACCGCTCGGGCGAGCTGATGTACAGCCCGTCGCGCAACCGGACGAAAGATCCAGCCGGAAAACCGGCACTCCACACGTGGCACACGGGGCTGCCCGTCCGCACGCGATCGTTTGCCTGAGCGACCACGACGTGCAGCGGCACCCCAAACGCATCCAGCTCTCCATCCGTATCCCCCATACGAACGCCGCAGATCGGATGGGCGCGCGACGGCGTGGGAACCGGCAACGCATCGCTCACGCGCCAGTACTCGTAGGCAGACCAATATCCGATGTATACGCTCATGGTTGCAGCATACCGGGCGAGCGGACGAATGGCTAGCCGTCTTTTGGGTCCCCGAATCCCAAAACGGGAAAAAGAGCCCTCCGTGCAAGTTTTTCGACTTCGTGGCAAATACGGCAGAAGCCCACCTGGGGTTTTTCGTTCACAGTTCCGACAAGCGCCCCCGCTTCATTCTCCATGGAACGAAAACGCCTGATGAACGGGTTCCCGTTTTCGAAAGCCTTGCCACGAAGTCGAAAAATTTGCACGGAGGGGCCCGAAAGGAACCCGGGCCCGCAGATCGTCTGCAGGCCCGGCGGGAGGGAGGCAATATCGAGAGGTTTCGGCAACCTACTATGCGGCGACTTCCACACTGTCCAGCAGCTCGGCGAGGATGGACGCATCCTCCTCGGCGAAGCCCATGGCAAGCTGGGCCAACCCCTGGTAGAACAACGTGCGCGAGAACAGCCGCATGTCGTTGGTCAATAGCGGAAGCCAGTTCAGCAGGTGGTCGTGCAGGAAGGTCCGCTGAGTGCGCAACTGCCCCACGGCCTCGTCCTCGTCGCCTGCCGCCAGCGCCTCGGCCGCGCGCAGGCTCATGCGTTGCATGAACTCGAACTCCAGCGCCACGTGGTCCTCGCCCTCGTTCCATGCGCCACGCTTCAAACCGTTCTCGCGCAGCGTCTGCAGCACTTCGGCGCGCGCCTCCTGCATCATCAGGCGACGTTCGGAGGTGTACACGCTCTCGTACGGATAGGCGGCCGAGTACGCGTTCACCCCGTGACCGATGAACGTGCGCACGAAGTCGATGGCGAGCTCGGTGACGCTGTCGTCCCATGCGGTTTTCAGATAGTCGTACAGCAGATGGTACCCTTCGTCCACCTTCGCGTTGCCCGTAGCGGTGGGGAAGCGCATGGCTTGCAGCTCCCGCAAGGAGTCCGCGTCCACTTCCTCGCGGAACAAGTTTGCCAGCAGGCCGTACGTTCGAGCGCGCATGTTCATGAGCGCAACCAGGTCGACGGTTTCCTCAGACATGGTTCTCCTCCTTCTTCGCAGCGGCGGCTGCTTCCACCGAAGGCAGCATCGCACGTCCCAGATCGGTCAGACGCCACGCGTGCTCGCTCCATTCCAGCGCATCGGTGCGCTCCAGCATGTCGATGAAATGGCCGCCGAAACGCCGCGGGCTCTTCACCTCGTCGAACGTGTCCACCAGGTCTTCTATCTCGGGTTTCGTGCACGGACGCTCGTCGACGGCGCACATGACCGCGCGGTACACCTCCACGTAACGGCTGTCGCGATCGAGCACGATGTCGCGGAACGCAGAGCCCTGCGTCAGCCTCTCGTACAGCGCGCTTCCTTCTTCGGTTGTGCGCCACACAGGGTCGACGCGTTCTTTGATCTCGAGAAACGCAACGCCCTCCTCCATGTCCTCGTGCGGCTCGGCGGCTTCGGGCATCTCCAACGTCAAGGCGCCGGCACGTTCGAGCATGCGGCACAGCGTCATGGGCGCGTACACCGAGCGGTTGCTGGCCTGCGCCGCTTCCACGTGCTCGGCCACGCGGCTCCCCGCGCCCCCGCCGCGGCACAACCCCATGATGCTCAGCAGCACGGGCCGGCGACCGGGGTTGTGATCCAGCAGCTCCAGCACGGCAGATTCCACGCCGCCTTGGCGCTTGGGGGTGTACACGGCTTCGCGCTGCATGCTCTGGGGCATGTTGCGCATGGTGGGATAGTCGACGGTATCAAGCGGGTTGTCGTCGTCCATGTCCTCCTGGTCGATCTCCAGATCGTCGGCCATCAGAGGATCGAACTCGTCGTCCAAGCCCAGCACGTCGTCGAACGATACGGTAGGCATCATTCCTCCTTCTTCTCTCTTCGCTGCGTTCGAGTATAGGGGCTGCGCGCGACGGCTCATCATCCTACAAGGCGTAATTACGCAGGGATTCGCGCGCATCATACGCCGGGGCCGCGAAATCACCTTGACGCGCGCTTCGCCGGCTCCCTATAATCGGGGCGCGTTGCGAGAAGCGGGGCTTCTTAGGAAAGGAAGCTCCAATGGCCAACGTAGCTTGGGGCAAGAAGATTCTTGCCGTTGCGGTTCTGAGCTGCCTGTGCGCCTCGATCGCGGTTCCTGCCTATGCGTTCTACTACGTCCACGGCGAAGAGAACGTTGCTGCAACCAGCAAGGGCGTCATCGAGGTCACGTGCACGGTGGACGAAACCGCTCAGGGCGGAGGCGTGAAGACCTCGCTCATCATCGTTCCCGAAGGCAGCACCGCCGCTGCTTGCCTGGACGAGAGCGTGGTTTCCAGCAACAGTCAGAACGGCCTTGCGGCCATTCACGACTACAGCGTCTCCAGCTTGGCGGACGAGCTGTCCGGCAAGCAGTACACGTGCACGGTGCACAAGGCCGACAGCCAGAAGCCGGGCACGCACACCGCGTTCGACGGAAGCGGCACCGAGGGCGAGAGCACGCCGCTCGAGCGCTTCGACAGCGTGGTGTTCACGGTGGCGTAATCCGCCGCGCGGGGGTTCGGACGACCAGCCGGGCCCCCGCACACCTCCCGTTCCGGCTCGGCAAGCGCCCCGTTATTCTTCACAAGCCGGCCCGATGCAGCACCGCGACGCCTCAGCACGCCCTCGAAAGCAGACGGGCGCCCTTCCGAACATCATCCTCAGAGGATTATTTTTCTATTACCCCAGATCAAACGTTTGCGCATCGAGCGCAAAACCCTGATCGACTCGCTCACCTCGCTAGAAAAAACAACCTCTGCACGGTATGATGATGCCCAGGGAATCAAGGAGGGGGCTTCATGGGGATTCGCGTTCCTCGCATCACCGTCAACGCCGACTTCGGCGACGACACCGCGTTCGGCGACCTGAGCTTGCTCTCGGTGGGCTACGGACTGCACCAGGCTTGGGTGTACGCCGTCATGTTCGGAACGCCCACCATCTTCGGCACGCAAACCTACGTCACCGGCATGTACGGCAGCCACGCGTCGCTGCCGTTCCTCGTCTCCATCGTCGTGTTCGGGCTGTGCCTGTTGTTCGCCGGCATCACCGACCAGCGGCTGTTGAGGACGTACATCTCGAAGAAGACGCTTGCGGCGGGCCGGAACGTTGCTGCTGCTTGCGACGCCCGTGATCAGCGGCCCGGCGCTGGAAGCGGTGTCGGGCGTCATGACGGGCATCGGCTCCGCCATCCTGATTCTGTTCTGGGGCGTCGCGTTCGCGCGCTGCGACAGCGCTTCCATCGTGCTGAACTCGTCCATCGCCATCTCCATCGCCATCGGGGTGTACGCCATCGGCCTGCATTACGGGCCGTTCCCCATCGCCGGCATCCTCGCGGGCATCATCCCGCTGCTGGAGCTCGCCATCCTCTGGAACAAAACGCCGGCGCCGTATTCCGAGCGCAACGAGGTTCCCATCTTCAAACCGCTTCCGGTGAACCATGCCAAGTTCTTCCTGCGCTTCGGCATTCCCGTGTTCGTGTTCGGCGGGGCGTTGGGCACGCTGCGGCAAACGTCCATCCAGTACATCGTGCCCGCCTCGAACGTAGGCGACCAGATCGCCATGCTGCTGGCCGCCGGATTCGCCTCCGTAGTCATCCTCGTGACCATCGTGGCCCTTGGCGGCGGCGACAAATGGAGCCGGTACTTCCGCCCGCTCGTCCCCTTCATCGCCGTCACGCTGTTCTTCCTGCCGCTTTCCGAAATGAGCGACAACACGTTCGCCACCATGTTCTTGGTGATGGGCTACCTGTGCTTCGAGGCGCTGATGTGGATATTCTTCGGCGAGCTGGCGCAACGCTTCCGCTTGTCGCCCATCTACGTGTTCGGCCTGGGACGCGGCATGTTGGCGCTGGCGGGGCTGGCGGGGTCGCTGTTTCCCATCGTGGCGGCGAACTGGGTGCATCTGCTTCCGTTCGGCGAACAGGGCGTCATCGTCATCGTGCTGCTGATTATGGTGGTGGCATACGCGCTGCTGCCGCGCGAGCGCGAGATCGAGGCCATCGTCGCACCGTGTCCGCTGGTGAAAGCCGTGTCGTTGGAATTGAGCGACCGCGTGCGGCCGCTAGGGCAAGCGGGATCGGCCGGCGAGGGAGCCGCCGCGGCCGCGCAATCTGGAAACAACGCGACGGCAGCGACCAACGCGCCTGCACCTGACGCCGAGATCGCGCCCGAACCCGAACCGACCGCGCGGCGCGCCCCTTCGCTGCTGGAACTCAGCAGCGCACGCCGAGCAGACGAGGGCGAAGAGCGAAAGGGAGGCGGCCGCTTCCGCGCGAAGTGCGAGACGGTTGCCAACACCTACCTGCTTTCCCGGCGCGAGACGGAGATCATGTTCTTTCTGGCGAAGGGGCACAACGCCGCGTACATCCAGGAAAAGCTCTACATCTCGGAAGGCACCGCGAAAACCCACATCCGCCACGTCTACAAGAAGACGAACGTCCACAGCCAGCAGGAGCTCATGCGCCTCGTCGAGCTTGCGGATCCCGCCGAATAGCGAGCTTGCCCCTCGCCGATTGCAGCGCGCGGCCTCCGCGACCGCTCGCAAATCCCGCGTTCCGTGCACAAACCTGGTCGTCGATCCGCAGGCGCGTTCGCACGATCTCGACACGCTCGCGCGGTTGCACGGCGTTCCCCTTCGCCGTCGTGCAGTTCGCGACGCAAGGTTTGCCTCACCCCAGCTCCCGCTGAAACGCCAGGCGCCTTCGCGCTCGCACAACCGCACGACATCCCTTGCAGCTACGCCGTCAACGCGAGCAAGAAACGGTTTTCGAGGGCGCTTCTGCAAATTTTTCGACCTTGTGGCAACGCCTCTTATTCATGAGATGTTCTGACCAGGCTTTTCTCCGCATCTCAAAAGCGCACGCACTACCGTGACAAATCGGCGAACACCTCGACCAGGGAAAACGATTGCCGCGCGTGCCACGAAGTCGAAAAACTTACAAATACGGGTCGTATTTCCGCTTTGGGTACGCAACCGACCGTCGACGCGCGACTACGAGGGAGAAACGCAAGCTCGCACCACGGCGCAACGAGCGCGCAAATTCGTCAGCAACCTCGCGTAGCCCTGCTTCCCAATCGTCCACGCCTTCGCGCAAACCCCGCCTCTCAGCCACCCGCACTCCGGCGTAACCCCTGCTTCCCAATCGTCCGCACCCTCGCAGATCCCGCTTCCCTATCGTCCACGCCCTCGCGCAAGCCCCGCTTCACAATAATGACGATTGCGTAAAGGATGGGGCGCGGGCAGGGGGTTTATGGCAAGATGGAACATTGCATAGTCATATGCAGGGACACACGAAGTAACCTGGTTGCGTTTGGGCACGCGATCGCGCGGAACACGCCAGCGCGGCGTTGCCTCCCGTGCGCGAACCCGGCATCCGCCGAGGTTCGAGCCACGCACCATTAAAGGAGATGCAATGGGCTTTCTTTCGAGATTCGAAGGCAAGATGGAGGACACGTTCGAGGGCGCGGCCGACCGCATGGCCAACGCGCCCATCTCGCCCGTGCAGATTGCCAAGAAGGCCGAGAAGCAGATGCGCCGCGAGAAGATGGTTGGCGCCGGCAAGCAGTACGCCCCCACGCTGTACACCGTGCTAGTGAACCCGGACGACGACCGCCGCCTGATGGGTTACTACCCCACGTTGGCGGGCGAGACGGAAACGTACCTGACTGCGAAGGCCTCCGAACAGGGCCTCGTGATGGACGGCCAGCCGCTCGTGCGCTTCATCGTGGACGAGGACCTGAAGCACGGCAAGTTCGACATCATCGCCGAAGCGGTGGCCGCTCCCATCATCGCACAGCTGCGCGCCGAGGAGATGCATCGTTACGGCCTGGCCGCCGCTCCCGCGCCCGGCGGGTACGGCGCCCCCGCGCAGCCCTACCCCGCGCAGCGCCCTCAGGCGCCGGCTCCGCAGCAGTACGGCGGATACAACCAGGACTACGCCGCCCCGGCTCCCGCGCCCGCCCCGTACGGCGGCTACGACCAGTACGATCCCCAAAGCCAGTACGAGCCCGCGCCCATGAACGTGGACGCGTACGGCCAGCCCCAGCAGCTCCCCTACGTGCCGGAAGACGAGATCGACCGATCCATCGACTACGGCGAGTACACGTTCGACAGCCAGGATTTCGACGACTACCGCCAGAACGGCCGCTCGCAGGGTGCGCCCGTCTCCGGTGCGGCCGGCGCCGCCATGGGGGCCGCCGCAGCTGGCATGGCAGGCGCCGCCGCCTCCTACGCTGCCCAGCCCGGCGCAGCCGTACCCGCCGGCGCTCCCGTCGCCGCCGACACGGTGGTGTTCGCAGGCGGCGCGGCGCAGGCGAGCCCCG
>OLPD01001700.1_pt1 | contig 10157 bp, 10 predicted proteins | sample 1672111 | NCBI WGS metagenome assembly OLPD01 (sample SAMEA3136646, study PRJEB25190) | human gut metagenome
CCCTCAAGACCCGCATCGAGGACTACAAGCCCGCCGAGACCTCTGCGGAGGGCGGCGTGGTCATCTCCTCCGCCGATGGCATCGTGCACATTGACGGCATGAACCGTGCTGTGTACGGCGAGATCGTCACCTTTGAAAACGGTGCCAAGGGCATGGTGGAAAGTGTTGAGCCTTCCCACCTGGGCATTATGCTGTTTGATGGTGCCGAATCCGTCGGCGTGGGCACCCTGGTGACCCGTACCGGCAAGCGTGCCGGTATTCCCGTCGGCGAAGCTTTCCTGGGCCGCGTCATCAACCCGCTGGGCGAGCCCATCGACGGCAAGGGTGCCATCGAAGCCGTTGGTTACAACCCCATCGAGAAGCAGGCCCCCGGCATTCTGGAGCGCCAGAGCGTGGACACCCCGCTGCACACCGGCATTCTGTCCATCGACTCGATGTTCCCCATCGGCCGTGGCCAGCGTGAGCTGATCATCGGCGACCGCCAGACCGGCAAGACCTCCATCGCCACCGATACCATCCTGAACCAGAAGGATACCGGCGTGCTCTGCATCTACGTTGCCATCGGGCAGAAGGCTTCCTCCATTGCCCGCGTGGCCGAGGACCTGAAAAAGCATGGCGCTATGGGCTACACCACCATTGTGGCCGCCACCGCCAGCGACAGCGCCCCCCTGCAGTACATTGCCCCGTATGCCGGCACCGCACTGGCCGAATATTTTATGGCCCAGGGCAAGAGCGTGCTGATCGTCTATGACGACCTTTCCAAGCACGCCGTGGCATACCGTGCCATTTCCCTGCTGCTGCGCCGCTCCCCCGGCCGTGAGGCTTACCCCGGCGACGTTTTCTACCTGCATTCCCGTCTGCTGGAACGTTCCTGCCGTATGCGGGACGACCTGGGCGGCGGTTCCATCACCGCACTGCCCATTGTTGAAACCCAGGCAGGCGATGTTTCCGCCTACATTCCCACCAACGTTATTTCCATCACCGATGGCCAGATCTTCCTGGAGACCGCACTGTTCAACGCAGGCAACCGCCCGGCTGTCAACGTTGGCTTGTCGGTTTCCCGTGTCGGCGGCGCTGCCCAGACCAAGGCCATGAAAAAGGCCAACGCCAACCTGCGTATCGAGCTGGCCCAGTACAAGGATATGGAATCCTTCTCGCAGTTCAGCTCTGACCTGGACGCTGAGACCCGCCGCCAGCTGGAACACGGCAAGGCTTTGATGGAACTGCTGAAACAGCCGCTATACCAGCCCAAATCCGACGCCGAGCAGGTCGTTTTGCTGACCCTCGCCGCCCACGGCGTGCTCGACGAGATCAAAACCGGCGAGCTGCGCCAGAAAACCTCCGCATTTGTGCGTCAGTTCCACACGGACCCGTCCGGCGTGATGGACGAGATCCAGGCTTCCGGTAAGCTCAGCCCCGAACAGGTGCAGACCATCCTGAACGCCTGGAACGCATTTGCGGGAGGCGATGCCCATGCCATCCACTAAGCTGCTCAAGGAGCGTATTGAGAGCATTCAGGACACCATGAAGATCACCAATGCCATGTACCTGATCTCCTCCTCCAAGCTGCGCAAGGCACGCAAAAATTACCAGGCGGTTTCGCCTTACTTTGAGCGCATGCAGATGACGATGACCCGCGTGCTGCCCCACCTGCCGGAAGAACCGGTCCACCCGTTCTTCCACACCCGCAACCCGGAATCTCCGCGCCGCGCCTATCTGGTGTTGACGGCGGACAAAGGCATGGCCGGTGCGTACAACCAGAACCTGCTCAAGTTTCTGAAATCGCACTGCGGCGATGACCCCAAGGCCCGCTTTTATGTGGTGGGCCAGACCGGCTACCGCGCCCTGCTGCACAAGGACCCCCGCCTGGTGGAAGATTTTCTGTACAGCGGCCAGGCCCCCACATTGCAGCGTGCGCGTGACATCACGGCGGACATGATCGATACGTTCAAGGCGGATGAGGTGGATGAGGTTTACCTCATCTACACCAAGATCCAGAACGCCCTGACCGCTGAACCGGTCATGCTGCAGCTGCTGCCGCTGGAACGCTCCCACTTTGCGCCGCTGCCGCCCGCACTGGGCGATCCCCATGGCGAGGTTGAGCTGTTCCCCGATGCGTGGTCGGTGTTCAAGCAGATGGCCCCCATCTACATGCACGGCATGATCTTCGGTGCCATGACCGAGAGCTATTGCGCCGAGCAGAGCGCCCGCATGACCGCCATGGATTCCGCCACCAAGAGCGCCACCGATATGATTCACGCGCTCCAGCTGGAGTATAACCGCACCCGCCAGGGTGCAATCACCCAAGAGATCACCGAGGTGGTGGGCGGCGCCCAGCGGAAGGCGGCAGAGCGGCCCCCCCGCCGGGAGGAGACGCCGGCCCGCACCGTCCGCTTCCTGGCGGACGGCAGCCGCCCATAGAAAGGGAGGAAATCGCAATGGAACGGAAAGGCGCAGTGGCGCAAGTGCTTGGGCCGGTGGTAGACGTGGTCTTCCCCGACGGCAAGCTGCCAGAAATCAACGAGGCCATGACCGTCACCCTGGGGGACACCCAGCAGGTGATGGAAGTGGCCCAACACATCGGCGGAGACACCGTCCGCTGCATCATGCTCTCCCCCAGTGAGGGGTTGGGCCGGGGGGTGGAGGTCACCGCCACCGGCCACACCATCCAAGCCCCCGTGGGGGAGGAGACCCTGGGCCGGATGTTTAACGTCCTGGGCCAGCCCATCGACGAGAAGGGGCCCGTGGAGGCCAAGGAGCGGTGGTCCATCCACCGCAAGCCCCCCTCCTTTGCCCAGCAGAGCCCCACCACCGAGATCATGGAGACGGGGATCAAGGTCATTGACCTGCTGACCCCCTATGCCCGAGGGGGCAAGATCGGCCTCTTCGGCGGCGCCGGTGTGGGCAAGACGGTGCTCATCCAGGAGCTTATCCACAACATCGCCACCGAGCACGGCGGCTATTCCATCTTCACCGGCGTGGGGGAGCGTACCCGGGAGGGCAACGACCTCTGGCGGGAGATGAGCGACTCCGGGGTTCTGAACAAGACCGCCCTGGTCTTTGGCCAGATGAACGAGCCCCCCGGGGCCCGGATGCGGGTGGCCCTCACCGGGCTCACCATGGCGGAGTACTTCCGGGACCGGCAGAAGCAGGATGTGCTGCTGTTCATCGACAACATCTTCCGGTACGTCCAGGCAGGCTCGGAGGTCTCCGCACTGATGGGCCGGATGCCCTCTGCCGTGGGTTACCAGCCCACCCTGGCCAACGAGATGGGCGCCCTGCAGGAGCGCATCACCTCCACCCGGAACGGGGCCATCACCTCTGTCCAGGCGGTGTATGTTCCCGCCGACGACCTCACTGACCCCGCCCCGGCCACCACCTTCACCCACCTGGACGCCACCACCGTGCTGTCCCGGAAGATCGTGGAGCAGGGCATTTACCCCGCAGTGGACCCCCTGGAGTCCACCTCCCGGATTCTGGAGCCGGAAGTGGTGGGCCAGCGGCACTACGCCGTGGCTCGGGGGGCCCAGGCCCTCCTCCAGCGGTACCGGGAACTCCAGGACATCATCGCCATCCTGGGCATGGAAGAACTGAGCCCCGAGGACCGCAAGATCGTAGACCGGGCCCGTCGGATGCAGCAGTACTTCTCTCAGCCCTTCTCCGTGGCCGAGACCTTCACCGGCTTGGAGGGCCGCTACGTCCCCCTGGAGGAGACCATCAAGGGCTTCGAGGCCCTGCTGGGGGGCGAGCTGGACCAGTATCCCGAGTCCGCCTTTGCCATGGTGGGCACCGTGGATGAGATCCGGGAGAAGGCCCGGGCCCAGGGAGTGGTGTGATGGAAAAGGGATTCTACCTGGAGATTATGACCCCCCTCAAGCAGTTCTTCCAAGGCCAGGCGGAGGCGGTCATCATGCCCGCCACCGACGGGGACTACAGCGTTCACACCGGCCACGAGCCGGTGGCGGTGGCGGTGGACCCCGGCACCGTCCGTTTCTGCGTGGAGGGCCAGTGGCGGGAGGTCATCGTGGGTCAGGGCTTCGCGGAAGTGATGCCCGACTATGTGATCCTCATGGCCTCCTCTGCTGAGCGGCCGGAGGAGATCGACAAAGCCCGGGCCGAGCGGTCCCGGCAGCTGGCAGAGGAACGCCTGCGGCAGAAGCAGAGCGTCCAGGAGTACTACCGCTCCAAAGCCGCCCTGGCCCGGGCCATGGCCCGGTTGAAGGGCGCGGGAAAATAAAATCAAAACCACTAGTAAACTAGTGGTTTGCTCAGACCCCAGAGGGGTCAGCACTTGCTGACCCCTGGAAGGGGTACTGAGGGTTTACCATCGCATCACTACTACAGGCAGCCGCTATAAGCGGCTGTTTTCTTTTGCCTACTTCCTCTTGCTACCCGTAAACGGGTCCATGTACTCCTTGAGAGAGATTTGATCACTCGCCAAATCTTCTTCCAACTGGTTCCGGATATACTCCTGGATCATTTTTTCATTCTTTCCTACCGTATCCACAAAGTATCCTCTGCACCAGAAATTTCGGTTCCCGTATTTGTACTTCAGATTCGCGTGCCTGTCGAAAATCATCAACGCGCTTTTGCTCTTGAGCGTTCCCACGAACTGTGCTATACTCATGTACGGTGGAATACTCACCAGAAGATGAATGTGATCCGGGCACGCCTCTCCCTCAATGATCTCTACTTTCATCTCCTTGCACAACTTCTTGATAATTTCGATAATGTCTCTGCGTAACTCTTTGTAAATTATCTTCCGGCGGTACTTCGGCGCAAATACCAGGTGGTATTCGCACCGGTAGCTTGAGTGCGCCGTGTGCTTTACCTCATTTTTCACTTGCGTAAAACCTCCTTGCTCTTTCGTGATGCGGCTGCCAAACCATCTCGATTGTAGCACGGAGGTTTTATTTGCCAAGGCCTTTTTATTTACTCCTGGTAGAACCAGGGGTTTTGTTTAGCCTAAAGGCCACAAGAAAAACAGGAGAGACGCACGTGCGTCTCTCCTGTTTTCATGTGGCAGGATAGGGAAAGGGGTTAAGCCGGCTGGCCGGCGCCCTGATGCTGGAGGCGGTGCTGCACCCGCCGGCAGGTTCGGGCCACCAGCCCCACCAAAAGGGCGGCGATGAGGGTGCCCTCCCGCACCCCATCCAGGGTGTGGGCCAGGATCAGGGAGAGGCCAGCGGCGGTGAGGCTCATAGACACGTCAAAGACGATTTTGGTCAGGCCGAAGTCCCGGTGCCAGGTGGTGGACACCGCCCGGACGAAGGACTCCCCCGGGAGCATGGCCACGTTGGCCGCCATCTCCAGGTACACCCCGAAGCCCAGAATCAGGCAGCCCAGGAGGAGGAAGCCCAGCTTCCAGAGGTAGGTCTGGGGGGCGATGGCCGCCAGGGGAACCATGGTCAGGTCAATGAACCACCCAAAGAGGAGGGTAACGGGCACCTGGAGCCAGTGCTCCCACTGGAACTGCTTTTTCAGGATGGGCAGCTGGACCAGAACGATGAGCAGGTTAAAGAGGATGGTGAACTGCCCCAGGGACAGGGGTGCATTCAGACTGAGCACATAAGGGATGGAGGAGATGGGGGAGGTCCCCAAGTCTGCCGTGGTGATGAAGCTCACCCCCAGGGAGTTGATGAACAGGCCGATGGCGAAGATGGCGTACCGTTTGGCTTTCTCATTCATAGGGCAGCGGCCTCCTTTCCCAGGTTGTCATAGACCTTTTGCAGGGTCTGGAGGAAAGCAGCCCGCTGGGCGGGGGGGATGTCTTGGAAGGCTTGGTCCTCCAGGACTTGAAAGGCCTGGGTAACCTGCTCCATCCGAAGGGTCCCCTGGGGGGTGAGGAAGACGTGCAGGGTGCGCCGGTCCCCCTCTGCAGCCTGGCGGCGGAGGAGGCCCTGCCCCTCCATCCGGGTGAGGATGACGCTGAGGGAGCCGGGCTCCATATGGCAGGCCTGGGCGATGGCCTTCTGGCTGGCACCGTTGTGGTCCCGGAGGTAATCCAGCACCTTGGGCTGGCCCAGGGTGAGGCCAGTGCCCTTCAGCCGGTCCAACAGCTGCTTTTGCAGGCGGAGATGGGAGGCCATCAGGAGATAATGAACGGTTTCGTCCATAGAAACACCTCGAAACATTGAATTCAAACTGTTTCTATTATAACTATTAGGCCGAGGAACGTCAAGGAGAAGAATTCGTCCAGGGAAGGGGGGATTTTGTGCAGAAAGCTGCCCCTCCCCTGGAGGGAAACCGCCTGAAAAAGCCTCTTGCATTTCTCTGCGTAGGTGCTATACTGGGGGATGCTGCCGAAATCCGGCGGTATTTTTGTGGAAAGGATGGGATACCATGGTGCTGCAATGGGCCGCCCGGTCCATGGCCTTGGCCAAGCGAGAGGCAGTGCTGAGCATTGCGCTGCTGCTGGCGGTGGTTTCCGCTTGTTTCGTGCCGCCCAGTGCGGCGTATTTTGGATACATCGATTGGAACACCCTGGCGCTGCTCTTCTCCCTGATGGTGGTGATGAAGGGGTACCAGCGGGCGGGGGTGTTTCTCTGTCTGGCCAATGGGCTGCTGCGGCGGGTGCGCAGCACCCGTGCCCTGCTGGGGGTGCTGGTGTTCCTCCCCTTTGGACTGAGTATGGTGGTGACCAACGACGTGGCGCTGCTCACCTTTGTGCCCTTTGGACTGTTGGTGCTGCGGATGGCAGGGCAGGGGCGGCAGGTGGTGCCCCTGGTGGTGATGCAGACCTTGGCAGCCAACCTGGGCAGCATGCTCACCCCCATGGGCAACCCCCAGAACCTCTATCTCTACGGCAAAAGCGGCATGGGGTTTGGGGGGCTGTGCCTGCTGATGCTCCCCTATGTAGCGGTGGCCGGGGGCTGCCTGGCGGTGGCCCTGCTGCTGCGCCGGCCCAGTCCCGTGCAGGCCCCGGCAGCTGCCGGGGACGTTGGCCGGCCCCCGGCAGCTGACCCTTTGTACCCTGGGGTTTGGCCTGTGCCTGCTGGGGCTGTTCCAGGTGGTGAATGCCTTGGTGGTGTGTGCCATCCTTGCCCTGTTTTTGCTGCTCACCGACCGGGCCTTGCTGGCTTCGGTGGACTACTCCCTGCTGGGGGTGTTTGCAGCGTTTTTCATTTTCATTGGGAATCTCTCCGGGGTGGAGGGGTTCCAGTCCATCCTCTCCGGCGCTTTGACCGGGCATGTGGAGCTGGTGGCGGTTCTGGCCAGCCAGGTGACCAGCAACGTCCCCGCGGCCCTGCTGCTCTCCGGCTTTACCAACCAGTGGGCCCCGCTGATTGTGGGGTGCAACCTGGGCGGGTTGGGGACGCTGATCGCCTCCATGGCCAGCCTCATCTCCTATAAGGAGATCAGCCGGGCCTATCCCGACCAGCGGGGGCGGTATTTTATGGTGTTCACCCTCTGCAACGTGGGTATGCTGGCGTTGCTGCTGGGGCTCAGCGCCCTGCTGGGTGGGGGCTGAACGCTGGGTGCCATCCGTTGTTTGCGTGGCCGCTGCCTTTGGGCAGCGGCCACCGTTGGTTTCGCACCCTTTCTTCTCCGCTGGCATAGGATGCACCGGAGGGAAGGAGGCAATTCCAATGGACTGGATGGATCGAGAACGGAATTTCTGGATCGTGGGCGGTGATCTGCGCCAGCGGGCGCTGGCAAGGCTGCTCCGGGAGGACGGACACACCGTCCACATTGCCGCGCTGGAAGGCGAGGGCCTGGTGGCGGAGCCCCTGGGCCCTGGGCTGGCGCTGGCCCACTGCGTGATCCTCCCCCTGCCGGTGACCCGGCGCGGGGAGATTCTGCACACCCCTCTGAGCCGGGAGGAGGTGACCCTGCCCCAGCTGCTGGATTGGCTGGAGCCCGGCCAGGTCCTCTGCGGCGGCATGGTGGACCCCCAGGCAGCGGCGGCTGCCCAGGCCCGAGGCCTGCGGCTGCTGGACTACTATGCCAGGGAGGAGTGCATGGTGGCCAATGCGGTGCCCACAAAGGAAGCGGTGGGACCGAAACCATACAGGGAAAGGATGGCGACATCCCGTTGAGGATCCGTCCTTTCCTGGAGAGGGTACCGTATCCACCAATGCAGCCGCAGACGAAAAACAGCGTCGAAGCCTTTAAGCTTCGACGCTGTTTTTCAATGGTATGAGAAAGGAGCACTCCTTTTACGGACATCCGCAGGGAGCCTCCTGTGGGGGAGCGGGCACAGGCGTACAGGATGCGACAAAGGCCTGGTACCCCCGCCCAAATCCCCGGCTGTCGATGCGGACCTGGAAGCAGAAGGGGGCATCTTGGAGATAGACCAGGAAATCCTCCTCCCGGACGAGAATGGTCTCGATGACTTCGTCCAGGACCCAGGGGCCGCCGTCCAGCTCTGCCTCCAGCCGGGCCCGGAGGTCTTGCGCCTCCAAGGGGGAAGGATCTGCTGGGGCTGCCTGGGTTTCTGCCAGGGCTTTTTGGTCTTCCAGTTGCTGTAAGATTTGCTGACAGCGGGCATCCTGGCGCTGCCATTCCTCCTTGGGGAGGGTGCCGTCCAGATAGGCGTCCAAGGCACGGGCCCGCCGGTTGGTTTGCCGCTGGATGGCGTGGTGGAGTTTCTCGGCCCGCTCTCCTTGGGCGGGGTTGCTCAGGACGGGATGGGCCTGGAGCTGGGCCAGCGTCTCTGCGAGGATGGCTTCCCGGTCCAGGGAAAGCTGGGCCAGGACGTGCCTGGCGCACAACTCGATCCACTGCCCATTGACACTGCGCATAGTGCACCGGCCGGTCGGCCCTTTGCTGGCGTAGGCGCCCCGGCAGACAAACCGCCGGTAGACTTTGCCGTTACGGCCCTTGGTGGTCTTTACCGTGAAGTTTTTTCCGCAGCAGCCGCAGCGTACCTTGCCAGAGTACCAATGGCGGGCGGAGAAGCGCTTGCCCTCCTGGGCCAACCCATGCCGGCGGGCCAGCTCCTCCTGGACGGCCAGGAAGGTCTCCCGGGGCACGATGGCCTCGTGGTGGTCTTGCAGGAGCACCTGAGGGAGGTGCCCCTCGTTGGGCACTTTCCGGTGGCTGAGGTAATCGAGGGTACAGTACTTCTGCTGCAAAAGGTCCCCGGCGTACTTCTCATTGCGCAGGATACGCAGCACGGCGGTGGAGGACCAGGGGTGCCCTGGGTGTAACGGGGGATCGATCCCAGCCTCGGTCAGTTCTCGGGCGATGACATAGGTCCCTTTGCGTTCCTCCAGGAACTTATGGTAGATCCCTCGGACAATGGCCGCCTGCTCGGGAATCACCGTTAAACGGCCGCCGGAGAGGAGATAGCCAAAGAGGGAGTCGTTGCCAAAGACCACCCCCCGTTTCATGGCCTGGGCCTGCCCCCAACGGGTCCGCTGGGAGATCTTCCGGCTCTCCTCCTGGGCCACGCTGGCCATGATGGTCAGGCGGAACTCCCCGTCGTTGTCTCGGGTGTCGATGTTGTCGTTGAGAAAGAGCACCCCCACCCCTCGTGCTTTCAGGTCCCGGGTGATGCGCAGGGTGTCCACGGTGTTTCTGGCGAAACGGGAGACCTCTTTGGTCAGGATCAGGTCAATCTGGCCGGCTTCCGCCTGCTGAAGCATCCGATGGAACTGGGGCCGGTGGGAGACGGAAGTCCCAGAGAGACCTTCATCGGCAAAGATACCGGCGGCAACCCACCCCGGCTGGGCCTGGATGTATTGGGTAAAGTAAGTACGCTGGGCCGCCAAAGAATGCAGTTGGTCTTCCTTGTCCGTGGAGACCCGGCAGTAGGCGGCCACCCGAAGGCGGTCACGGAGGGGAGGGGACATGGGATGCCTCCTTGCAGAGAGACGCTATGGAAAGCGGTCGATGGATGGATTCCTTCTGTCACTCTATGCAGCGGCAGGAGGATTCACCACCAGCAACCGATTGTCGCCTGGGAGACGGTCCCTGTATTTCAACCTGCGCTCTCCTTGTGGAAAGCGACGGCGGCGGCCGTAAAACGTGGAGATACATCATGGAATTTCAATCCACGCTCTCCTTGCGGAGAGCGACGGTAAACACATGGATATGACGAAAGTGCTCTCAATTTCAATCCACGCTCTCCTCACGGAGAGCGACTGGTTGTTGGGTACGGAATTTCAAACCTTGCCACTAATTTCAATCCACGCTCTCCTCACGGAGAGCGA
>OLPD01001702.1_pt1 | contig 10156 bp, 8 predicted proteins | sample 1672111 | NCBI WGS metagenome assembly OLPD01 (sample SAMEA3136646, study PRJEB25190) | human gut metagenome
GCTGCAGCAGCAAAAGCCCCATCGTCACCTGATTGATACGCCGGGCACCCGGCTGGCGGTTCACCAACGTCCACACCATATTCTCCACAAGATTCTGCACCGGCAGCACCTCCCGCACCCGAAAATGCAGATAGCTGACGGCAGCCCCTCCGGTGTACAGTTCCCCCAGTAAAAAACGCGAAAGAACATTGTCCATCCCCGCCATATTGAACGCCTCGTCAAAGAACTGGGGCAGCACAATAAAATTGACGGCGATATCGCCCGCGTCCGCCCGCTGGATGGCATGGCTCGCGTGCCGGTTCAGGAACAAAAGCTCCCCGGCCTCCAGCGTCACAAGCGCATCCCCGTCGATGCGGTGCACCGTTTTTCCACGGCACATATACATGATCTCCACATAATTGTGGCTGTGCCTCGGAAACGGTGCGAAGCGCGTATGGGGGCGGATGGACATCAGCTTTCCCTTCTCCAGCATCTTTGCCGCATCCACCTCAAACGCACGGCCCGAGGCGTACAGCGCCCGGTCCACACCACGGCCCTGCAGCAGCTCCCGTTCTTCCTCAGTGATCTGCGACAGACGCTGCAGCAGGACTGCATCCATTCGTATCACTCCCCGCGCATCCTGAATCGTCAGCTTTTCTTTATCATACAGGGTAAGAACGGCAGATGCAAGACCAGCCTGTGGAAATCTGCCGCGATTCAATCCTGGTGCCTGCATCAGCCTGCGCTTCTTCATCCTCTTTCTGCGCAGCATTTTCCACCTTTTCCAGAAAAGCATCCACGAATCTGTCCTCTATCTTTTTGTAGGCCAACACCGTCCCTTGTTCAATTTTCCTGTAAAGGCCAACAACCTTGCGCGCGAGCGCCGGTGTTTTTAATCTGTATTCGGGCATTTCCCATCTTCCTTTCTTACCGCATGGTGCGCAGTTCATCCACAAGCTCCGACAGCTGCGCCGGCGAAAACGTACTGCCGAGCATCATCGAAAGCCCTATCAGGCCCATAAATAAATCTTTCTTTCTGATGTGCATTTTCTTTCCTCTTTTCTTTTTTACAATCAATCTTATAAACGGCGGCCGTCCGCCTGTTCCGCCACCGCTTACTCCTTTATGCCGCGGCACAGCGGAATCAGACACAGAAGCAGAACGATTCCTGCAAAGCCAACCGCGACGCCCGGCACCAGCATGCCCCAAAGCATGGTCATGCACATACCCGTTCCCAGTGCAAGTGTGCCCGCCAGCCCAATCAAGCCCCGAATCAGACTACGCCCACTGAAATGCCGCACGGCCGGCTTGCCTGACATAATACGATGCAGCACCCACGCCCACAGCAGCACGGCTATCCCTGCCGCCCCGGTCCATACGCCCTGTACTGCAGCGCCCCACTCCGGCAGCAGGCACATGCACATTCCCAGTGCAAAAAGGCCTGCGCCCGGCACACACAGAAACATCGTGATCAAATCTCTCTTTTTCATATCCATATCGTCCTTCCGGCAAAATTCATGAGCTTTCGCTCACGTTCTGCACATGATTTTACAGTGTGTATGTTCGGGAAATATTCAAAAATTGTTTTTGAAATATTAAACAGCGCAAATTGCAAGTGTAAGTTGGACACCTGCACGGTAGAACTTAGTGAATCAGAGCGTCGGTCAGGATGGAAGCCGCTGGCTTCCGTCCTGGGCGATGCTGCCGCAGCCTTCGGCTGCGTAAACAGAGTCGAGGAACTCGTCAAACAGCTCCTCCGGGGTGCGGTAGCCAAGCTTCTTGCGAGGCCGTCCGTTCAATTCATCAGCTGCAGCCAAGATATACTCAGCAGAGAAAGCCTCAATGGACACGCCCTTCGGAACGAAGGCTCGAAACAGCCCGTTGTGACGTTCGTTTTGGGGACGTTCCCACGAGGTGTAGGGATGCGCAAAGTAGACTGCACAGCCCCAGTTCTCGACCTGACTGAACGCAGAGAACTCCGAGCCGTTGTCCACGGTAATGGTCTTGAAGACCTGTGAGAACTTTTCTCCGAATCCTTCCCTGAGTGACTGCATGGCGTTCAGAACGGAGTCTGCATCCTTGCCGGGAATTCGAATGGCAATATAGTTCTCCGTTTTCTTCTCCAACAGGGAGAGGACAACAGCCTCCTTACTGCCCCTCTTGCCGACCACGGTGTCACCCTCCCAATGACCTTCCTCGATGCGCAGAGCTGCGATCTCAGGCCTCTGAGAAATGTCTGTGCCGAAGTTCTTCTTGTGTTCACGGGGCTTGGAATCCTTGTGCTGCTTGCGTTTCATGGCTTCGGGCAGTTCTGTCACAGACAAGTCAAGGCTGCCTGCCCAGACCTCATTGTAAAGCGTGTGGGTGCAGACCATCTCCTCTGCTGAAAACAGCTTGTGCAGACGAGCATATCCGACGCAGGCATCCAAAGACCACTTGTGTTCTTTGACCTGTTCCATTATCCAGCGAATGAAACGAGTGCAGTGACAGATTCGGTGTGGTTTCCGAGAACGCTTTCTGTTCGCCTTGTAGACCGCTTCTCCACGCCTTGCCGAGTATCCGGGCTTCCTGCCCTTGCTGCTCTTTCGGGGCGGTGTGCCGCGCTTTAGCTCGTTTCCAACGGTGGTTGGTGAACATCCGATTGCTCTGGCAATGGCTCTGTTCGTGTAGCCTGCGTTCTTGAGATGCTGGATCGCGCCTCGTTCCTCTCGCTGTAAGTGCTGTCCCTTCTTGCGTTCTACCGATTCTGTGATATAATCTTGGCAGTCCATAGTGATTGCCCTCCCTTGGAAGAAGTTGTGTGCAAACTTCATTCTACCATGTGGGGAAAATCACTATGGATTTTTTCTTAGGTGTCCAACTTCATTTTACAATCAACCGAAATATTAAACAGCAAAACAGAAGGGCATCTTCCTGAAAGAAGATGCCCTGCAAAAAATATGCTGCTGTGCTTTACTCGTCCGCTGTTGCCTTTGTCTGAGCCTGTTCGGCGGACAGACGGTTGATCGCACAGAAGTAATCGCAGAATTCGGCTGCGGTTTCACCCTGGTCTGTACCGTCCATAACGCCGCACATATCCAGCAATATCCGCTGCATAACACGGCTGGAGAAATATTTGAATACCACCTTTCCCCAACGCGGTACAAACTCTTCCTGTTCAAAATAATTCCAGTATGGCAACATACTGCCGGACGGCAGATAAAGCTTGTATCTGTCGTGCGCCCTGATCATACCCTCCCGGCAGTAAGCGCCCCAAAAATCGTCCCGCACCATGAAAGCTCCCAAAATACGGCGTTCCTTCTCTTCACAGCCCGTCTCCAGAGTTGTCAGCAGACACGCCGAATTCGGCTTGAGCCTGCTGGGGATACGCGGCCTGTCCTTGGAGTAGCCGCTCAAATAAAAGCCTGTGGATACCGCGTCGGCTTCTGCCGCCGCTTTGGCTTCCTTCCACGGGATGTCAAAAGCCGCCTGCGAATACGGCGTAACTTTCATGGAGCGTATTTTCCCGAGCCGCTCCTGCCGTTCCAGTTCCTTTTGTCTTTCCGCACGTTCCGCCCGCAGCCTTCGTTCATAGCCTGCCCGTATCTCATTTTGCTTTCCTGCGTCCTTCAGGGTCAGAAAGCGGGAAAATGCGTCCGGATACTGAAACCGTTTTTCCCCCTGGGCAAAGTCTATCGTAATGATATTCCCCGAAAGACCGGTTATCACGCCCGTTCCAAAAGCGTTGTGCCTGACCGGTTGTCCCAGCAACTGCATTGTTCTCCTCCCTTGCTGATATAAAAAGCCATCCCGCAGCCGTAATGCCGCACATCCGTGTTATTCCTCTGTTTGCTTTGCCGCGCGGGACGGGCCGCGCGTTTTATCGCTGATGCGAAGAACGATCTCCGTTTTGTCTGCTTGCAGATCCAATTTCCCGCTGTTGAGTTCCGGGATATCTCCGACCGTCAGCACCGTACCGCAGGGCATTCCCTCAACATCCACCGTTATCGTATCAATCATATCTTCCGGCAGGGACGCATATGGGATCTCCATAAGCATCCTTTCCAGTGCATCCGTCACCTTTTCCGTATTTGTCAAAAAAATATGGATGACGCTGTTCACTTTTTGATCCGCCTGCAGAGCTTGAAAACTGAGATGCAGAATATCATTGTTCAGCAGATTTACCGCCTTTTCCTTGATCTGCACCGGTATCTGCTGTCCGTCAAGCACAATTTTCAGCTTGCTTCCTTCCCGCTTCTGCTCCACCAGCCTGCGCGCGTCGGCTTCCTCAAGCTGGAGCGCCAGCGCTTCGCGCAAAGGGCCGCCGAAAACGCTTCCCGGAACAAGCCCCAGCCGTCTCAGCTTTTTTGCTTTCACGGCAAAATCTCTTTTTTCCACTGTGATCATGTCCATCGTGTTGTTCCTCCCAATCAGATTTTATATATTTAACCGGCATACAGTGCATACCGGCCGTCGGCTGTTTTTGGATGGATAATAAAAAAAGAAGAGCTTCTTCATATGGCACCACGCGGCGCAATACTAAAAGCCCTTCTTGATAAGACGGTTCTTTTCCTATTCGTTTTATATAGTATAGCACAGACCAAATACAAATGCAACCATAGTTCCGTTTATACGGCTCCTCCCGCACGCGATCAGAGCCTTGTATCCCACATACCGCAAAATGCGTCCACCGGGCTGTTTCCTTTGAATTCCGATTTTCCTGTAATCTTTTCCACAGCCTGCCGGATCGCTTCACGGGAGCCGTTGTAGGTATTGATGCAGACAGGCACCATAGGCACGTCATATAAATGAAACGGATTTGCCACGCTGATAAACACAGTGGGTTTTTCAGCCGCATACCAGGGAATCTCCGGGCCCATCGGGATGCTCCAGTGCAGATTGCGCTCGTTTGTGGTGGAAAAACTTTGCACATCTGCAATAACAAATACTACATCGTATTTTTTTCGAAATTCCAGCACCGGGATATCCGCCAGCACCTTTTTGCCGTTGATGCCCTTGGGCGTCAAGTATTTGAAAGGATTCAGCCTATAGACTTCTACCGAAAACCCCTGCTTTTCCAATTCCTGTGCTAGATACTCCCTCGCCTTGTCCGCTTTGCCCAAAACCCGTGCCGCGAGAGAAACGCTGGACACCGAATAAAGGATTGCCCGTTTGTGGGCCTGCGGCGTTATGGGGAGCTGCGCCCTGCTGTTCTTCACCAGCGTGATCGAGCGGTCGATGATACGGGCTGCGGCCGCACGGTGCTCCGGACATCCAATGACAGACAGGCCTTCCTCCGCCGGCATCAGCGCATTTGTACGTTGTTTTTCGTGCAGCCGCAGCATTGCTTTGAACGCCAGAACGCGCAGTACCGCTTCATCCAGCCGTTCCTGCGTCAGTTGGCCGGACTCCAGCCCCTCCCGCATGAACCGCAGATCCTCGTCATGGTCGCGATAGTATAAAATCATATCGCAGCCGCTCTGCACGGCAATGGGCAGGAACTCACTGCGCCGCATTTTTCCTGTGAGGCCCACCATGTGTGTCGCGTCGGTGATGATAAGCCCGTTGAAGCCCAGCTTTTCACGCAGAAGGCCCTGCAGAAGTTCCGGTGCCACCGTGGCGGGCATAATCTCCTCGTCCCGTATGCCGGGCCGCAGCTTGCGGGAATAGGCAGGCTGCTGGATATGCCCCACCATGATGCTGGGTACACCCGCGCCGATCATTCCCTGGTACACCTTCCCGTAGGAGGCATCCCATTCCTCGCAGGTACAGTCATTTACCGTAGTGACGATATGCTGGTCCCTGTCATCACAGCCGTCACCGGGAAAATGCTTCATGCAGCAGGCGACACCTGCCTCGTTTGCCCCTTTCATGTAAGCGAGGGCCATCTCCAGCACAGTGTCTGGATCGCTGCCGAAACAGCGCGTAGGAATAACACAGTTGCGCCAGTTCCGGTCAATATCCACAACTGGGGCAAACGTCCAGTTGCAGCCCACCGCCGCCGCCTCGCGGCAACCGTACAGTCCCATCTCATAAGCGCTGCGGGTATCTCCTGTGGCCGCGCATGCAATGCCTTCCCCGATTTTTGTGCCGCCTGTCATTGCACCGTTACCGCCCGCCTCCACATTGGCTGCGATGAGCAGCGGGATTCGGCTGTTTTTTTGTGCCGCCGCGTTTTGTCTGTACAGTTCCCGGGGCTTGCGGTTATTGTAGCGCAGGCCGCCGGATGGATATCTTCCAAGCAGTGCGGCGGTCTGCTTCCCGGTGTCGTTCCACAGCATATCCACAAACAGCTGGGCGATTTTTTCTTCCTGTGTCATGGCATTGAACGTGTCGTTTACCCAGCGTACGGCGTTATCGTCCAAATCGAATGGCTTGGCGCGCATATCAAAACTCATATCGTGTCCTCCCGTACGGCGTCATCCTCATTGAAACAGAGCCAGCAGCCGCTGCCACAAGCTGAGCGTCTGTGCCTCCTGCGCCGGTGCCCGCCGCGCCTCCGCTTCTTCAATGGCCGGCGTCGTCATTACAAACTGCACGGCGTCTACCTGCGTGTTTTTTTCGCTTACAAATGAGCATATCTCATAATCCGCACCTGTAAAGCCGTCAATCAGCTCGTCTATCTTATCATTGAGCTGGCTGTCCATATCGCTTGTACGGCCGCGCAGCTCCCCAGTGCCTTCGGCCAGCTCACTGCTGCCGCCCGCAAGCCGGGCCGCGCCGTCGGTCAGCGACCGAGACCCCTGCTGTAAGCTGGCCGCACCGCCCGATACCTGGGCCGCACCCGCCTGTAATCGGGCTGTGCCGTCCGCCACTTGAGACGCAGCCCGAGCTGCGCTGTCCACTCCATTTGTATATTGCAGCAGGCCCTGGTAAAATGCGTCAAATCCTGTCAGCTGCGTTGCCAGTGTATTCAGCGGCTTGATCAAAGCACTGTCCGCCCCAGTCGCCTGCTCTACCGCGGCGGCAATCTCGCTCTGGACAGCATCGCCCGCCATTGCAGACTCGATATTCATAGCGATAAGTCCCTGTACTTCGTCACTGACCATCTGCCCGTCAATCTGCTGCTGAATGGCCGCCTGGGTCTCCGGCATTGCCATCACGGCGTCCACTTGCTTTTGCACCTCGTTCTCCACCTGCGTATCGATCTGCTGCTGCACCTCCGGCGAGACCATCGCTGTGTCCGTCACCGTTTCCAGCAGGGCTTCTCTTTCCGAAGCAGCAAGCGCCGCGGCGGCGCCCCTTTTTTCCTCTTCCGTCATATTTTCTGCGCCGGGTTGGGTGCACACATTCTCGTAGGCAGCCGAAAAGATCTGTTCCTCCGTGATGCTTGCCTTTACCTGTTCACGTATGGCGGCGGTCACGCCGTCCCGAATCGGCTGTTCCTGTTTGCGCACCTCTGCTTCCGCCTGTGCGCGGGCGGCCCGAGTTGCCTGCTGCTTCACTTGTACCTGTACAGCAGCTGTCACTTCTGCCGTCACTTTTGCGCGGGCCTCTTCCGTTGCGGCTTTCAGCGCCGCGCCGCCGATTTGCTGCTGTACATCCGCCAAAACGGCGGCATAGTTTTCGCGCGTCATTGGGGTATAGCTGAGACCGGTCCGCGTCAGTAGGTTCTCCAGCTGCGTGTTGGCCGCAGAAAGGAGCGAATCGAAAATCGTGCCCGCGCCGCTTTGCAGCGCCGCGCTCTGTCCCGCCAGCAGCGACAGGCCGCTGGACAGCTCGCTTGTTCCGCCCGCAAGCCCGGCCGCTCCGCCGCTTAGTGTGTTTGCGCCTGCCACAAGGCTGGCAGCACCTGAGGCGACGGCTGCCGCGCCGCTGTTCAGTTCCTGCGCTCCGGCTGCCAGTTCTTTCGCACCATCGTCCAGCTCCTGCGCGCCGTCCTGCAAGTCGTCGATCTGCCCGTCCAGCTCACTGGTGTCCGGCTTTTCCATATGAATCGCCAAGGGGACGGCATTCAAGGAAATACCCTCCATAGAGAAATCCGTCACATCCGTCTCGATGGTGAAAGAAAGATCCTGCCCCGGCAGCTTCATATAGCTCAGTTGCTTGTCAGCGCCCACATTTGCCTCTGTCGCGCCTTCGGTCTGGATATTGCGGCACTTCACGGTGTCCAGCAGCACTGTGGCCTGGACCATGTAGGCCTCATAGAAATCGCCGTCCGCCAATTTGTTTTTCGTGACGGATCCGCTGATTACCAAATGTCCGTTGGCCCCGGCAAGCTCATCGGCTGCGACGTTTTTTCCATCCAGCATATAGGCAACAGAGATATTCCAAGGAAGCTGCGCATCCTTCAGGTTCCCTTGATAATAGAACGTACCTGCCTCCGCGGACACTGTGACAGAGTCCCCATCCAGTGAAATGTCCGCTTCACTCGTCAGATTGCGTACCGAGGAATAGGCGCCGTAGTCCCGTATCTCCGTCTTGCCGTCCAGGGCAAACATATTGACAATATATATGTCTGCCACACTGCCGTCTCCGGCGAGGCTCACATATACATTTTCTTCTTTTTCGGTATTTGCCGTTTCCGCATAAACAGGAGCCACACAGGCTGCAGCTACACATAGTGCGGCCGTCAATGCCGCCACGCGTTGAATGAGGCGTTTCATAATGGAATATCCTCCTTTAATAATTCTTTTCAAAACGCAGTCCCAGGCTTGTTTTCTGCACAAGTCCGTCGAACAGGCACAGGCAGGTGGGAAGCACGAACAAAACCATGCAGCATGACAGCACTGCGCCGCGGCCCACCAGATACCCAAGCTGGCTGATGACCCCGTTTGTGGACAGCGCACCCAGCATACTGCCGGCAATGCACAGAATGCTTCCGCTGGTCAGAATAGAGACGACTGTTTCGCGCACAGTGATACGCGCCGCATGCCAACGGGAATTTTCGCGCCGGTTTTCCAGGTATTTGTTGGTGAACAGGATGGCGTAATCTACCGTAGCGCCAAGCTGTACCGTATTGATGATCAGGTATGCGATATAATTCAGCCGTTCTCCCGTTAAGTATGGCACCGCAAGGTTCATCCAGATGGCGCTTTCAATGACGAATACAAGGATCGCGGGCAGCGAGAGCGACTTGAACGTGATGAGCAGGATGAGGAAGATCGCTCCCACAGCGATACCGTTCACTACGATATCGTCCTCTGTCACGGTGTCCCGCATATCCAGCGTGTTGACGGCTTCTCCCGCTATCAAATAGGCGTCCGGGTAATACTCCTGCGCAGTTTCCCGCAGCTGTGTGGCAACCGCGAAAGGGATCTCCCCGTCCACGCCTACGCTGGTGCTGATGACCATGCGCGTATAATGCTCGCTGATCAGCAGCTCCCGCTGCGTCTTTGGCACATATTCCTCCGGGATACTGCTGCCCACAGTATCCGTATAGCTGAGCACCTCCGTTACCTCGGGAATGATTTTGAAAGCGTCGGAGAGCGCCTTTTCGCGGGCTGTGTCCCCCCTGGGAACCATACAGACGATCTGGTTGGAACGGCCAAATTCCTCGTTGATGCGGATGGCGTCCGCGCCGATCTGAGTGGAGGCATCCCCGTATATCTCGCTGGAGCCATAAGCAAAGTCGATCCTGTCTTTGGCGACAAAGGAAGGCACCGCCAGCAGAATAAACAGGATAAGCACCGGGACCTTCACCTTCATCACGAAGTAAGAAAATCCGCGGAACGTCGGCATGAAGCTGCGATGCTGCGTTTTGTCAATCAGCTTATAACACAGTACCGCCAGACATGGCAGAAAGACCAGCACGCACAGCAGCGAGAACACGATAGCCTTCGCCATGACAACGCCCATATCCGGCCCGATGCGGAAACGCATCAGGATCAGAGCGGCAAAACCGATCACGGTGGTGAGTGCGCTGGAGGTCACGGAAGAAAAGCTGTCCTTTACCGCGTGAGACATGGCATCCTGTACATCCATCCCGCTCGCCCGGAAACGGGAAAAGCTGTGCAGCAGAAAAATCGAATAGTCCATGCTGACGGCGAGCTGCAGCACGCTGCCCGCTGCATTCGTCACAAAGCTGATGGTCCCGAATGCAAGATTCGTGCCCATGTTCAGAACGATAGCCACACCGATGGTTGCCATGAAAAGCACCGGTTCAAACCAGCTCGTGGTGGTGAGCAGCAAAATCAGGAATACCAGTGGAAGCGCAATGGCCATAACCATCTTTAGCTCGCGGGTCGTAGATTCTGTG
>OLPD01001703.1_pt1 | contig 10156 bp, 7 predicted proteins | sample 1672111 | NCBI WGS metagenome assembly OLPD01 (sample SAMEA3136646, study PRJEB25190) | human gut metagenome
GGCGTCTCGTAGACGCCCTCTTCGGCAGCGGCGGAGTTCTTGGCGGTATCGGTCATGGGGTGTCCGTTCTGACGGCGCGATCGTTCGCCATCTATTATAAGTAAGACCCGCGCATCGAAGATGACGCATCGGCAGCGGTTCCCGTGGTGTAGTATAGGCGCTTACTGAAACAAGGAGCTGTTGGTGCGGAAGGCGGGTCGTGGGCGAATCGGAGTTCTGCGAGTCCGCCGTGCCGGGCGCGGCCTCAAACGCGCAGGGATGCGCTTAAGAGAGTTAGGGTGCAACGTGAAAAAGGGAAATGTGGCGGCGCTTCTGCCCATCGGGGTATTCCTCGTGCTGTATCTGGGGCTCGGCATTCTGTTCGAGTACGGCATGGGCATTTCCATGGGGTTCTATAACATCCCCATCGTGGTGATCTTTTTGGTGGCGCTTCTGGTGGCGTGCTTCCAAAACCGAAAGCTGCCCTTCGATGACAAGCTTACCATCATGGGCCGCGGCATGGGAGACAAGACCATCGTCACCATGGTGCTCATCTTCATGGTGGCCGGCATCTTCGTGGGCACCGTAGGCCGCGACAGCGCCGAAAGCGTGGCCTACCTGCTGCTTTCCGTCGTTCCCGTGCAGTTCGCCGTAGCGGTGCTGTTCGTGGTGAGCTGCTTCGTGTCGCTGTCGATGGGCACGTCGGTGGGTACCATCACGCTGATCACGCCCATCGCCGTGGCGGTGTCGTCCGCGTCCGGCTTCAGCCTGCCGCTGTGCGTGGCCAGCGTCATGGGCGGCGCCATGTTCGGCGACAACCTCTCGTTCATCTCCGACACCACCATCGCAGCCTGCCAAGGCCAAGGCTGCCAGATGAAGGACAAGTTCCGCGAGAACTTCAAGATCGCCCTACCCGCGGCCATCGTATCGCTCGTCATCATCCTCGCTCTGTCGTTCGGCGCCGACCTCGGCGGCAGCGTCGTTCACGAGTACGACCTGATCCAGCTCATCCCCTACCTCATCGTGCTCGTTGGCGGCATCATCGGCGTGAACGTGTTCGTTGTGCTGTTGCTGGGCATTCTGTCGGGCTCTATCATCATGGTGGCCACGGGTGCCACTGCCGCCACCGACCTGCTGGCCAACATGGGCTCGGGTGCCGCAGGCATGTTCGAGACCACGATGGTGGCGCTGCTGGTGTCGGCCATCTGCGCGCTCATCCGCGAGTACGGCGGGTTCGTGGCGCTGTTGAACGGCATCAAAAGCCTGTTCAAAAGCAAGAAAGGCGGTCAGCTGGGCATGGGCTTGCTGGTGGGTGCCATGGACATCGCCACCGCGAACAACACCGTGGCCATCGTCATCTCGAACCCCATCGCCGCCGATATGGCGAAGACGTACGGCATCTCGAAGCGCAAGACGGCATCGCTTTTGGACACGTTCTCGTGCGTTTTCCAAGGCATCCTGCCCTACGGCGCCCAGATGCTCGTGGCCATCTCGGCCGCCACGGAGCTTGGCTTCGCGGTGTCGGCGTTCCAGATCATCCCGTTTCTGTTCTACCCGTTCCTGCTGCTGATCAGCTCGCTCGTGTTCATCTTCATCGTTCCGGACAAGAAGAGCTAGCCGAAGAGGGAAAACGCTTCGCCACGAGGCGCGAACTCGTGCAGAAAACGCGGATCGTGGCCGCTCAGCGTTCCTTCGGACCGGCGGTAGCCGTATACTGATATTTTTGTTGGCAAAAAGGACCCGGCATGAAACTCATTGGCAGCTATACCAGCCCTTTTGTGCGTAAAATTTCTATTCTGTTACTGGAAAAGGGCATCACCTTCGAATTTGTGAATGAACTTCCCTATAGCGCGGATAGTGGCGTGGCGCGTTATAACCCGCTAGGAAAAGTACCCGCGTTGGTCACCGATGAGGGTGAGTACTGGTTTGACTCTCCGATCATCGCAGAATACATCGAGCTGCTGGATATTGCGCCAGCCATGCTACCGGGTGAACCGTTAGCGGCACTCAAAGTTCGTCAACTGGAAGCGTTGGCCGACGGTATTATGGATGCGGGATTAGTCTCGGTGCGCGAGCAGGCTCGCCCCGCCGCGCAGCAGTCAGAAACTGAACTGTTACGCCAGCGGGAGAAGATCACCCGCAGTCTGGATATGCTGGAAGGCTATCTGGCGGACGGTACGCTGAAAACGGATACGGTTAACCTGGCTACCATCGCGATTGCCTGTGCCGTCGGTTATCTCAATTTCCGTCGGGTCGCGCCCGGCTGGTGTGTGGACCGCCCACGTCTGGTCAAACTGGTGGAAACGCTTTTTCAACGCGAAAGTTTTGCCCGCACAGAACCGCCAAAGGCTTGATGCAGATAATACCTGCCTGAGCAAAGTCACGGTACAATCCTTCCTATATCGATAGCCCTCTCCGCGGTGGAGAGGGCCACCAACAGCCAGGCCCTTTCATGACAACCGACATGCGTTCACTCTACAGCCAGCTTCCCGCTATCGATCGTTTATTGCGCGATAGCGCCTTCCCAGCCTTACGTGAATCTCACGGTCATACCCGGGTGGTTGACCTGCTGCGTCATATGCTTGACGAAGCCAGAGATGCGATTCGCGACACGCACGCGCTCCCGGCATGGTGTGAGGACTGGGCGCAAGAAGCCAGCGCCCGGCTGGAACGAGAATCGCAAAGCGCGCTGCGTCCGGTGATTAACCTGACCGGAACGGTGCTGCATACCAACCTTGGGCGAGCGTCGCAGGCCGAAGAAGCGATCGAGGCGGTGGTGCAAGCCATGCGCACGCCAGTGACGCTGGAATACAGCCTGGATGATGCCGGACGTGGACATCGGGATCGGGCGCTGGCGGATTTACTCTGCCGTCTGACGGGAGCGGAGGACGCCTGTATCGTCAATAACAATGCGGCAGCGGTTTTACTGATGCTGGCCGCCACGGCCAACGGCAAAGAGGTGGTCGTTTCGCGCGGTGAGCTGGTGGAAATTGGCGGCGCGTTTCGTATTCCGGACGTGATGTGCCAGGCCGGATGTGTTCTGCGCGAAGTCGGTACCACCAACCGGACCCATGCGAAAGATTACCGTCAGGCGGTGAATGAAAATACCGCTCTGCTGATGAAAGTCCATACCAGTAATTACAGCATTGAAGGCTTTACGAAGTCGGTGGATGAGGCTGAGCTGGCCGCTATTGGCAAGGAACTGGATGTGCCGGTAGTGGCGGATCTCGGCAGCGGCTCACTGGTCGATCTCAGCCAGTATGGATTACCGCAGGAGCCGATGCCGCAACAGCTGATTGCCGCTGGCGTCAGTCTGGTGAGCTTCTCTGGCGATAAATTACTGGGCGGGCCGCAGGCCGGGATTATCGTCGGTAAAAAAGAGATGATCGCTCGCTTACAGAGCCATCCGCTGAAACGCGCATTACGGGCTGATAAAATGACACTGGCTGCGCTGGAAGCGACGCTGCGGCTCTACCTGCACCCGGAAGCGCTGGCGCAGAAGTTGCCGACGTTACGCCAGCTCACTCGCTCGCAGGAGGCTGTCCACGCGCAGGCCCAACACTTACAGGCACGGCTTGCCGAGCATTACGGTGACGAATTCGCCCTGAACGTCATGCCTTGCCTGTCGCAAATTGGCAGCGGCTCGCTACCGGTTGATAGGCTGCCCAGCGCGGCATTAACCTTTACCCCCCATGACGGACGCGGTAGCCGCCTCGAAGCACTGGCCGTCCGTTGGCGTGCACTGCCCGTGCCGATCATTGGCCGGATTTATGATGGCCGCATGTGGCTGGATCTGCGCTGCCTTGAAGACGAGACCCGGTTTATGGAGATGATGCTGAAATGATTATTGCAACCGCCGGACACGTTGACCACGGAAAAACAACGTTATTACAGGCGATTACCGGCGTGAATGCCGACCGTCTGCCGGAAGAAAAAAAGCGCGGTATGACCATCGATCTCGGCTATGCCTACTGGCCGCAGCCGGACGGGCGGATACTGGGATTTATCGATGTACCCGGACACGAAAAGTTTCTGTCTAACATGCTGGCGGGTGTTGGTGGGATTGATCACGCGCTGCTGGTGGTGGCGTGTGATGACGGCGTGATGGCGCAAACGCGTGAGCATTTGCAAATTCTGCAACTGACGGGTAATCCGCAGATCACCGTGGCGCTTACGAAAGCCGACCGCGTGGACGAAGCAAGAATTGAAGAGGTGCGTGCGGAGATTAAGGCCACGCTGGGGAATTATGGTTTCGCGGAGTCGGTGCTATTCGTCACTGCCGCCAGTGAAGGCCGTGGCATCGAGGAACTGCGCGAACATTTGCTGCAATTAACGTCGCGCGAGCATGCCCGCGATCACAGCTTCCGCCTGGCGATTGACCGTGCCTTTACGGTCAAAGGCGCGGGACTGGTGGTGACCGGGACGGCGCTCAGCGGTGAAGTGAATGTCGGTGACACACTGTGGCTCACGGGCGTCAACAAACCGATGCGCGTACGTAGCCTGCATGCACAAAATCAGGCCACCGATCGCGCGCAGGCGGGACAACGTATTGCGCTAAATATTGCCGGTGATGCGCAAAAAGAAGAACTTAACCGCGGCGACTGGCTGCTTGCTGATGCGCCGCCAGAGGCGTTTACCCGCGTGATTGTCTCTTTAGAACATGCCGCGCCGCTGATGCAGTGGCAACCGTTGCATATTCACCACGCTGCCAGCCACGTTACCGGGAGAATCTCGCTGCTTGAAGGGACGCTGGCGGAACTGGTGTTTGATACGCCGCTCTGGCTCGCCGATAACGATCGTCTGGTGCTGCGCGATATTTCGGCTCGCACGACGCTGGCAGGTGCGCGCGTGGTCACGCTCAATCCGCCGCGTCGCGGGAAGCGTAAGCCGGAATATTTGCAGTGGCTGTCGGCGTTGGAAAACGCACAGAGTGATGGTGACGCTCTGGCGTTGCATCTGACGCGTGGAGCGGTAAATATTCCCGACTTCGCCTGGGCGCGTCAGCTCAACGGTAACGGCATGCGTCCGTTGATCGAGCAGCATGGTTTTATTCAGGCAGGATACAGTCTGTTGGATGCCACTGTTGCAGCGCGCTGGCAGCGCAAAATCCTCGATACGCTGGCGACTTACCACGACCAGCACCGCGATGAGCCTGGACCTGGGCGCGAACGCCTGCGCCGGATGGCTTTGCCGATGGAAGATGAAGCGCTGGTCCTGCTGCTGATTGAAAAGATGCGCGAGAGCGGCGTCATCCATAGTCATCATGGCTGGCTGCATTTGCCCGATCACAAGGCCGGTTTCAGCGATGAGCAGCAGGCTATCTGGCAAAAAGCAGAACCGCTTTTTGGCGATGAGCCGTGGTGGGTGCGCGACCTGGCAAAACAGACGGGCACGGATGAGCAAATGATGCGTGTGGTGTTACGACAAGCGGCGCAGCAAGGCATCATCACCGCGATCGTGAAAGATCGTTATTACCGTAACGATCGGATAGTGGCCTTTGCCAATATGATCCGCGAACTGGATCAGGAAAGGGGATCGACATGTGCCGCTGATTTTCGCGACAGGCTTAACATCGGGCGCAAATTGGCTATTCAGATTCTGGAATATTTTGATCGCATTGGTTTTACTCGCCGTCGGGGAAATGATCATTTATTACGCGATGCATTGCTGTTCCCCGAAAAGTAATGAAACAATTAATTCAGGAATTAAATGAATTAATACAAAATAGATATTGATTGAAATAAGCACATTAGATTATGAACCTAATGTGCTTTTTAATTTTGGTTGTTATTAAAATAACAACCATGATCATATTCTGTTGGATATTTCACTCGTATGCTTCCTGACTCTTTTAGAGTAATTAAGGATCGTACAATGGCTGCTTCAACATTTTTTATTCCTTCCGTGAATGTAATCGGCGCTGATTCATTAAAAGACGCAATGAATACAATGGCGGAATATGGTTTTCGCCGTACGCTGATTGTCACGGATGCCATGCTGACGAAATTAGGTATGGCTGGCGAGATTCAAAAGGCATTACAGGAACGTGATATTTTCAGCGTAATTTACGATGGTACGCATCCTAATCCCACAACCAGCAACGTTGCCGCTGGCCTGCAAATGTTGACTGAAAACGACTGTGATAGCGTTATTTCTCTCGGTGGCGGTTCTCCACACGATTGTGCAAAAGGTATTGCGCTGGTGGCGGCTAATGGTGGGGATATTCGCGATTACGAAGGTGTAGACCGTTCTGCAAAACCGCAGCTGCCGATGATCGCCATCAACACCACGGCGGGTACGGCATCTGAAATGACCCGCTTCTGCATCATCACCGATGAAGTACGCCACATTAAAATGGCGATTGTCGATAAGCACGTTACGCCGCTGCTGTCGGTTAACGACTCCTCGCTGATGGTCGGCATGCCGAAGTCTCTGACGGCGGCTACCGGTATGGATGCGTTAACCCACGCTATCGAAGCCTACGTGTCGATTGCTGCCACGCCGATTACCGATGCGTGTGCGCTGAAAGCGGTCACCATGATTGCGCAAAACCTGCCGGTCGCCGTTGAAGAGGGCAGTAATGCTCAGGCGCGCGAAGCCATGGCCTATGCGCAGTTCCTCGCAGGTATGGCCTTTAACAATGCCTCTCTTGGCTACGTGCATGCAATGGCGCACCAGCTGGGTGGCTTCTACGATCTGCCACACGGAGTATGTAATGCCGTACTGCTGCCGCATGTACAGGTATTTAATAGTAAAGTTGCTGCCGCCCGCCTGCGCGATTGCGCCTCGGCAATGGGTGTGAACGTTGCTGATCTGAACGAAGAGCAAGGGGCAGAAGCCTGCATCGCAGCGATCAGCGAACTGGCGCAGAAAGTGAATATTCCGGCCGGTCTGCGTGAGCTGAACGTGAAGGAAGAAGATTTTGCCGTTCTGGCGACTAATGCCCTGAAAGATGCCTGTGGTTTCACTAACCCTATTCAGGCGACACATGAAGAAATCATGGCGATTTATCGTGCTGCCATGTAATTCGTGATACCTGTCGTAAAGCAGTAAAAGGCTGGCGAATAATTCGCCAGTCCCGTCTACCCTTGTAGTACCCCTACAGCAAGGAGACGGTCATGACCAATAACCCCCCTTCAACGCGTATTTACCCCGGCGAGTATGGTTACCCCCTGAAGTTAAAAGCCCGATACGATAACTTTATCGGTGGTGACTGGGTCGCCCCGGTGGACGGCGAGTATTACCAAAACCTGACGCCGGTAACCGGGCAATTACTGTGCGAAGTGGCCTCTTCCGGAAAAAAGGACATCGATTTGGCACTGGATGCCGCGCATAAAGTAAAAGATAAATGGGCGCAGACTTCCGTGCAGGACAGGGCGGCGATTTTGTTCAAAATTGCCGATCGTATGGAGCAAAATCTGGAGCTGCTGGCAACGGCTGAAACCTGGGATAACGGTAAACCCATCCGCGAAACCAGCGCGGCCGATGTGCCGCTGGCAATTGACCATTTCCGCTATTTTGCCTCCTGTATTCGTGCGCAGGAAGGGGGAATCAGCGAGGTTGATAGCGAAACCGTGGCTTATCACTTCCATGAACCTCTTGGCGTGGTAGGGCAAATTATCCCGTGGAACTTCCCGCTGCTGATGGCGAGCTGGAAAATGGCTCCCGCGCTGGCGGCGGGCAACTGTGTGGTGCTGAAACCCGCACGTCTTACCCCGCTTTCTGTACTGCTGCTAATGGAAATCGTCGGTGATTTACTGCCGCCGGGCGTGGTGAACGTGGTCAACGGAGCAGGTGGGGAAATTGGCGAATATCTGGCGACCTCGAAACGCATCGCCAAAGTGGCGTTTACCGGCTCAACGGAAGTTGGGCAGCAGATCATGCAGTACGCCACGCAGAACATTATTCCTGTCACGCTGGAACTGGGCGGGAAATCACCCAATATCTTCTTCGCGGACGTGATGGATGAAGAAGATGCGTTCTTTGACAAAGCGCTGGAAGGTTTTGCATTGTTTGCCTTCAACCAGGGCGAAGTGTGTACCTGTCCGAGTCGTGCGCTGGTTCAGGAATCCATTTATGAACGTTTTATGGAAAGAGCCATTCGTCGGGTGGAAAGTATCCGTAGCGGCAACCCGTTAGACAGCGTGACGCAAATGGGCGCGCAGGTGTCGCATGGTCAACTGGAAACTATTCTGAATTACATCGACATTGGTAAGAAAGAAGGAGCAGATGTTCTCACCGGCGGGCGGCGCAAGCAGCTGGATGGCGAGTTAAAAGAGGGGTACTACCTCGAACCAACCATTCTGTTTGGTAAGAACAACATGCGGGTTTTCCAGGAGGAGATCTTCGGGCCGGTTCTGGCTGTCACAACGTTTAAAACCATGGAAGAGGCGCTGGAAATCGCTAATGACACCCAATATGGGCTTGGTGCTGGCGTCTGGAGTCGTAATGGAAATCTGGCGTACAAAATGGGACGTGGGATTCAGGCAGGGCGAGTTTGGACCAACTGTTACCATGCGTATCCGGCACATGCGGCGTTTGGTGGCTATAAGCAGTCGGGCATCGGGCGCGAAACGCATAAGATGATGCTTGAACATTATCAGCAAACCAAGTGCCTGTTGGTGAGCTACTCTGATAAACCACTGGGGCTGTTTTAATTTCACGTCACTGATTGCCCGGTTTTGCACCGGGCATATCTTTATTCTGCAGTTATATAGAAACCCATATATCGTTATATAAATAAGAAAATTGCATCCAGTCTGGTCATTCCAATACTATTATCAACTCTATTGTTTAAATCAAATTGCATCTGAATTTCTTAATTTAAATCCCTGAGGCAAATATGTTCCTTAATTATTTTGCATTAGGAGTGCTTATTTTTGTATTCCTGGTCATTTTTTACGGGATTATTATTCTGCATGATATTCCCTATCTAATTGCAAAGAAACGTAACCATCCTCATGCCGACGCAATACATGTTGCGGGTTGGGTTAGTTTGTTTACCTTACATGTTATTTGGCCCTTTTTATGGATCTGGGCAACGCTTTATCGTCCGGAGCGCGGATGGGGTATGCAGAGCGCGGATTCTTCCCTGATCCAGCTTCAGGCAAGGGTTGCAGATCTGGAAAAGAAACTGGGTGAGGCCAAGACCTCTCCGGCGGAGTAATATCGATGGATTTACTAATTGTTCTGACCTATGTGGCGTGTGCATGGTCAATATTTAAAATTTTTAAAATTCCTGTAAATAAATGGACAGTTCCTACCGCAGCATTAGGCGGTATATTCATTGTTTGCGGGCTTATATTACTGATGAATTATAACCATCCGTATACCTTTAAAGCACAAAAGGCGGTAATTTCTATTCCCGTGGTGCCGCAGGTAACGGGTGTAGTGACAGAAGTGACGGATAAGAAGAATACGCTAATCAAAAAAGGCGAGGTTCTGTTTAAGCTTAATCCAGGGCGTTATCAGGCACGGGTCGATCGCCTGAAAGCTGATATTGTCACCGCACAGCATAAAGAGCAGGCTCTGGTTGCGCAGTTAGACGAAATGATAGCCAACACGCAGCGGGCAAAGGCCACGCGTGACAAACTGGCAAAAGATTACCAGCGCTATGCACAGGGTAGTCAGGCGAAGGTGAATCCTTTTTCTGAACGCGATATCGATGCGGCGCGGCAAAACTATCTGGCGCAGGAAGCGTCGGTGAAATCTTCCGTCGCGGAGCAGCAGCAAATCCAGAGTCAGTTAGACAGCCTGATACTGGGCGAGAATTCGCAAATTGCCAGCCTGAAAGCGCAGTTAGCCGAAGCGGAGTTCAACCTGGACCAGACGGTGGTTCGCGCGCCCAGCGATGGCTATGTGACGCAGGTGCTGATGCGCCCGGGAACCTATGCCGCCGCGCTGCCGATGCGTCCGGTGATGGTATTCATCCCGGATCAAAAAAGGCAAATTATCGCCCAATTCCGTCAGAACTCGCTGCTGCGCCTGGAACCTGGCGATGAAGCGGAAGTGGTATTTAACGCGCTGCCGGGTAAGGTATTCAGCGGTAAACTGGCTGCAATTAGTCCGGCAGTGCCGGGCGGGACATACCAGTCGAATGGGGCGCTGCAATCCTTAAATTCTATGCCCGGTTCGGAAGGGGTAATCGCCACGATTGAGCTGAATGATAATGCGGAGG
>OLPD01001711.1_pt1 | contig 10123 bp, 9 predicted proteins | sample 1672111 | NCBI WGS metagenome assembly OLPD01 (sample SAMEA3136646, study PRJEB25190) | human gut metagenome
GTGGTACGGAAGTAGAACTGAGGACGATAGTTGTTGAAGAAGGGGGTGTGACGGCCACCCTCGTCCTTGGACAGGACGTACACCTGGCCAGAGAACTTGGTGTGGGGGTGGATGGAGCCGGGCTTAGCCAGAACCTGGCCTCTCTCGATCTCCTTCTTGTCGATGCCGCGGAGCAGGGTGCCCACGTTGTCGCCGGCCTCAGCATAGTCCAGCAGCTTGCGGAACATCTCAATGCCGGTGATGACGGACTTCTTGATCTCGTCGGCCAGGCCCACGATTTCCACGGGGTCGCCCATCTTGATCTGACCACGCTCCACACGGCCGGTAGCCACGGTGCCACGGCCGGTGATGGTGAACACGTCCTCGACGGGCATCAGGAAGGGCAGAGAATCGTCACGGGGAGGAGTGGGGATATAGGAGTCAACAGCGTCCATCAGCTCCTTGATGCAGGCATACTCGGGGGCATTGGGATCGTCGGACTCGCAGGTCAGAGCGTTCAGAGCGGAACCCTTGATGACGGGCAGATCATCGCCGGGGAACTCGTACTTGCTCAGCAGCTCGCGGACTTCCATCTCCACCAGCTCCAGCAGCTCCTCGTCGTCCAGCAGGTCGACCTTGTTCAGGAACACCACGATAGCGGGCACGCCCACCTGACGGGCCAGCAGGATGTGCTCACGGGTCTGAGCCATGGGGCCGTCGGTAGCAGCGATAACCAGGATAGCACCGTCCATCTGAGCAGCGCCGGTGATCATGTTCTTGATATAGTCGGCGTGGCCCGGGCAGTCAACGTGTGCATAGTGACGGGCGTCGGTCTCATACTCCACGTGAGCGGTGTTGATGGTGATGCCGCGCTCTCTCTCCTCGGGGGCCTTGTCGATGCTGGAATAATCCTCGAACTGAGCCTTGCCCTGGAGAGCCAGGAACTTGGTGATAGCAGCGGTCAGGGTGGTCTTGCCATGGTCAACGTGACCAATGGTGCCAATGTTTACGTGGGGCTTGGTTCTTTCAAACTTTTGCTTGGCCATGATTGATAATCCTCCTCAAAATACAGACAAAAGACTGTCTTACTGATCATGAGATACTCTTGTGCATCCTATTCTACAGGATGTGGCTGGAAATTACAACGGGAAAATACGCATTTCGTGCACAATTTCAAGAAAATTATGCTCATTCTGCGCCGTTGCGCTTCTCCACAATCTTGTCGGTGATGGACTTGGGGATTTCCACGTAGCTGTGGGGCTCCATGGAGTACTGGCCGCGGCCCTGGGTACGGCTGCGCAGGTCGGTGGCGTAGCCGAACATCTCAGACAGGGGGACCAGTGCATCGATCTGCTGGGCACCGGGACGGGCCTCCATGCCCTGGATCTGTCCACGGCGGGAGTTCAGGTCGCCGATGACGTCGCCCATGTAGTCCTCGGGAACGATGACGGAAACCTTCATGATGGGCTCCAGCAGGCAGGGGTTGGCCTTCCGGCAGGCCTCTTTGAAGGCCATGGAACCGGCAATCTTAAAGGCCATCTCGGAGGAGTCCACTTCGTGGAAGGAGCCGTCGTACAGGGTGACCTTCACGTCCACCACGGGGTAGCCGGCCAGAATGCCGGACTCCATGGCGCCCTGGATACCAGCGTCCACGGCGGGGATATATTCCTTGGGGATGGCGCCGCCCACGATCTCGTTGACGAACTCGTACCCCTTGCCGGACTCGTTGGGCTCCACACGGATCTTAACGTGACCGTACTGGCCCTTACCGCCGGACTGACGGGCATACTTGGTATCCTGCTCCACGGACTTCTTGATGGTCTCCTTGTAGGCCACCTGGGGTGCGCCCACGTTGGCTTCCACCTTATACTCCCGGAGCAGACGGTCCACGATGATCTCCAGGTGGAGCTCGCCCATGCCGGCGATGATGGTCTGACCGGTTTCCTCGTCGGTGTAGGTTTTAAAGGTGGGGTCCTCCTCAGCCAGCTTCATGAGGGCCACGCCCATCTTCTCCTGGCCGGCCTTGGTCTTAGGCTCGATGGCCACGCGGATCACGGGCTCGGGGAACTCCATGGACTCCAGAATGATGGGAGCCTTATCGTCACACAGCGTGTCGCCAGTGGTGGAATTCTTCAGGCCCACCACGGCGGCGATGTCGCCGGAATAGACGGTCTCGATATCCTCCCGGTGGTTGGCGTGCATCTGCAGGATACGGCCGATACGCTCTCTCTGCTTCTTGGTAGAGTTGAGCACGGCGGTACCGGCGTTGAGCACACCGGAGTACACCCGGATGAAGGACAGCCGGCCCACATAGGGGTCTGCTGCGATCTTAAAGGCCAGAGCGGAGAAGGGCGCATTGTCGTCGGCAGGACGCTCGTCCTCCTCGCCGGTGTCGGGGTTGACACCCTTGATGGCGGGAATGTCCAGGGGGGAGGGCATGAAGTCCACGATGGCGTCCAGCAGCTTCTGAACACCCTTGTTCCGGTAAGAGGTACCGCAGGTCACAGGGACCAGCAGGTTCTCAATGGTGCCCTTCCGCAGGGCAGCCCGGATCATCTCGGTGGGGATGGGCTCGTCCTCCAGGGCGAGCATCATCAGTTCCTCGTCCAGGTCCGCGCAAGCGTCGATGAGCTTGGTGCGGTATTCCTGGGCCAGGTCCATCATGTCCTCGGGGATCTCCTCCACGCGCATATCCTTGCCCTCGGCGTCATAGTAGACGTCGGCCTTCATCTCCACCAGGTCGATGATACCCTTGAAGGTCTCCTCACTGCCGATGGGCAGCTGGATGGGCACAGCGTTGCACTTGAGGCGGTCGTGGATCATGTTCAGCACGTTGTAGAAGTCCGCACCCATGATGTCCATCTTGTTGACGTAGATCATGCGGGGAACTTTGTAGTGGTCAGCCTGGCGCCACACCGTCTCGGACTGGGGCTCCACGCCGCCCTTGGCGCACATGACGGTTACGGAACCGTCCAGCACGCGCAGGGAGCGCTCCACCTCCACGGTGAAGTCCACGTGGCCCGGGGTGTCAATGATGTTGATCCGGGTCTGGGGGAACTGGCCAGCGGTGCCGGTCCAATAACAGGTGGTAGCTGCGGAGGTGATGGTAATGCCGCGCTCCTGCTCCTGGGCCATCCAGTCCATGGTGGCAGTACCGTCATGGGTCTCGCCAATCTTATAGTTGACGCCGGTGTAGTACAGGATACGCTCGGTGGTAGTGGTTTTACCGGCATCGATGTGGGCCATGATGCCGATGTTTCTGGTGTTTTCCAGCGTAACTTTACGTCCCATTCTTCTCTTTCCTCCAGATTACCAGCGGAAGTGTGCGAATGCCTTGTTGGCCTCAGCGTTCTTATGCATGTCCTCACGGCGCTTGACAGCGGCGCCGGTGTTGTTGGCAGCGTCCATCAGCTCACCGGCCAGACGCTCCTTCATGGTTCTCTCGCTGCGGGCCCGGGCATAGGTGGTCAGCCAGCGCAGACCCAGGGTCTGGCGGCGTTCGGGGCGCACTTCCACAGGCACCTGGTAGGTGGCGCCGCCCACACGGCGGGCCTTAACCTCCAGGGAAGGCATGATGTTCTCCAGGGCGGCAGTGAAAACCTCCACGGGGTCCTTGTCGGTCTTTTCCTTGACAATGTCAAAGGCGCCGTAGACCACCTTCTGGGCCACGCCCTTCTTGCCGTCCAGCATCACGCTGTTGATCAGCTTAGTTACCAGTACGGAGCGGTACATAGGATCGGGCAACACTTCCCGCTTGGGTACGTTTCCTCTTCTGGGCACTTTGCTTCCCTCCTTCATAAAAAAATGATTTCATAGGTACTCGAAAAGCACTTGGCTTTCCGTGTGGGGCGGGGCTTCCCGCCCCGTGCCTGCCTTGAGAGCTTCCCCAATCCCTGTACCAGGTACCGGATTGTATGGTAAGCGACTCGCGGCAAAGCGGTTGCTTTGCGCTGAGCGCAAAAAGTCAATTCAGTGGGTCAGCAGAATCTTACTTCTTGCCGGCCTTGGGGCGCTTGGCACCGTACTTGGAGCGGGCCTGCATCCGGCCGCTGACGCCCTGGGTATCCAGGCTGCCGCGGATGATGTGGTAACGCACGCCGGGCAGGTCCTTAACACGGCCGCCACGGATCATAACCACAGAGTGCTCCTGCAGGTTGTGGCCCACACCGGGGATGTAAGCGGTGACCTCGTAGCCGTTGGTCAGACGCACACGGGCGATCTTACGCAGAGCGGAGTTCGGCTTCTTAGGGGTAGAAGTACGCACCGCGGTGCACACCCCTCTCTTCTGGGGGGAAGGCAGGTTGGTCTCCTTGTTCTTCAGGGTGTTCAGACCCTTCTGCATGGCAGGAGAGTTGGACTTGTAGGTGGCCTGTTCTCTTCCTTTGCGAACCAGCTGGTTAAACGTAGGCATATGGTTCCTCCTTTCTCAAAAAATGGGTTGGTATATATTCTATCCGCAGGGGCCGTGGCCTATGCGGCGAATATCGTAGGTTCAGTCCGCCACGATGGCGGCCACAGCGCTGCCCACGGCAATGCCGCAGGCGCTGCCCAGGGCAGCCATGGTATCCACGGACTCGGTTGCGGTCCCCTGTTCCTGGCAGAGGGCCTGGATGGGTTCGGTGACCCGGGGGTCGGCGTCCTGCGCCAAGAAGACCCGGCGGGCTGTGCCGTTTTTCAGGGCTCGGGTGACCTGCTTGGCCCCCGTCACCTTTTGCGCGGTTTTCAGATCGGTCAGCATACCGGCGCCACTCCCCTTTCTGGCCGGGACGGGCCCGGTTCTGTTTGCGGCATCCTTCCTCGAAACATTACGGAAAACAGACCACCGCAATCTCGGATTTTAGCATATTTTTCCCGCTGCGTCAAGTAGTGAGACTGTGGGAAGATCTTCCTCCTGGTCCCCTCCCCTTGGGCATTTTGCCGCTCAGGGAAACCAGACCCCTCGCCAGGACCAGAGGAGCAGGACCGCCACCTGCAAAATCAGGATGGCCGGCATCCCAAGGCGAAAGGACCAGTGCCGGGTCTTGTGGCGGAACAGGGCCATCCCAGCCAGGGCCCCCAGGCTTCCCCCGGCCAGGGCTGAGAGAAAGAGAACCTTTTCCGGCACCCGCCAGGCCCCATGCTTGGCCTTCCACTTGTCGATGCCCATGAGGGCAAAGGCCAGAATGGTCCACACCAAAATCCATAGTAACAGCCACAGGGTCATGGTTTCTCCTCCTTTTTCTCCTCGTCCCCGGCGATGGCCCGGGCTGCCTGGGTTTGCCGGGAGGCATACCCGATGATGGTCTTTCCATACCGATCCTGGAGCTGATCCATGGCCCGTTCCAGCTTTTCCTGTTTGGCTCTGCGGGCGGAGGCCTGGGGGGCCAGCAGGTCCAGCTGTTCCCCTGCCTCCTCCTCCGGAAGCAGGCCGGCAGCGGTAATGGTCATGGCCCGCAGGGGGGACGCAGAGTGCCAAGCAGCCTCCATCAACTCCAGTACGCACTGGGCAATGACCCGGGAGACGTTGGTGGGGGCAGGGGTGGCCTTCTGCCGCTGGATGGTCTTAAACTCTGGGCTGCGCAGGGCCACCTGCACGGTGGTGCACTTCATCTGGTGCCGCCGCAGCCGCAGGGCCACCCGCTCCGCCAGGAGATAGACCCCCGCCCGGAGTTCCTCCTCCCCCACCAGGTTCCGGCGGAAGGTGAGGCCATTGCCCACGGACTTGGGGGGCGGCACCTCCCCCGCCGGGCGGACTGGGCTGCGGTCCTCCCCGGTGGCGTAGTCGTGGATCTGCCCCCCATGTTTTCCCAACAGCCGCTCCACCTGGTCCCGGGGGGCCGCGGCCAAGTCTCCAATGGTGCGGATGCCCGCCTTCTCCAGCACCCGGGCAGAGGCCCTGCCCACAAAGAGCAGATCGGTCACCGGCAGGGGCCAGACGATCCGGGGCACGTCCTCCCGCCAGATGACTGTGGTGGCATCGGGCTTTTTGTAGTCACTGCCCAGTTTGGCAAACACTTTATTAAAGGAGACCCCCACGGAGATGGTCAGCCCCAACTCCTGTTTCATCACGTCCCGCAGCTGGTTGGCCAGAGCCACAGGGTCTCCCCCAAAGAGGTGGAGGGTGCCCGTCACGTCCAGCCAGCTCTCATCAATGCCGAAGGGCTCCACCAGGTCGGTGTAGCGAGTGTAGATCTCCCCGGCTAGTTTGGAGTAATACCGGTACTTGTCATGGTGGGCAGGCAGGAGGATGAGGTCCGGGCACTTTCGCCGGGCCTGCCAGATGGTTTCGGCGGTTTTCACCCCAAAGGCCTTGGCCGCCTCGTTCTTGGCCAGGATGATGCCGTGGCGGGCCGCAGGATCCCCGCACACCGCCACAGGGGCGGTGCGGAACTGGGGATACTGCAACAGCTCCACCGAGGCGTAAAAGGCGTTCAGGTCACAGTGAAAAATCACCCGGTCCACGGCCAGCCCTCCTTTCCAGGGGAAACAGGAAAAGCGGCGGGAACTCCGCCGCTTTTCTCTCTCGCCCCGCCGGGAGGCGGGACGGTTTGGATTGGTTCTTACTGCTCGGTCTGCACCTGGTTCAGCTTGGGGCGCTTCTCCCAACCCTCACCGTGGACCAGGTGGCGGGAGACGGTCTTGTAGACCAGGAAGGTGACCAGGCCATTGACCCCAGCCTTAATCAGGTTGAAGGGAATGATCACCGGCACCAGCAGGGTCTTCACGAAGTCCCGGTTGGCTGCCACAGCAGCAGCATCTGCAATGTCAGGGGTAATGAAGTAGGGGGTGATGAAGTAGTTAAACACCACCATGCCCGCGGTCATCGCAGCCACACCGCAGATCAGGGCGATCACCGCACCCTTCTTGGTGTGCTTCAGGCGATAGATGTTCCCGGCCACCAGCACCAGGATGGAGGTGGCGAAGATGTGCATCGCAATGCCCATGAAGCCGCTGGAGGCGCTCACGGTCATCCCCTGGACCACGGTGAGGATGATGCCTGCCACCGGGCCGTAGGCAAAGGTGCCGATGAGGATGGGGATATCCGCCGGGTCATACTCCAGGAAGGGGGCTGCCGGGAAGATGGGGAAGTGGACCACATAAACCAGCACAATCGACAGGGCTGCCAGCATGGCCATGGTGACCAGCTTCCGAATTTTTTCGCTTTTCATTGCCATAAAAAACACTCCCAATTTCCAAATGTAACACCCGAAAAACCAATGTCTTCCAGGTGCTAACTGGCCAATTGGGGGCGTCCCAAAACCGCAAAGCCATTTTCAGCTTTACGCAATGGCACCACACAAGAGGGTGCGTCAGCACGTCTTCTCCCATCCAGACTGTCACTGTCGGTCCCGGAATTGCACCGGGTCAGCTGCCTTTGGCCTAGGCCAAAGCGCTCGCGGACTGTACCGCCGGTGGGGACTTTCACCCCGCCCTGAAGACATCTTATTTCGTTGTTCACCCCTATTATAGCCCCTCTCTACAAAAAATCAACCCCCCAAACTGCCTAGCCCCAGCCAAATTCTGGCGAGATTTTTCGTTGACTTTCCACAGCCAGCAGTATACCATAGAGCCAAAGGGCACCTGCCCCCGGAAAGGAGCTCCCCATGACGCCAGAGACCACCTGCTGTTTCTCCGGCCACCGCCCGCCCCGCCTGCCCTGGGGCAGCAATGAAGCTGACCCCCGCTGCCTGGCGCTGAAGGCCCGCCTGGCCAGCGCCTTGGCAGCAGCGTATGACCAAGGGTACCGTCACTTTCTCTGCGGCATGGCCCAGGGGACGGACCTTTACTTCTGCCAAGCGGTCCTCGACCTGCGTCAGGCGCACCCCGATGTGACCATCGAAGCCGCCGTTCCCTTTGCCGGCCAAGCCGACCGCTGGCCGGCGGCCGACCAAGCCCGGCGCCTGGCCCTGCTGGACCAGTGCGACCTGGAAACCGTGGTCCAGCACACCTACACCCCCGGCTGCATGGGCCGGCGAAACCGGTACATGGTGGACCGGTCCTCCCTCCTGCTGGCCGTTTACGACGGCACCCCGCGGGGAGGAACCATGAACACCCTGGCCTACGCCATGCGGCAGGGCGTGCAGACCGTCATCCTCCCGGTGGAGGAGGAGGTCCGGTAACCCATCGAAGAAGCCCTTTCCCTCTCAAACACCAAAAACAGCCCGCTGCCAATGGCAGCGGGCTGTGCACGATCTGGGATCAAGGGCCGAGGGCTTACCGCTCCCGGTTGAAGATCTTGAAGATCTCCTTGTAGGGGTCATCCTCGTCGGAGCCCTTGCCGCCTTCGTCGGCGTTCCGGCCGGAGGCGCGGCCGCCCTTGGGGGCAGCGTTGTCGGTGGACTTGGCGTTCATGATCTTCTCATCAAAGCCGGTGGCGATGACAGTGACGCAGATCTCGTCCTCCAGGCTCTCGTCGAAGGTGGCACCGAAGATGATGAGGGCGTTGGGATCGGCGGCCTCCTGCACCAGGTTGGCAGCGGTCTCCACTTCCTCCAGGCCCACGTCGGTGGAGCCGGTGACGTTCACCAGCACGCCGCGGGCGCCGTTGATGGAGGTCTCCAGCAGGGGGCTGGAAACGGCCCGGCGGGCAGCTTCCTCGGCCTTGTTCTTGCCGGAGGCACGTCCCACACCCATGTGGGCCATGCCGGCGTCCTTCATGACGGCGGACACGTCGGCGAAGTCCAGGTTGATAAAGCCAGTGTTCTTAATCAGGTCGGAGATGGACTGCACGGCCTGCTGCAGCACATCGTCGGCCACCTCGAAGGCGTTGGCCAGGGTGATCTTCTGCTCGGTGACGAACTTCAGCCGGTCGTTGGGGATGATGACCAGGGAGTCCACCTTGGTGCGCAGGTTTTCAATGCCCATCTCGGCCTGCTGCATCCGGCGGCGGCCCTCAAAGGAGAAGGGCTTGGTGACCACGCCCACGGTGAGGATGTCCATCTCCTTGGACAGGTCGGCCAGGATGGGGGCTGCGCCGGTGCCGGTGCCGCCGCCCATGCCGGCGGTGATGAAGACCATGTCGGTCCCCTCCAGGGCTTTGGAGATCTGGGTGCGGCTCTCCTCGGCGGACTGGCGGCCCACCTCAGGATTGGAGCCGGCGCCCTGGCCCTCGGTGAGTTTCTCTCCGATCTGGATCTTGTGGGTGGCGCTGGACACGGCCAGGGCCTGCTTGTCGGTGTTTACGGCGATGAATTCTACGCCTTTGACTCCCGATTCCACCATGCGGTTGACCACGTTGGAACCACCGCCGCCAACGCCGATCACCTTAATATTCACAACGGACTCTGTCCCGGTATCTAATCCAATCGCCATGTTCGATCCTCCTATGTGTGTGTATTTATCCTCTGAAAACGCTATGGTAGATGAATTTTCAAATTTCCTTTATTGTATCGCCCTTTCCCCGGCAGGTCAATAGAAAAGTCAGATTTCTTTTTCATCTTTTTGAAAAAATTCGCCGGCTTTCCCCTCGCTCCTGTCGAGCCGATTTAGCTTTCTGGGGACCAAATTGCCCGGTCATTGGCCCGCATGTTGATGCTTCCCCGGTCCGTTTCACCCAGGGTGGCAACGATGGATTCCAGCACCTGCATCTTCCGGTCAAAGTCCACGTTATTGAGCATCCGCGCCGTAATCCGGTTCTCATAAACCATGACAATTTCCGTGGAGGAGGAGACGTCAATGGACGTCACCGATGCCAGAATTCCCGCCCGGTCCAGGGCCTGGGTCAGGCCCACCAGGCCATCCAGCCGGCTCTGGTTTTCCGGGGTGGTCTGGGCCTGCTGGCCCTGCTGGGGTTCCAGCAGCTCCACCCCCGTGACTTGAATCAAGCCGGATACATCGGTCCCGTCTGAGACCGGCTCCAGCAGCTTTCCCTTGGCGTCCAGCAGCCAAGCCGAGGCGGTCCCCTGGAGGACCATCGCCGCCTGGGTCTCGGTGATCTTCAGGTTGATGGTAGTGGGAAACTGTTTCTGTACGTCCACCTCATCCACGTAGGGCAAGGCCTCGTAGATCCGCTGGGCGATCTGCTCTCCCGGGGTGAGGATCATGTTGGCCCCCATCTCCACATTGGCCACAGAGAGGATTTCCTCCGTGGTGTAGCGGGCGGTGCCCTCTACGGTCACCGTCTCCACCCGGAAAAACACCGTGCAGGCGGCCACCACCGAGGCTG
>OLPD01001714.1_pt1 | contig 10103 bp, 8 predicted proteins | sample 1672111 | NCBI WGS metagenome assembly OLPD01 (sample SAMEA3136646, study PRJEB25190) | human gut metagenome
CCTGCAGGCTGGGCCATACGAACAGGCGCACCGCGCCCACGGCCAGACCCAGCACCACCAAGAGCACGATCAGCTTTTTCAGCCGCCGTTTCCATGTTTCCAGTGATGCCCCGAAAAGCAGAATCTGCGCCTCCGGCTTCTGTTCCTCATACGAGGCCGTCAGCGCGACAGCTCCGAAAAGCCACGATACTCTTCCGCTCGCTTTTACGCAGGCAAATCCCTCTTCTTCTTTCAGAACCTGCGCCCGGTAGCAAAAAGGAAGAAACAGGACGGTGCAGACGATAAGAAGCACGAGAAACAGTAAAACAAGGAGTAAAATCCCCAGTGCCTTCAAAATCATGAATAGTATATGTATCATTCACATCCCTCAATCCGGTTCAGCAGCCATTCCCGGATTTTTACTTCTCCGGTTTCCCGATAAGTTTCCAATGCGATCGCCTCCACAAGCTCAAAAGCTTCCTCGCGCGACACGGCAAGTCCGACAATCATCGGACAGTTTCTCCGCACGGCCGGCTGCAAAAGCAGATCCGCCGGAATTACATCCAGATTGTTCTGCTGATTGGAAGGCAGTGTGAGGAGCCAGACTCCCGGAACTGCTTTTTTGTTCTCAATCCGGCGCATCCATTTTTTCTGTTTCTTTTTTGCAGTATCCCCGACGTACAGATTTTTATACCAGTTTACCATATTTTCCCTGAGCCTGTGGCTGAACCTTCCATAAATTTGCTCTCTTCAGTTCCAGATACTCCTGATAGGCCTTTTCCAGAATCTGCCGTTCATTGGAAAACTTCAGCAGATGATATGCTTCGTGATACTTGTAATAGCCCGAATCCACAAAGTATTCTTCTCTCTGTGGACGGCTGTAGTAGCCGGATGAGGCCATCAGATACCAGTGCACCTCTTTTTCCACGGTGTCCTCCGGAATGCTGAAACTGTACTGGCTTTTTCCCACGTACTTGATGATGGTTCCGTGCACGCCGGACTCCTCATACACCTCGCGGACAGCAGTCTGTTCATGGGTTTCTCCCGGCTCAACGGTTCCTTTCGGCAGAACCCAGCCTTCATATTTGTTGCGGTAGCTTTTGTAAAGCGTCAATATTTTTCCACGGTAGATTACGATACCTCCGCAGCTAACTGCTTCGATCATACGTTTTAAGCTCCTTCTGGCTTTTTTCCATTCTCTGACAGCTCTTTTCTTCCCGCTTGCCGCCAGATCTTCTGTTAAAAAGTATACCTCTTTTCCCGCCCCCTCGCAACCTTAAAACCGCATCCTTTTTCTAACATTTTTCTAAAAATTCAGAAAACGCGCCCGAACCCATCCTTTCCGGTTCGAACGCGTTTTTTCATCGTTTACTGCTGTGCATAATATGCTTCAATTACCTGTCTTGCAATCGGTACAGCGACTTCACTCGAATATCCGCCGTTTTCTGCCACAACAGCAATGACAATATCAGGATCATCCGCATTGGAGAATCCGACAAACCAGGAATGCGGTGTCTCTCCGTCGCTTCCGTGTTCTGCGGTTCCTGTTTTACCGGCGATATTGTACGGCAGATCCGAAAGTGAAACTGCAGTTCCGCTCTGGACAACGCCTTTCATCAGCTCTGTCAGCGTATTGGCTTCGCTCTCGGACATTACCGTGCCAAGAGACTCTTTGTAAAAGGTTTTGACTGCCTGTCCGTCCGCAGACACAATGTTGTCCACATAACGCGGTTTGATCATTTCTCCGTCATTTGCAACCGCGGAGGCGATCAGCGCCATCTCCATCGGTGTTACCAGCGTATCGCCCTGGCCAATGGAGGTCTGCATCACAAGAGCATCCGCCGTTGTCGAATCAAGGTCGAAAGAACTTTTGCTGGTCGGAAGCTCCAGATCCAGACGGCTGTTCAGATACAGGGAATCCGCCAGCGAGCGGAAGGCATCTTTATCCAGCCCAAGGCCAATCTGTGCAAAGGCAGAGTTGCACGAATGTGCAAACGCACCCGCAAAATCTTCCGGTCCATGCACTTCACCGCCGGAGCAGTGAATCGTATAGTTTCCTGCTGTCAGCTCACCGTCACAGTCGAACGAAAAACCGTCCAGTGTGCCGTTCTGACGGAGATACGCAAGCGAAGTAACAATCTTGAACGTAGATCCCGGCGGATATCTTCCCTGCAGACCGCGGTTCAGAAACACGCCGCTCTCATCGTCTGCGTTCAGTGCCTCCCAGTCCTCATCAATCGTATTGGGATTAAAAACCGGATTGCTCACATTGGCAAGTACACGGCCCGTTTTTGCCTCCATCACGACAACTGCACCGCGGTATCCGTCCAGTGCATCGGCCGCGGCCTGCTGGAGTGTTGTATTCAGCGTTGTATAGAGACTGTCTCCCGGGTTCTTCGCATCGCTGAATTCATTCTTTACCTGCTTTAACTTACTTGTATGGGACTCCATCAGCATATAGTTGTAGGAAGATTCGAGGCCGCTGTTTCCTTTTCCCGTGTAGCCAACCACCTGCGCAAACAGGCTGCCGAACGGATACGTTCTTACCTCATCCCCGTTTTCATCTGTCGTCGTCTTTGCCAGTTCCTGGCCGTCCGCAGAATAGATTGTTCCGCGGATCACGCGCTCTGCATAGTTATTCTGTCTCGTATTGTAAGAACTATTCAGAAATTCTTCTTTCCGCACGACATTAAAGTAAACGAGATACGCGATCAGCCCAAGAAACATGGCCACGAACAGGAACGAAACGATCAGATACGGCCCTGCGCCGTTGTTTGCCGCCTTACCAGTGGAGGCTGTTCTCGGTCTGCTCTTCGATCCGCCGTTCGAATTCATCCGGCTGCTCGCGGTACTTCTGGCGGGCTCCCTGTCCGTCGTTCCGGCCGCCGCTCTTCTTTCGTCTTTCGGTCTCTTCGTCCGGGCGTCGTTTTTTCTTGGCGCCTGGGTCGTTTTTCTGCTGGTTTCGTTTCTTCTTATTTCGTCTTTTCTCAAGCTCCTCACCTTCGTCTTCCCTTAAGATGTACAATCCCTGAATGATCGACAGCATCAGCACCGTGGAGAACATGGAGCTTCCTCCATAGCTGACCAGCGGCAGCGTGATACCTGTCATAGGAATAAATTTAATGGTTCCTCCGATGGTGAGGAACACCTGTGTCGCATATTCCGTTCCAAGACCCATGGCAATCAGTTTGTAGAACCGTTTGCTCATCTTCATGGAAATATTGATAATCAGAAGGAATGTGGACATGCACAGCAGAATCAGGCAGATTCCGAAGATAATGCCCATCTCCTCACAGATCGCACAGAAAATAAAGTCTTTCGTTGCAACCGGGATAATGTCAGGCCGTCCCTCGAAAAGGCCGGTTCCGAACCATCCGCCGGAGCACATGCCGAAGAGGCCCTGTGCTAACTGGCTGCTGATATCCCAGTTTCCGATCGGATCCTGCCAGAGTGCCACACGGTTCCGTACATGGGAAAACAGGAAATACGCCACAACGCAGGCGGCACTCATTCCCGCAAGTCCCAAAAGCGGATATCTGGCTTTTCTCGTTGCCACATAGATTACAACCACGTACGCCATAAAGAAGACGAACGCAGTTCCAAGGTCGGTGGATGCAACAAGGATCAGCACATGAACTGCCGCAATGACCGTTGCTTTTACAACGTTTCCAAAGGAATTATCCTCGCGCAGCATGCCTGCCATAAAGAACACGAGTGTGATCTTGGCAATCTCAGAGAGCTGGAACGTAATGCCGTGAATTTCGATCGACAGCTTCGCACCGCCGGAAGTAAAGCCAAGCACCATAACGACGGAAAGCATGGCAATTCCGAGCACAGCGTAAATCCAGGTCAGATTTTTCAGGAACTTGCCCTTTCGGACAATGACCGGAATGATGAAGCAGAGCAGTGTGGATGCCGCCAGAATTTTGTACTGGGACATCGCCTTTGACACGCTCAGTCTCGTCAGAATAATCATGCTGATCGAGAGCAGCATACACATGTTGTTTACCAGGATCATCGATGCCTTCCGGTAAATCAGGCGGTACAGGATCTGTACGCCCAGGATATACGCCATCGTGAGCAGAAACATCTGAATCGTTGATACTTCGCCCTCCTGCAGGAACATCACGAAGAAACAGATGAAATTCATCAGAATGATCATGATGATCTGCCGCATCAGAATGTAATGGCGCTCATCCTCATCCCGCTCTTTGAGTGCAGCAAACGACTGCACGGTAAAACAGATCATGAGGAAGGTAATCACATATTTTGATAACTGAACAATGGTATTTTCCATAAATTCCCCTTATTTTTTCTCACCGTTTACTCTACTTTCCGGCGGAAATGGCCTTTGGTATATTCCTGTTCGGCCGGAACTGCGATTCCTTTACAGTACGTTCCAGCAAACGCAGCGGCGATTTCTTTTGTCTCCTCCAGTGTCTCGATGGTAAAATTCAGCCGCACCGCAGCCGGATGCATGGACCGGATCTCATCGGCTTCTTTTACCAGGCCGAGCGGAAGGCTGTTGTAGATCACACTGTAGCACGAGGTGCAGTAACTCTTCACTGGGAAGTATTTTCCCATCCGGTCTTTTAAGCGTACCAGAGAATAACTGTGATTGCAGCCGTTCAGGTTCTTCTGGACACACTGGGCGGAAACCATCATCGGAAGGTAGCCGTAGACCACCATTTCGCTGTTCGTATTGTCACGTTTTCCGATTTCCCGCTCGTTCAGCTCATACGGAACGGTATCACGCTGCACGCCCTGCTCCTGCCAGAATGCCTGCGCACGGCTGTTGTACGTGTAAACGCTGTAATCGAGCCGGATATCCTTTTCCATTCCCATCTCTTTCAAAAACGAAAAGCTTTCGAGATTGCGGATCAGGAAACCGCCAAGACCGATCTCCTTCAGACAGCGGAACGTGTCGCGGTATTCCTTCAGATCGCCTTCACGCACAACGTGCGGCAGCATCAGATAAACCTGTTTTCCCAGTTCTTTCGCCTGCAGGATGCCTTTTTCCGCCTGCTCTTCGAAGATTTCCCGTTTGAAGCATCCCATGCCGGCGTAGATCGTCGTGATCTCCGGAATCTCGAGCAGCGCATTCCACTGGGCTCTCGTCTCGGCAGATGCGGTCAGCTCCATTTTCTTTTCTGCCCTGCTCTCCTGGTCCGGTTTTCCAGATGCTTTTGCTTCCTGTTCCGGCTTTTCCGCTGCTTTTCTGCGGTATGGCTCTGTCATCTCCTTCACCAGCTGGTCCGAAACGCCTCTCCGCAACTCGTTTAACGTCTGCATCGGCACGAAACAGTTGTCATCCATACAGACATCGAGTTCTTTGAAATAGAATGGTGTCTCGCCTGTCTTTTCCAGCTGTGTTTTTGCGCGTTCCTCGGTCAGCGGCTGCTTCTTTGCCGGTTCTACCATGCCCGCCTCTGCTGTTACGCTGTATTTTCCGCTTTCTGCACTTAAGAACGCCGGCTGGCCCGGATACAGGGTCAGAAAGCCGGAAATCGGCTCTTTTGCCTCAGTCTCGATATAATCTCTCTGGATCTCATAAAAGAGCTGCTCATTTCTGCGCTGTTTCTTTTTATTTTCCTGCTCTTTTTCGTTCTTCAGCGCCATCATATCGCGTCCGTTTCTTACGGTATAATAGCTTTTGTTGAAACCGTCACGGTTATACAGCTCATACAGCTTTTTCATGTCCTCCGGCAGAACGTGGAAACGGGACGGCTTTTTTTCGTACAGATCGAGGTATTTGCGGTAAATGCTGACAACGCCCGCTGTATACTCCGGCTTTTTCATTCTGCCTTCGATTTTGAGGGACATAATCCCGGATTTTACAATCTCCGGCAGCAGTTCTACCGTACACATATCCTTCGGGCTTAACGGATAGCGGTCGCCCGGCTCCCCCATGCGGTGGTTGTCTTTATCGTACGCTTCGTACGGCAGACGGCACGGCTGCGCGCATCTTCCGCGGTTTCCGCTTCTTCCGCCGATCAGGCTGGAAAAAAGGCACTGTCCCGAATAGCAGTAGCAGAGCGCCCCGTGGACGAAGCATTCAATTTCAAGGTTGGTCGTCCGGTGGATTTTCTGGATCTCCGCAAACGAAAGCTCACGGGCCGGTACCACACGCGTCGCGCCAAGGCTCTCCAGGAAACGCGCTCCCGCAGATCCTGTCACTGTCATCTGTGTGCTCGCATGAATGTCGAGATCCGGGAACCAGGAGCGGACCGCCTTTAAAACGCCCATATCCTGGACAATCACGGCATCCAGTCCCTGCTCATAGTACGGACGCAGATACGGATACAGTTTCTCTTCCAGTTCCTCCTCTTTTAAGAGGGTGTTGACCGTCAGATACAGTTTCCGGTTCCGCAGATGGACGTAATCGATGGCTGAGAGAATCTCCTGCTCATCCAGATTTTTTGCATACGCTCTTGCGCCGAATGCGGCTCCGCCGAGATAGACGGCATCCGCACCGGCGGAAACTGCTGCTTTTAACGCTTCCATCGAACCGGCTGGTGCTAATAATTCTGTCTTCATCTTTATCTCCTAAAAACGGGCGATTACCTGTTCCGCAATCCCCCGTTTTTCCTTCTTTTACGCTTTTAATAAATCTTCCAGATCCTTATTTGCCTTATCAAGCTGCCGCTGCAGTTCTTCCCTCTCGCCGCGCACATGTTCCAGCTCGATTCGTTTCTCTTCCAGTTCTTTTTTCAGATCGCCGGCCTGGATTTCCGCTGCGATCAGATCGTGCTTCATATCGTAGGTTTCCCGGTCTTTGGCTTCCATATCCTCTTCGAGGGTATCTACCTGGCTTTTTGCTTTGAAATAGTCGTCTGCAATGTTCAGTGCAAGCAGTGTGTGCTTCGTATCCACCGACAGGCGGTTGTATCCGGCTGACTGGGAAAGTTCGCTGATCTTCTGATTCAGATAAGCAGCTACTTTCTGCAGATATTCCGGGCTCTCATAGCCTCCCAGTGTGATAATTTTTCCATCTATTAAAACCTGTGTTGTATTTTTTACAGCCATTCTTTTGCTTTTCCTCCACTGAATTTAACCGGACCAAACTCCCGGCTAATATAACCTATCATATACCGAAAATGGAAGAAAAACAACCTTTTTCTGCAAAAAGCGACAGAAAATGAAAGATTCAGGGCTTTTACTCTTCGATCTTACGCGGTGCCTCCAGCCCCAGATGGTGCCAGGCAAATTCCGTTGCCACTCTTCCGCGCGGAGTGCGGTTGATAAATCCGGATTTGATCAGGAACGGCTCGTAGACATCCTCGATGGTGCCGGCATCTTCTCCAATCGATGCAGCCAGGGTATCGAGTCCCACCGGACCGCCCTGGAACTTTTCCATAATGGTGGTAAGAAGCAGCCGGTCAGTCTGATCCAGTCCGTAACGGTCTACTTCCAGCAGATCGAGAGCAAATGATGCGACCTCTTTTGTGATTCTTCCATCGTATTTCACCTGGGCAAAGTCGCGGACACGCTTTAAAATCCGGTTTGCCAGACGCGGTGTTCCCCTGGAACGGCGCGCCATCTCAAGCGCTCCCTGCGGGTCCACCTCCACATTCAGTACTTTTGAGGAGTGCAGAATAATGTTGGCCAATTCTTCCTCCGTGTAAAATTCCAGATGGTGGATGACACCGAACCGGTCGCGGAGCGGGGCAGTCAAAAGACCTGCACGCGTTGTTGCGCCGACCAGCGTAAACTTCGGCAGATCCAGGCGGATCGAGCGCGCCGAAGAGCCTTTTCCGATCATGATATCAATCGCAAAATCCTCCATCGCTGGGTAAAGAACCTCCTCGACCTGGCGGTTCAGGCGGTGGATCTCATCAACAAACAGGACGTCGCCCTCCTGCAGATTGTTGAGGATCGCTGCCATCTCACCCGGTTTTTCGATCGCCGGGCCGCTCGTTACCTTCATATGGGTTCCCATCTCATTTGCAATGATGCCCGCCAGCGTTGTTTTTCCAAGTCCCGGAGGGCCGTAAAACAGCACATGATCGAGAACATCACTTCGCTGTTTTGCTGCTTCAATATATACTTTCAGGTTCTTTTTCGTCTTTTCCTGTCCGATGTAGTCGTCCAGGCGCTGGGGACGGAGCGAACCTTCGATTTTCACGTCCTCCTCGAGAACGTCAGTTGTGATAATTCTTCTTTCCATCGTTATAAGGTTTCCTTCTTCCACAATTTAGGACCATCTGCTAAAACATATGCTTCAATGCCGCTTTCAGCACAGCCTCGCTGTCCATGCCTTCGGTGATTTCGACTTTCTTTACTGCCTGCAGTGCTTCCGTTCCGGAGTAGCCAAGCGCAGTCAGCGCCTGTACCGCATCCTGGAAGGCATCCGGTTCGCCTGCCTGCCGTACCGCCGCAGCCGCCTGATTTCCTGCCAGCTTCTGCTCGAACGCTTCCTGCAGGTCGAATTTGTCTTTTAATTCCAGAATCAGCTTCTGCGCGGTCTTCTTTCCGATGCCCGGTGTTTTGGCAATCGCCTGGACATCTTCCGAGAGGACGGCAAAGCGCAGATTGTCTGCAGTAAGCGTGGACAGCACCGCAAGCGCCGCTTTTGGTCCGATGCCGCTTACGCCGATCAGCATACGGTATATTTCAAGATCTTCGCGGGACAGAAAGCCGAATAGGGAAATTCCGTCTTCCCGCACACTCATATGGGTATATATCTTTAACTCTTCTCCCTCCCGGATGCCTGCATCGAACATACTCGCTGGAATATTCAGCTCATAGCCGATTCCATGGCTTTCGAGAATCATTTTTCCTTCAGAAAGAGAATCTACAGTTCCTTTGATAAATGCAATCATGTTTTTCCTCCAAAGCGCCGTTTTCTTTTTTTGAAAGCGAACGCATATTCTATTATAGCAGAACTTTTCTCATCACGCAACGATTAGTCGCTGTCTTTCTTGCATGTCAGATTTTTTCGTCTTATAATATCTTTAGATTCAAAAAAGTTTTTCAAAGGAGACAAAAAACCTTATGCAGATCATAGATTCTACCCCCGCTGCTCTCTCTGCCGATCTTCAGATGTATCTGAGAAACGGCGATGTCTTTTTCGATATTGAGACGACCGGCCTTTCCTGGCGTACCTCGCATCTCTATCTGATTGGTGCGCTGTTCTTTGACCCGGCCGCGGATACTTTCACACTGCGCCAGTGGTTTCTTGATCGACCGACCGAAGAAAAAGAGATGCTTGTCTCTTTTTTCACGTTTCTTTCCGACGTGAAGCGGCTGGTGCATTTTAATGGAACGACATTTGATCTTCCTTACCTCACACACAAAGCACTGTTTTATCAGATGGAAGATCCGCTTTCGTCAATCGCATCCCTGGATCTTTATCAGGCACTCCGCCCGTTTCAGTCAATCCTGGGACTTTCTTCAATGAAACAGAAAAATGTGGAACAGTATCTCTCATTCCCACGGAAGGATCAGCTTAACGGAAAACAGTTGATTTTGGTTTACCACGACTATCTTCAGACACTGGATGAAAAGAAACTGGAACTGCTTTTCCTTCACAATTATGAGGATGTCCTCGGCATGGGTTCTGTTCTGGAACTGCTCGCGCTTCCTGCCCTGTTTCACGGCGATTTTTCTGTCCAGTCGTGTCGTTTTACCGGACAGGCACTGGAAGTTTCACTACAGCCCGAGCGGGAAGTTCCGGTTTTCCTCTCCCGTGTCTGCGCGGATGGTTCTCTTACAGCCTTTGGTTCACGGGTTTCTCTCTCCCTGCAGACGCATACGGCGGAGCTGAAATATTTCTTCCCGGACTATAAGAATTACTATTATCTTCCGCTGGAGGATCAGGCTGTTCACAAGAGCTTCCATCATGGCGCTATCTGCGAAAAGCTTTTCGTACCACTGAAAGGAAAATCCGGTGAGACGGACAGGCAACTTGGACTCATTGAAGGAGAAAATGATGACTACGGCTACTGGGAGGTACATTAAGAAGAAAATGATACCAAGGTATATCTTCTCAAAGCGGGTGCTCCTTTTCATGCCAGAGCCTGTATTTCTCTTCTTTCCAAACTTTTTAACTAATGTACCGTTTTTAGCCTCGGCGCCTTCACCTTGCATTTTCGGATCCAGCACTTCTATTTCATTATTTTGTG
>OLPD01001718.1_pt1 | contig 10085 bp, 8 predicted proteins | sample 1672111 | NCBI WGS metagenome assembly OLPD01 (sample SAMEA3136646, study PRJEB25190) | human gut metagenome
CTGATGGGACATCTGGGGCAGGTGTTTTCAGCAGAACAGATTTATGAAAATGTATGGAAAGAATCGGCAAATTATACGGTGGAAAATACAGTGATGGTGCATATTCGGCATATCCGGGAAAAAATTGAGATTGATACAAAAAAACCAAGATATGTAAAGGTGGTGTGGGGCATTGGCTACAAAATGGAAAAATATAATTGAGACAGGAAAACGTTTGTTAAAGCAACATTGGCAGGTATTAGTAAGTGTCATGTTGGCAGGATGTGGGATTTTTACCTTTTATATTCTGATCGCCTATCGAACCTATTATCCAACAGAAAAAATCCTGTATTTTGGGATACTCGGGAATATTCTGTTAGGAAGCGGGACTGCATATCTGTTAGAAAAGGGACTGAACCGAAAATATCAGAACTGGATTCCAAAAGAAGATGCTTATTATCGGGAATGGAGAGCAGAAATGAAAAAAATGGAGCATCTTCTTCAAGTGATCGGTATTCTGGCATTTGCAGCAGCAGGTATCTTCTTTGTGCTGCAGAGTAAATTTCGAGAGTACTGGAGCTGGTATTACAATTATGCTGCCGGTTATGTGATGCTCTTTACAGCATTGATTCAGTATATGGTGTGGCAGTTTGTGCGCCGACGGTTTGATGAGAAGAGACGAGAAATGTTGATGGGCAAACTGGAGGAAATCAATCAAAAACGGATTGCAGAAGCGCTGGAGAGCGAAAAAAAGAGCCTTGAAAAAGTTTCACGCAGTGACCAGCTTCGAATCGATCTGATTACCAATGTGTCGCATGATCTGAAAACGCCGCTGACTTCTATGGTGGGCTATATTGAACTCATCAAAAAGGAAGAATTGAGCGACCTTGTCAGAGATTATGTGGATGTGCTGTCTGAAAGAGCAGAAAAATTAAAAGAAATGATAAACAGCTTGTTTTCTCTTGCAAAAGCAAGCAGCGGCAATATCGAACTGCATCCGGAAAAGTTTGAACTGAATCGTCTGGTAGAACAGATCTTTGCAGATATGCATGATCATGTGAAAGAGAGTGAGCTGCAGTTTGTAAAACAGTTTACAGAGGAAAATACAGAAATCATTTCTGATAATATGTATTTTTACAGGATCTGCCAGAATCTGATTGAGAATGCGCTGAAGTATTCGGTAAAACATACGAGAGTATTCGTGAAAACTTATCAAAAAGAGTCTTCAAATCATCTGTGTCTGGAGATCACGAACACCGCAGGATATCCAATGGATTTTACAAAGGAAGAGATTATCGAGCGGTTTTTTCGTGGGGATAAGGAGAGGTCCAGTGAGGGAAATGGACTGGGACTTGCAATCGTAAGTACGTATGTAAAAGCGCTTGGCGGAGAGTTTGATATTAAAATCGACTGTGATCAGTTTAAGGCCTGCGTGGAGATACCACGTGAGAGAAGCAAAAGAGAGTTGGAATAAACTTTCCCTGGTAATCGAAGAAGCGTAGTAACAAAAGTGGTTAAATTTTATATATTTTTTAGTCGAATGCCTTGACAAATCCCTTGCATTGTGATTATATGAACATATGAACAGTTATTCATATGTTATATATGGAGGGAAAGGACATGGCAAAAGAAGTATTGACAGAAGAAAGACATAAAAATGATCATCACGAAGACACATGCGGCTGCGGGCACGATCATCACCACGAGGATGCATGCGGCTGCGGACACGATCACCATCACGAGGATGCATGCGGCTGTGGACACGATCATCATCATGAGGAGCACAAAGAGGCAGATCATACCTTTGATCATGCAGAGAAGCAGGTGTATATTCTGGAAAACCTGGGATGTGCACATTGCGCGTCTAAGATGGAAGAAAAGATTCAGGCACTGCCTCAGGTAGAGTTTGCTGCAATTACCTTTGCGACAAAACAACTGCAGGTTGTGACAAATACGGATGCGGAGCTGTTAGAGGAGTTTCAGAAAATCTGTGCATCCATCGAGAGTGAAGTGGTTGTGCGAAAAAGAGACGGAGGATCAACCGGAAAACGGGAGTCTGCAAAAGGCAGATTTTCAGAAAATAAAAAGGACCTGTGGGAGATCGGAATCGGAGCTGTTCTGTTTGTTCTGGGTCTGGCTACACAGGAGATGAATGGATGGATTTCCTTTTTCGCACTGATCATAGGATATCTGATCCTTGGAAAGGATGTTCTCATCACTGCGGCAAAGAATATTGGAAAAGGCCATGTATTTGATGAGAATTTCCTGATGGGAGTTGCTACAATTGCAGCGATCGTAATCGGAGATTACAAAGAAGCAGTGGGTGTAATACTCTTCTATCGTGTAGGGGAGTTATTTGAAGATATCGCAGTTGCAAGAAGCAGAAGTCAGATCATGGAGGCAGTTGATCTGCGTCCTGAGGTTGTGAATCTTGTAGAGCAGGATGGAACGATACGGGAGATTCCGGCAGAGGAGGCAAAAGTTGGAGATGTGCTTCTGGTCCGTGCAGGAGACCGGATTCCACTGGAAGGTGTTGTACTGGAGGGGGAGAGCCGTCTGGATACTTCACCGGTAACGGGGGAACCGGTTCCGGTTGCCGTTGTACCGGGCAGCAGTGTGACTTCTGGATGTGTGAATCTTTCCGGTGTGCTGAAAATGCGTGCAGAGAAGGTTCTGGAAGATTCCATGGTTACAAGAATTTTGAATTCAGTAGAAAATGCAGCAGCCAGCAAGCCAAAAATCGACCGTTTTATTACAAGGTTTTCAAAAGTATACACACCGGTCGTGGTAGCACTGGCAGGGGCAACAGCAATTATCCCGTCGATCCTGACCGGGGACTGGAACTACTGGATTTACACAGCCATTACCTTCCTGGTAATCAGCTGTCCATGTGCGCTTGTGCTGAGTGTTCCGCTGGCATTTTTCTCAGGAATCGGAGCAGGTTCTAAAAAAGGAATTCTGTTTAAGGGTGGAGTTGCGATCGAGGCACTTCAGAATGTAAAAGCAGTTGTAATGGATAAGACGGGAACGATCACAAAAGGAAATTTTGTCGTACAGGAGATTGTTCCGGCAGGATCATACAGTCAGGATGAACTCCTAAAGACAGCAGCATCCTGTGAAGAAGCATCTTCTCACCCGATCGCAGTCAGTATTATGGCAGCGGCAAACGAGAGAAGACTTTCTGTTGAGCATGCAAAACAGGTAAAAGAAATTTCCGGAAATGGAATTTTAGCAGAACTCTCAGAAGGAACTGTACTTTGTGGAAACAGAAGGCTTTTGGAGCAGAATCAGGTAGATCTGTCTGCATATCAGCCGAAAGCGTATGGAACAGAAGTATTACTGGCAGTAGACGGTGTCTATGCAGGATATCTTGTGATTTCAGATACTGTCAAAGAGGATGCATCGCAGGCAGTGGCAGCCATGAAGCAGCAGAATATCCGGACAGTCATGCTGACCGGAGATGCAAAAGAGAATGCGCAGGCAGTGGCAGAGAAGATCGGAATTGATGAAGTGCATGCAAAGCTTCTGCCTCAGGATAAGGTAACAGAATTACAGAAGATCCGACAGAAACAGGGAAGTGTGATGTTTGTCGGAGACGGAATCAATGATGCGCCGGTTCTGGCAGGCGCAGATGTGGGAGCTGCGATGGGAAGCGGAGCGGATGCAGCGATTGAAGCTGCAGACGTGGTATTTATGACCTCTTCTATGGAAGCAATCCCGCAGTCTTTGAAGATTGCAAGAGCAACGGGAAGAATTGCAAAACAAAATGTTGCATTTGCTCTGGTGATCAAAGCACTGGTCATGGTATTTGGTCTGCTTGGTCTGGCCAATATGTGGATGGCTGTGTTTGCGGATACCGGTGTGGCGGTGATCTGTATTCTGAATGCAATCCGCATTCTGTATAAGAAACTCTAAATCCAAAATCAATGATATTACCGCAGGGCGGCACAGTCGAAAGGCTCTGCCGCTCTGTTTTCTTATAGAAACAGATAAGACGTTGACCCGCACCTGTTTTTTTCGTATAATAAAAGTCAATCGGTGCCTCAAAAACAAGAGCGGGATTACAGGTTTTGGGGGAACCGGAAGGGAGAAAGAATATGAGAAAATTAGAAGTGGAACATTGTGATCTGATACATTCTCATAGTGATACAGTCAGACAGATACAGGAAAAGATTCCGGAAGAGCAGGAGATCAGAGGGCTGGCAGATTTTTTTAAGGTATTTGCGGATGCCACCAGGATCCGGATTCTGTGTGTGCTGTCCTGTTCCGAGATGTGTGTGTGTGATCTGGCGCAGACACTGGATATGACACAGTCGGCGATTTCTCATCAGCTCCGACTGTTGAAACAGATGAAATTGGTAGTCAATCGAAGAGAGGGGAAGACGGTGTTTTATTCACTGGCGGACAGTCATATTAAGACGATCATGAATCAGGGGATGGAACATATCAGGGAATAGATATGAAGAAAGAAGTAAAGCGAAGAGCCATAGAATGTGCGGCGGCTGCCGTTTTGTATATTGTTGCGATCGTGGGAAGCTCGTATGCGGAGCTGGAAAGAGAGATGCGTCTGCTGATTTTTCTGCTTCCGTATCTGATCATGGTTTTTGCGACGGTCAGGCTGCTCTGGAACAATCTGAAGAAAAGAAAGTTGTTTGACGAGAATCTGCTGATTTTGCTTGCCACAGCAGGTGCATTTGCAGTTCATCGCTATTCGGAGGCAGTGGGAGCGATGCTGTTTTTCCAGATTGGAAAGCTGCTGGAACTTATTTCCATGAGCAGGACGAGAAAATCTATTGAGAAATTTATGGATATCCGTCCGCAGTATGCCAATTTAAAGATCAGCGGCGGGGAGATGCAGGTACCGCCGGAAGATCTGAATCCGCGGCAGGTTATTATTATCAAGCCGGGGGAGAGGATCCCCGTGGATGCGATCGTGACACAGGGGAGAAGTACGTTAGATACCAAGGCGCTGACAGGAGAATCGGAGCCGAGGCATGTGAAGATCGGCAGTCATATTTACAGCGGAAGTATCAACTTAAGTGGTGTGCTGGAAGCACGGGTATTGAAGGCGTCTGCAGATTCGACAGCATCCAGAATCATTGATATGATATCCAATGCGGACAACAGACGGGCGCAGACAGAGAATTTTGCAGAAAAATTTACCCGGTATTATACACCGCTTGTAACGCTTTTCGGAATCCTGGTGATGATCCTTCCGCCGATGATGTTTGAAGGGGCACAGCAGGGGGCGTGGATCTATCGGGGGCTGATCGTGCTGGTGGCAGCGTGTCCGTGCGGACTTCTGGTATCCGTGCCGCTGGCATTCTTAGGCGGGATCGGAGCAGCTTCCAGACAGGGTGTCCTCATCAAGGGAAGCAATTTTCTGGAAGCATTATCAAAGGCAGAGACTTTTGTATTTGATAAGACCGGTACTCTGACAGAGGGAGTATTCCGGGTAAAAGAAGTGTGTCCGAAGTCGATGACTCCGGAGGAACTTCTGGAACTGACAGCATATGGGGAAGCATACTCCAGTCATCCGATCTCCGGATCTTTAAGGGAGGCTTACGACAGACCGATCGACAAAGCAAGGATCGGGGCAGTCAAAGAATTTCCGGGATTTGGTCTTGAGGCTGTTGTGGACGGAAAACAACTGGAGATTGGAAATTCCAAGTTTATGAACCAGCAGGGATATTTTTATCAACGGGTGGCTGATATCGGAACAGCAGTTCACGTAGCTGTGGACGGAGAGTATGCGGGCTATATCCTGATCACGGATGTGGTAAGAAAAGAGGCCGGCAGACTTCTGAAATGGCTGAAAAAACAACAGATCGAAGCGGTGATGATCACCGGAGATAATGAACGGGTGGCAGAAGATGTGGCCCGGCAGTTAAAGCTGGATTATGTATATGCAGGCCTGATGCCGGAGGAAAAGGTAGAGCAGGTCAGAGAATTTATGGAAAGCCATATGGAGGATGAGAAGCTGGCGTTTGTAGGGGATGGAATCAACGACGCGCCGGTTCTTGCACATGCGGATATCGGGATTGCCATGGGGGGCCTGGGCTCGGATGCAGCTCTGGAGGCAGCGGATATCATTTTGATGGAGGATGATCTTTCCAGGATCGTGAATGCGATCCGGATTTCCAGAGGAACGATTCGTGCGGTGAAGCAGAATCTGATCTTTGCCATTGGGATGAAAGTTCTTCTTCTGGTGCTGGCATCCTTTGGCTATGTAACAATGAAAAACGCAATTTTAGCGGATATGGCAGTGATGATGATCAACTTATTGAATTCATTCTGGGTGCTGAAATATCCGGAATAAGGGGTGTACAACATGAAAAGAGCAACATTGCTTGCATTGGCAGTATCTGCCTGTCTTTTGACAGGATGTACCAATGCACTCAAAGACGGAACAGGGTATCTGGAAGACGGAAATTATAAAGAAGCAGTGACCGCATTTCAGAAAGCGGTGGACGAAGGCAAGAAGACGGCGGAGGCATACCGCGGTCTGGGAATGGCATATTATGAGCTGGAGGATTATGAATCTGCAAAAGATGCATTTGAGAAAGCAATTTCAGCAGGCGGAGGAAAGAATCAGGCCATTTATAATTTCCTCGGAATCTGCGGGATGAAGCTGAATGATTACAATTATGCACTGGAGCAGTTTAATCAGGGAATCAGCCTGTCTCAGAACAGCGGTACGTCCATGGAAGATGCAGAAAGTTTCAGCGAAGTGCTTCAGGAGATGCTGTTCAATCAGATCGTATGTTATGAAAAGCTGGGTGACTGGGAGAATGCAAAAACCAAGATCGCAGAGTATATTCAGGTCTATCCGGACGATGCAGATGCCCAGAGAGAAGCAAAATTTTTGGAGACCAGATAAAGAATACAAGGGAAGAAGAGGATACGCTGACTGCGGAGAAGATTCTGCGGTCAGCGTCCTTTATTCCGGGGATGAGAAAGGAGAGCGTATGCCGGGATATCAGATTACCGAGTATTGTCATCGGATGATAAGGGAGCATATCAAAGAAGGAGACTGCTGTGTGGACGCAACGGCCGGCAATGGAAATGATACAGAATTTCTCTGTCGTCTGACAGGGGCAGACGGAAAGGTCTACGCATTCGATATTCAAAAAGCAGCAGTAGAACACACCAGAAAGCGTCTGGAAGAGGCGGGACTCTCAGAGCGTGCCAAGGTGATTCTGGATGGGCATGAGCATATGGAGAACTATGTCCGGGAAACCGTGTCAGCGATCACCTTTAATTTCGGTTATCTGCCGGGCGGTGATCATCAGATCGCGACACAGGCTGATACAAGCATTCAGGCAATTGAGGCAGGGCTTCGCCTGCTGAAAAAAGGCGGGATCATGAGCCTTTGTATCTATAGTGGAGGAGACAGTGGATTCGCAGAGAAAGAGGCACTGTTGTCTTATCTTGAGACACTGGATTCCAGAACATTTTTAGTGATTGTAAGTACTTATTATAACCGCCAAAATCATCCTCCGATTCCGGCATTTGTGATCCGGATCAAAGAAGAAAGGGGAGAATAAATGGGATTTTCAATGGATGTGGGAGTTCCTGTAGTGACCGTGTTTTTACAGGGGCTTTTAAGTTTTTTTTCACCGTGTGTCCTTCCGCTTGTGCCGCTTTATCTGGGATATCTCTCAGGAGGCGCAGGGCAGGGAGAACTGTACGGAAAACGGGGGCGGCTGTTTGTCAATACGATTTGTTTTGTGATAGGGATCAGCTCCGCATTTTTTATGATGGGACTTGGTGTGTCGGCAGCCGGAAGTTTTCTTAATAAGAATCAGGCAATGGTATCGAGGATCGGCGGAATTCTGGTGATTTTATTCGGTTTGTACCAGCTTGGGATTTTTGGAAAATCAAAGCTTCTGGGTACAGAGCACCGTTTCTGGTTAAAGCTCGACAAGTTGAAGATGTCACCGGTTGTGGCGCTTGTGTTTGGATTTACCTTTAGCTTTGCCTGGACGCCGTGCGTGGGACCGGCTCTTGCGAGTGTGCTTTTGATGGCGGGAAGTGCAGGAACAAAGCTGACAGGATTCCTTTTGATCGGTGTGTATACACTTGGATTTATCCTGCCGTTTCTTGCAGTGGGACTGTTCACGGCAAAAGTGCTCGGGTTTTTCAAAAAGTACAATTATGTTGTCAAGTATACGGTGAAGATCGGAGGAATCCTGATGATCTTTATGGGACTTCTGATGTTTACAGGCAAGATGAACGCGATCACCGGATATTTATCGGGAACAGCAGGAACACAGACTTCATCAAAAGAGACAACGAAAAAGGAAATAAAAGAAGAAAAGCAGGATACGTACCCGGCCACAGATTTTGTGCTGCAGGATCAGTATGGAAAGGAGCACAGTCTGGCAGACTATAAGGGAAAGACAATCTTTTTGAATTTCTGGGCAACCTGGTGTGGTCCGTGCAGAAATGAGATGCCGGAGATTCAGAAGATTTATGAAGAAACACAGCAGGAAGAAGACAGTGATCTGGTGATCCTGGGAATTGCCGCGCCGAGATTCGGACAGGAAGGAAGCCAGGAGGAGATCGAGGCATTTCTTGAGGAAAACGGATACACCTATCCGGTGCTGATGGATACGACAGGAGAGGTATTTATGCAGTATGGAATCAGCGCTTACCCGACAACTTTTATGGTAGACAAAGACGGAAATCTGTTCGGATATGTGCAGGGGCAGTTAAACGAAGATATGATGCGCAGCATTATCCGGCAGACGATAGAAGGCAAGAGAGAGTAGGAGAAAAGCAATGGCGTTATATGAAATGGAAGATGCGAAAGAACGCGTCATTTTAGTAGGCGTTCAGGAAAATGATGCGGAGCCGGAGGAAGAATCCCTGGATGAGCTGGCAGAACTGGCACGCACGGCCGGTGCAGAGGTAGCCGGCCGTCTGATCCAGAAACGAGAGGCGATGCATCCGGTGACGTATATCGGGAAAGGAAAGATCCTGGAGCTGAAGGAACTTTTGTGGGAGACAGACGCTACGGGAATCATCTGTGACGATGAACTGACTTCCGTGCAGCTGAATCATCTGGAGGAGGAGCTGGAATGTAAGATCGTGGATCGGACACTTCTGATCCTGGATATTTTTGCGGGAAGAGCTGTCAGCAGAGAAGGAAAGATCCAGGTAGAGCTGGCGCAGTTGAAGTATCGTGCGGCAAGGCTGATAGGACTTCGAAATTCTCTATCCCGCCTGGGAGGCGGCATCGGAACAAGAGGGCCGGGAGAGAAAAAACTGGAGATGGACCGCCGTTTGATCAGGGAGCGGATCAGCCGTCTGAAAAAAGAACTTCGGGAAGTGGAAGAGCACAGAGAGAGGCTTCGTACTCAGAGAAAACGCTCCAATCTGAAGGTGGCGGCGCTGGTGGGATATACGTCAGCAGGAAAGAGCAGCCTGGAAAATGCGCTCACAGGAGCGGGTGTTTTAGAGGATGCAATGTTGTTTTCCACGCTGGATACGACGACACGCTCTCTGAGGCTGGCAGATACACAGGAAATCCTGCTCAGTGATACGGTCGGATTTATCCGGAAACTTCCGCATCATCTGGTAGAGGCATTTAAGAGCACACTGGAAGAAGCGAAATACGCGGATATCATCATCCATGTGGTCGATGCTTCCAATCCGCATCAGGATACCCAGATGTTTGTTGTCTATGAGACACTGCGTCAGCTCGGTGCGGAGGGAAAACCGGTCATTACCGTATTCAACAAACAGGATAAACTGGAAACACCGGGATATTTCCGGGATTTTCATGCAGAGTACTCAATCCCGGTTTCCGCAAAGACAGGGCAGGGGCTGGAAGAATTAAAAGAAGCGCTGCTTGAGATTCTGCGAAGAGATCAGGTATATATCGAGAGGCTGTATTCCTTTGCAGAAGCGGGAAAGATCCAGCTGATCCGCACCCAGGGACAGCTGCTGTCAGAGGAATATGTACCGGATGGCATTGAAGTGAAGGCATATGTGCCGAAAGAAATCTGGGGAAAAGTGTAAAACTTTTCCCTATCCCCACACTTCCTGGGCAATCTCTTTCACCAGTGCAAGCTTCGCCCACTGTTCTTCTTCTGTCAGTT
>OLPD01001721.1_pt1 | contig 10079 bp, 10 predicted proteins | sample 1672111 | NCBI WGS metagenome assembly OLPD01 (sample SAMEA3136646, study PRJEB25190) | human gut metagenome
AAAGCCAGTGATAGAGAAAAAAATGATTATATTATCGGAAGGAAGATTATATAATTAAATTCTTAGTGAAATTATATTCCTTCCTGGAGATTATATAATTATTTTTTTCGGCATCACGGCAATTAAAGCTCTAACGAACAATTTAGTTATATTGAGATAGTAGATGAGGAATATAAAAAACTGGAGGAGAAAAATGAAGAAAATAGCAGTAGTATTTAATGGTGGAACAATATCAATGAAGGTAGATGAAAGAATAAAAGCTGCTGTACCAACTTTGACTGGAGAAGAGATAATGTCAATGGTTACAGGAATAGAGGAGTTTGCAGACATAGAATCATATAGCTTTTCAAGTCTTCCATCACCACATATGACTTTTAAAACTATGTTAGAGTTAAGTAAATTTACTAAAGATTTATTAGATAGAAATGATATTGATGGAGTTGTAATAACTCATGGAACTGATACTTTAGAAGAGACTGCATATCTTTTAGATTTAACTATAAAAAGTGAAAAGCCAGTTGTAATTACTGGAGCTATGAGAAGTGGATCAGAATTAGGTTATGATGGACCATCAAATTTAGCAGCATCAATTTGTACTGCTATTTCAGATGACGCAAAAAAAAGGGGAGTGCTTGTTTGCTTTAACGGTGAGTTAAATTCAGCATCAGAAGTTACAAAAGCAAATTCTATGGCGTTAAATGCTTTTAGAACTCCTAATTTTGGACCTATTGGAATAGTTGATAATAATAAAGTTATGTTTTATAGAGAAACTAAAAGTACTGAAAAATATTATGTAGAAGAAATAAAAAGCGATGTTGCATTGATAAAATGTGTTGCAGATATGGATTCTTCATTTATTGATTTTGTAATAGATAAGGGGTATGGTGGAATAGTTATTGAAGCATTAGGAAGAGGAAATGTTCCTCCTAAAATGGTAGGTGGAATAAAAGCCGCTTTAAATAAAGGAATACCTGTAGTTGTAGTTTCTAGATGTTTTGAAGGAAGAGTTCATGAATCTTATGGTTATGAAGGGGGAGGGAAGACGCTTAAAGATTTAGGCGTAATTTTTGGAGACACTCTTCCAGGACAAAAAGCAAGAGTAAAGTTAGCTTTAGCAATAAATAGTACAATAAGTAAAGAGGAAATTAAGAAACAATTCTAATAGTACTGATATTACATAATAAAATAAATATTAACAATTTGTAAACAAAATATTGACATTGAATCTAATAAGGCTATAAACTATGATATAGCAAAAGAAATTTATTTAATATATATAAATTAGAGTTAATAATCCATATAAGGTAGGGAGAATAATATGATAAGGAGCATGACTAGCTTTGGAAGAAGTAGCAGTGAAGAAGGTGAAAAAAGAGTTTTTACTGTTGAAATGAAAAGCGTAAATAGCAGATATTTAGATATAAATATCAGAATGCCTAAAACCTTAATTTCTTTAGAAGAAGAAATAAGAAAAATGATAAGTAATTCACTTAACAGAGGAAAAGTTGATGTATTTATTAATTTAAAAAATTACAATGATGGCAGTGGAATTCCAAAGGTTGATATTAATTTAGCTCAAGGATATTTAGAGTGCCTCAAGGAAATAGAAACAAAATTAGGTGTAAAAAATGATGTTTCAGTAATGCAAATTGCAAGATTTCCAGAAGTGATTACAGTAGTTGAAGAAGATAAAATTGAAGAAGTTTGGAAAGAACTTAAACCACTTATAAGTGACTCTTTAGATATGATGCTTGGAATGAGAGAAGTGGAAGGTAATAAGTTAAAAGAAGATATTTTATCTAAAGTTTTTGTTATAGAAGAATTAGTTTCAAAAGTTGAAGAATTTGCAGACACTATCCCAAAAGCCTTTAAAATGAAACTTGAAGAAAGAGTAAAAGAGCTATTAGGAAATGTTGATATAGATGAAAGTAGAATTGCTATGGAAGTTTGCATGTTAGCAGATAAAGCAACTGTAGATGAAGAAATAATAAGACTTAGAAGTCACATCAACCAAGTTAGGGAAACCTTAAATTTAAAAGAGCCAATTGGTAGAAAACTTGATTTCATAGTTCAAGAAATGAATAGAGAAACTAATACTATTGGTTCAAAATCTAGTGATATCCAAATGACTAATATAGTTATTGATATAAAAAATATACTTGAGAAGATAAGAGAGCAAGTACAAAACATAGAATAGTAGGAGGATAGTAATGGGAATAAAATTGATAAACATTGGTTTTGGTAATATAGTTTCAGCTAATAGACTTGTTGCAATAGTTAGTCCAGAATCAGCGCCGATTAAAAGAATAATCCAAGAAGCTAGAGATAGAGGTATGCTTATTGATGCAACTTATGGAAGAAGAACAAGAGCTGTTATAATAACTGATAGTGATCATGTTATATTATCAGCAGTTCAACCAGAAACTGTTGCACATAGATTAGTAGTTAAAGATGAAACTGTAGATGAGGTTGATGAATAATGAAAAATAATAGAGGACTATTAATTGTAATTTCCGGTCCTTCAGGTGCAGGAAAGGGAACGATATGTAAAGCGCTTTTAGAAAAGCGTGATGACTTATTTATTTCTGTTTCTGCAACAACAAGAAGTCCAAGGGTTGGGGAAGTAGATGGTGTAAATTATCACTTCTTAACTAAAGAAGATTTTATTTCTAGAGTAGAAAGCAATGATTTCTTAGAATATGCTGAAGTACATGGGAATATGTATGGAACTCCAAAGTTTAAAGTGGAAGAAATGTTAGCTGAAGGAAAAAATGTTATTTTAGAAATAGATATTCAAGGTGCTTTAAAAGTTAAAGAAAACTTCAGTGAAGGGGTATTTATATTTATATTACCTCCATCAATGGAAGAACTAAAGCAAAGAATAATTAAAAGAGGTAGCGAAACAGAAGAGTCATTAATGACAAGATTTAAAAATGCATATCAAGAAATAAATTATGTTTCTAAGTACAATTATGCAGTAGTTAATGATGAAGTTGAAACGGCAGTTAGTAAAATAGAAGGAATAATTGCCGCAGAGAAATGTAGAGTAGATAGAATAAAGGATACAATATTAGATTCTAAGGAGGGCTTAATTCATGAACAACTCTATGATTAATCCATCAGTGGTGGACTTATTAAAAAAGGTAGAAGATAGATATTCACTAGTTATAGTTACATCAAGAAGAGCAAGACAAATAATAGACGGAAATGAACCATTAACATCAAATCCTTCAAAGAAGCCATTAACAATAGCAATTAACGAGGTTAATGAAGGATTAATTAGTTATCATAAAAATAATGAAGGAATAAAGTAATCATGAGTAAATGTGTTGTTATTGGCGTTACTGGAGGGATTGCAGTTTATAAAGCCTTAGATGTTATCAGTGCTTTAAGAAAAAAGGATATAGAAGTTCATGTTATCATGACTGAAAGTGCATCTAAGTTTGTAAATCCATTAACATTCCAATCTATTAGTCAAAACATGGTTGTTACTGATATGTTTGCGGAACCAAAGGCTTGGGAAATTCAACATATATCATTAGCTCAAAAAGCTGATTTAATGTTAATAGCTCCAGCAACAGCAAATATAATAGGAAAAGTTGCAAATGGTATAGCAGATGATATGTTATCTACAACTATAATGGCAGCAGCTAAGGCTAAGATAATATTTGCACCAGCTATGAATACTCACATGTATCAAAATAGAATAGTTCAAGGAAACATAGAAAAGCTAAAAGCTTATGGATATGAATTTATTGAACCTGCTAGTGGAAGATTAGCATGTGGAGATATTGGTATTGGAAAACTTGCAGATGTTAATACAATTGTAGAAAGAGTATTATCAGAGTTAAGTGATAAAGAACAAGATTTAAAGGGGAAGAAGGTGCTTGTAAGCGCTGGACCAACCATTGCTCCTATTGATCCTGTAAGATATTTAACTAATAGATCAACAGGAAAAATGGGTTATGCTATAGCTGAAGAAGCTAGAGATAGAGGTGCAGAAGTTATTTTAGTTTCAGGACCTACAAATTTAAATCCACCAAAGAACGTAAAAATAATAAACATAAAAACTAATGAAGAAATGAAAAATGAAATTTTTAATAACTTTGAATGGGCAGATATAGTTATTAAATCAGCAGCTGTTGCTGATTATAAGCCTAAACAATATAGCAAAGAAAAAATCAAAAAGGGTGAGGGTGATTTAAATATTTGCTTAACTAGAGATAATGATATATTAAAATCTTTAGGAGATATAAAAACTCACCAAATTTTAGTTGGATTTGCAGCAGAAAGTAATGATGTCTTAAAGAATGCAGAGAAAAAACTAAAAAACAAGAATTTAGATTTTATAGTTGCAAATGATATTACATCCTCTGATACTGGTTTTGGTAGTGAAGACAATAAAGTAGTTATTATTTCAAAAAATAATGAAAAGTTAGAGCTAGAAAAAATGAGTAAAAAAGAAGTTGCAAGTAATATATTTGACATGATTTTAGAAAAGCGCTAATTGCGCTTTTCTTTATATACAATAATGTTAAGAAAATGTAATTATTCAATGAACTCTTATGAGTTTAAATTTAATTGTTAACTTTATGTATAGCAATTAATGTAGAGTGAGGGTGATAAATTGAATTTATATGCTGAAATAATATTAAATTCAGAAGCATTAGAAATTGATAGACCTTTTACATATAAGATTCCAGTAGAGCTTGAAGAAAAAGTTCAGGTAGGACAAATAGTAAAGGTTCCATTTGGAATGAGAAATAAAACATCAGAAGGTTTTGTGCTTTCAATAAAGGAAGAAAGTGAAGTTAACATAAGTTTTAGAGTTAAGAGAATTTCTTCAATAGTAACAGATGAGCCTATTATAAATGAGGGTGATATTAACCTTATTAATTTTTTAAGAGAAAAGTATTTGTGTAAATATATTGATGCATTTAGATTACTTATTCCTGTTGGAATTATGAAAGGTGCTAAAAGTAAAAGAAAAAAGGTAATAGTATTCAAAAGTGATGATTTAAGTTGTATACAAAAACCTGATGGATATATAGATATTATTAACTTTTTAAGGGAAAATTCAGGTAAGTATACAAAGAGTGAGCTTATTAATGTTAATTCAATATCTCAGTATAAATTAAATAAATTAATTGAAAAAGAATTATTAGTAGTAGAAGAAGAGACTGTTTTTAGGTATAATAATAGAACTTACAATATAGATTATGAAAAAGAGTTAACATTTGAGCAAAAATATGTTCTTGATGAATATAATAATTCTGATAATAAATTATTTTTACTTAAAGGTGTTACCGGTTCAGGTAAAACAGAAGTATATATGAGAATGGTTGAAGATGTATTAGAAAAAAATCAGTCAGCTATAGTTTTGGTTCCTGAAATATCATTAACACCTCAAATGATTGAGAGATTTAAGGGTAGATTCGGAAGAAATGTTGCTTTATTTCATAGTAAGTTATCTGATGGGGAAAGATTTGATGAGTGGTTTAGAGTAAAGGAAGGTAAGGCTAAACTTGTAGTAGGAGCAAGAAGTGCTATTTTTTTACCAGTAAAAAATTTAGGGCTTATTATTATTGATGAAGAACATGAAAATACATATAAATCAGACCAAAATCCTAAATATCAAACTAAAGAGGTTGCAGAATTTTTAAGTAATCAAAAGGAGTGTAGAATAGTTTTAGGATCAGCTACACCAACTATAGAAACTTATTATAGAGCTTTAACAGGTGACTTAAAATTATTAGAATTAAATTCTAGAGTTGATGGTAAAGCTATGCCTCCTATGAAAATCGTTGATATGAGAAGTGAATTAAGAAGTGGAAATATATCTTTATTTAGCAGAGAACTTTTTAGAGATATTCAAGAAAAACTTTCTAAAGGAGAGCAGATAATATTATTCTTAAATAGAAGAGGATTTTCTACTTTTGTATCCTGTAGAAGTTGTGGATATGTATTTAAGTGTGAGGAATGTGATATTTCTATGACGTATCATAGAAGTGGAATGCTTGTTTGTCATTATTGTGGAAAAACAAAAAGATCTCCAGAAAAGTGCCCAAAATGTGATAGTAAATATGTTAAGTTTTTTGGAGCAGGAACTCAAAGAGTTGAGGAAGAGGTAAAAAAATACTTTAAAGATGCTAGAGTTTTAAGAATGGATGTAGATACTACAAGAGGTAAAGACTCTTATGAAAATATCTATAACTCGTTTAAAGAGGGAAAAGCTGATATTCTTATAGGAACCCAAATGATCTCAAAAGGTCTTGATTTTAAAAAGGTTACTCTTGTGGGTGTATTAGCAGCGGATATGTCTATAAATATACCTGACTATAGGGCGGCAGAAAGAACTTTTCAGATAATTACTCAAGTTGCAGGAAGAGCAGGGCGTGGAGAAAAGCAAGGTAAAGTAGTAATACAAACATATACTCCAGAACATTATAGTTTAGAATATGCTGTTAATTATGATTATGAAGGGTTTTATGAGAAGGAATTTACAGTTAGAGCATTAATGAAATATCCACCCTTTGGTAAGATATTATTAATAAATGGTATATCAAAAAAAGAGGAGTTATTGAAAAACTTTATGCATAAAATATTTAATGTGATAAAACCACTAGCTGAAAAGGAATTAGATGTTGATGTTTTAGGACCAATACCATGTTTAGTATCTAAAGTTAAAGAAAATTATAGATGGCAAATTGTGATGAAAGGTGAATTTGAATCAGAATTTGCTAAAAAAATTAAAGAACTACTTTATGATGAGAACAAGAACGTATATAATGATATACGAATAAGTATGGATATAAATCCAAATAATTTATTCTAGGAGGAGATAAAATGGCAATTAGAACTATTAGAACTAAGGGAGACGATGTTTTAAGAAAGAAGTGTAAAGAGGTTACTGAGATAACTAATAGAGAAATAACTCTTATTAATGATATGGTAGATACTATGTTTGAAGCAAATGGTGTTGGATTAGCTGCACCACAAGTTGGAATACTTAAGAGAATATTTGTTATAGATATTGATGATGAGAATGGAACAATGGTATTTATTAATCCAGAAATTTTAGAAACTAGTGGAACTCAATGTGGAGAAGAGGGATGCTTAAGTGTACCTGGAGAGTTTAGTGAAGTAGAAAGACCTAATTACGTAAAGGTTAAGGCACTAAATGAAAAAGGAGAAGAATTTATTTTAGAAGGAGAAGGATTATTAGCAAGAGCTATATTACATGAAAATGATCATTTAAATGGTGTTTTATATGTAGATCTTGTAAAGTAGGAGGTATTTATAAATGAAAATTGTATTTATGGGAACTCCTGATTTTGCTGTTCCATCATTAGAAGCTTTAATAGAAAAGTATGGAGTAGAGGCTGTTTTTACACAGCCTGACAGACCTAAAGGAAGAGGTAAAAAAATGGCCTTTTCTCCAGTAAAAGAAGTAGCTATAAGACATGATATAAAAGTATTTCAACCAGAAAAATTAAAGGATGATAGAGAAGCTATAGAATATCTAAAGGATCTTAAACCAGACTTTATAATAGTAGTTGCCTTTGGTCAGATATTAACTAAAGAGGTTTTAGATATTCCTAAGTATGGTTGTATAAATTTACATGCATCACTGCTTCCTATGTATAGAGGTGCAGCACCACTTAATTGGGTTGTAATTAATGGAGAGAGAAAATCAGGTAATACAACTATGCTTATGGATGTTGGATTAGATACTGGTGATATGTTATTAAAAGATGAGGTAGAAATAACTGAAAACATGACAGCTGGAGAGTTACATGATATATTAATGGTTAGGGGAGGAAATCTTTTAATAGAAACAATTGAAGGTGTTGCCAACGGTACTATAAAAGGTATAAAACAAGAAGGTGAAACTTGTTATGCAAAAATGCTTTCTAAAAATACTGGTAAAATATCTTGGGATAAGAGCGCTATAGAAATACATAATTTAATTAGAGGTCTTAACCCATGGCCAATTGCACATACTACATATAAAGGTGATAATATGAAGATATATGAATCTGAGGTTTTAAATGAAAATAGTAATAAAGAACCTGGAACTATATTAAATGTTAATAAAACCGGTATGAAAGTTAGTTGTAATGAAGGTGTTTTACTAGTTAAAAGAGTTCAATTCCCTAATGGAAAGCCATTAACTATTGAACAATATATAAATGGTAAAGATATTGAGGTTGGTTGTAAATTGGTATAATATGAAAGGGGAAGTTTTATGTTTTATCCAGGATTTTATTTTGACAGAACTATGATTTTGTTGCTACCTGCAATAATAATTGCATTTTGGGCACAATCAAAGGTAAGCGGAACATATAGAAAATATAGAACTATAAGGACTATGAATGGATATACAGGTGAAAATGTTGCGCGAATGATGCTTGATGCAGCAGGACTTTATGATGTACCTGTAGTTGAAATTAGAGGTGAGTTAACAGATCACTATGATCCAACAAGGAGAGTTGTACGATTATCTAGTGATATATATCATGGAGCAAGTATAGCATCGGCAGGAATAGCAGCTCATGAAGTGGGGCATGCAATACAGCATAAAGAAGCATATAAGCCTTTAGTATTAAGAACATCTATAGCTACAGCTGTTAATTTTAGCAGTCAGGCATCAATTGTTATATTTATGATAGGTTTACTTTTTAGTATTCCACTACTAACAAATATAGGAATTATATTTTTTACAGTAGCAGTAATTTATCAATTAATAACATTACCAGTAGAATTTAATGCTTCAAGAAGAGCGTTAAATATATTAGAGGGTAGAAATATATTATATGGTAATGAGGTTAGTGGGGCAAAAAGTGTATTAAGTGCAGCAGCAATGACATATGTAGCAGCGGCATTAATGTCAATTTCACAATTAATAAGATTAATTGCAATTAGTAATAGAAATAATGATTAAGAGGTAACGTATGAATAGTAGAGAAGTAGCATTAAATATAATTAACAGAGTACTAATAGAAGGAGCTTATTCAAATTTAGTTTTATCAAATGAATTAAATGAAAGTGATTTAAACGAAAAAGATAGAGCTTTAGTAACAGAACTTGTTTATGGAACTATAAGAAGAAAAAAGACATTAGATATGATAATTTCAAATTATATTAAAGATATATCATTAATGGATGAAAAAGTATTAAATATATTAAGAATGGCAATTTATCAAATGCATTTCTTAGATAAGGTTCCAGAGTTTGCAGCATGCAATGAAGCTGTTGAATTAGCAAAACAAATTTCAGTTCAAGATTCTAAATTAGTAAATGGAATATTAAGAAGCTATACTAAAAACCCTGATGATATGGATGTTAAAGATAAGATAGATAGATTAGTATATCAATATTCTTATGAACCATGGTTTATAAGAATGATTTATAAGCAATATGGTGAAGAAAATGGAAGAAAGATATTAGTAGGATTAAATTCTACACCTAAAGTAACAGTAAGAGTTAATACTTGTAAAGCTGATTATGATGAAGTATATGAAAGACTTGAAGAAATGGGATATGATATAGAAGAAGGGTATGCTTGTCCAGAAGCTATAATAATAAAGGGTGGAAGTTCAATTGAAAGTAATGAATTATTCAAAGAGGGATTAATAACAGTTCAAGATGAAAGTGCTATGATTGTAACACCGCTTTTAGATGTAAAAGTAGGAGATATTGTATTAGATTTATGTGCTGCTCCAGGTGGAAAAACAACTCATATAGCAGAATTATTAGAAGGTACAGGAAAAGTTCATGCATTTGATTTACATGAAAATAAATTATCTTTAATTAATGAAAACTTAGAAAGATTAGGATTAAATAATGTTGAAGTAGATGTTATGGATGCAACAAAATTAGATCCTAAATATGTAGCATATGCTGATAAGGTATTAATAGACGTACCTTGTTCAGGACTTGGTATAATAAGAAAGAAACCAGAAATTAAGTGGAACAAATCAAGAAAGTCACTTAAAGATTTAGTACCAACACAAAGAGAAATAATGGAAAATGCTTGGGCATACTTAAAAAATGGTGGTACTATGATTTATTCAACT
>OLPD01001727.1_pt1 | contig 10041 bp, 9 predicted proteins | sample 1672111 | NCBI WGS metagenome assembly OLPD01 (sample SAMEA3136646, study PRJEB25190) | human gut metagenome
GCGAAGAATCTGATGGAAATGCTTGTACCGTTTGTAAAAGAATCGGTAGGAGAAATTAATCTGCCGGACAGAACACTAACAATGGAGAAAACGGATGAAGAGATCGCAGAAGATAATCTGGACTGGGAGAAAGAAGCTGATATGGATGCAGCACTGGATTTTGCAGACAGTTTTTAGCTGATTATAAAAGAAAAGCAGTCTGGCTTACATAAAATAAATCAGACTGCTTTAAGTGGAGCTATTCTTTTTTCTTGGGTAAGGACGTTTATCATCTGTCAGGTTTAGCAGATAATCAACGCTGGTATTATGAAATTCAGCCAGTTTAATCAGAATGTGAGTAGGGATATCGACATCACCACATTCATAATTACTGTAAATACGCTGACTGCAATTTAGGATTTCACCCATATTCTTCTGCGTAAGGTCACGATCTTCACGCAGATCCCGTATTCTCTGATACATGTGTTTCACCTCTAGCATAATAATAACTTAGCGAGATATTCACTATTGAAATATAGCGGGAAATTCGCTACACTGAATTTAAAAATGTAGGAGGGAGAAGTACAGAGTGAAAGAGAAAGTGAAAAAGGTGCTGGTGTGGATTTTTGAGTTTGTCTTATTTTGTGGATATTTCTATGTTTTATTCGTGAATCTGGTATGTGGATTTGGATATGGAGGGATAAGCAGCAGAGGACAGGCAATAAAGATTTTATGTGCTTCGTTCTTCCTTGCAGTGGGACTTCCCGGATTGATCTGGTATCAGCATCGCAGACTTATGAAACTGGAGAATTTATTGCATGACCTGTTTGAAATTTGCGACAAAATAAAATAGCAGTAATAGAAAAATAGATTGACAGTAAGAAAAGCTTTACGGAAACAGAATAGCAGAAAAAGGTAATGGCAGTGATGGCATTTCTATTGGTAAAAATCAGTGAAATGTTCATGACTGCTATTTTTATGCTTTTCAGCAGAAATGGAAAGTGATTCAGAAAAAGAAAAGCAGAAATAACAGCGAAATATGGCAGAGAGGCATTTGCAGATGGAAAACGTTGTATAAGCAAGGCAAAGAAGAAATATAGAGTGCCGGATACGGCACATGATTGTCGTCCGATACTTCGCATCGGAGTGGTGCATGACTAGCCTGTTTCAGAAAGGAAAAATCTATGGAATGTGGAGATTTTCTCTTTCTTTTACAGTCAGTTCCTGCACCACAAAACCACTGTCATCTCAATTTTGGCTTGATAACGCAGAGGAGAATGTTGCTTACTTGGTGCTGGTTCAGTGGTGGGGAGATGACAGGCAAGTTTCGCAAAGTGGCAAGCCACTATGCATCGGAGCCAGCCTTTGGGCTGTTCCTAAACTTGCCATGGGGCGTCTGCCCCTTGGAACCCCGGCACGTCAATGGCGTAAGCAATCCTGCGAAATGTCCACCGGACATTCCTACGGAAGACTTACTGATTGACTAGGACGCTGTCCTGCACCTGCCAAAGGGGAATATTGCATTTCCCCTTATGGAATCCCCTGCTAATCTACCAGCCGGAAAGGTTATGGCTGATTTATAAAAAAGATAGAGTGGAGAAAGGAGACGAAGATTTATGCGAAAACGAAATTATACGGTAACGATACGAATGAATAAAGCAGAGTATGATCTGCTCCAAAATAAAGTAAAGGAGTCTGGACAGACTCAGCAGGCGGTTGTAATTCATGCAATAGCAGGTGTAAAAATTGCATCCGCAGAGGAAGTGGAAGAATTGAAAAAGCTGAATCTGATGCTTGCAGAGATGCTCAGCCAGCTTCGTGGTGTTGCTACGAATATCAACCAGATTGCACGGAAAATGAATGCTGGCGGCTTTATACCAAGAGAAGATATTTTGCGTTATCTCAATCAGAATATCCTCAACTACCGGAAGGAGAGTGAAAAGATATGGCAGTCAATAAGACAGTTAATAAGCGGACAAATTCTCATGGAGCAATGAGGAACTGTATCGAATATGTATTGCGTCAGGACAAGACCTGTGAGCAGCTTGCCTATGTGACTGGCCCGTACTGCCATGATGCAATCAATTATGATCTTGTGTATCAGACATTTCTGGAAGAAAAGAAATTATGGAATAAAGACTCTGGAAGGATGTACGCCCACAATATTATTTCCTGGCATAAGGAGGAGCAGATCACACTGGAGCAGGCATTTGAATTTGGAAAAGAGTTTGCAGAAAAATGGTTCCAGGGATTCCAGACCTTAGTGGCAGTCCACAAGGATAAAGATCATATTCATTGCCATCTGGTGACGAATTCTGTCAGTTATGAGGATGGAAAGAAACTGCATACTACGAAAAAAGATCTGGAACAAATGAAACAGTTTACCAACCAGATGTGCCGGGGACGTGGGCTGACGGTTGCAGAAAAAGGAAAACATTTTGATGGCAGTCAGATTGAAAAGGGCGAAGTTATTGCATGGAGCAAAGATAAATATAATCTGTTCCGGCAACATGTGAAAGACAGTTTTGTGGCTGACTGTGCAATGGCAGTGCTAAAGGCACTGGAGAATTGTATCAGCAAAGAAAAGTTTATAGAAAAAATGGAACAGTTTGGATGGAGCGTGAATTGGACGGAAAAGAGAAAGCACATCACGTTCCAGAATCAGGATGGAAAGAAAGTGCGTGACAGCAATTTGTCCAAAACCTTTCATCTGGACATCAGTAAGGAGGCATTGGAATATGAATTTAATGGAAATTACGAAAGGACACGAGCCGAAGCAGAACGAACAAACGGATCAGACGAAGAATTCGCTGGATACTACCGACAAGTGGAAGCAGCTTGCGAAGGAACAGGCAGAGACGCTGGAGAAAGTGACGGCAGAGAGGGACGAGTTGCAGTTGAGAAATCAGAAGATGAACGAGTTTATTCAGGAATTTCAGGAAAGGACGCACAAGTTGAAAATGGAAAAACAGAAGCTGTTCTTCGAGAATCACGAAATGCAAGAAGAAATGCAGAAGTCGAACGCCGAAATTCAGCAGATGACAGTAGAACTGTCCGAAATGCGGAAACTCAATCAGTCTTTACAGCAGAGCAACGACGACTTGAGGAACAGAAACGGATTGCTGAGCAGGAGCGAGCAAGAGCAGCTCGAAGAAGAAATAAAAGACGTTCGGGACCGGAACTCTAAGTTGCAGATACAGGTGAACCAGTCATCGGTGGAAGCGGTTGAACAGGCACAGCAGAAACAGGAAGAAGCAGAAAAACAGGCAAGGCAGGCAGAGTACCAGGCTGAAAGGGAAAAGAAACGGGCAGATGTGGAGATACAAAGAGCCAGGAGAAAAGCAAAATCAGAAGTTGAGGATATGAAAGAAAGGCAGTTTTTCTGGGACTGGGGATATCTTTGTGTTATTTTCTTTTCACTTATTCAGAATGGAGCATTTCAAAGCGATGTATTGCAGCTAATCATGTTGCCAGTTAATTGGTGCAGAGAGTATGTGACATGGTTTGAACAGTTGGATTATATGGGATATTCCACGGGAGAGGTAGCTTTTGAACGAATATTTTCAAGTGCTGTGATTATGGCAGGAATTGTCGGGGGTGTATTTCTTGTATGGGGCGGAATTGAATGGTATCGAAAGATATGGGATGATATTTATAAAATGGTTTTGATAGCCAGCTTTTCCTTTATTGCGGTATTAGGAAACTTGATACGGGAATATTTGCCATTTAATCTGCTGTTTGTGATTTTTGTCATAAATGTAGGGGCTGTTCTGATTAGAATATATTTGAATAATAAGAATGTTGGCTATTGAACAATAAATCGAATTTATTTGCTATAATGAATTTCTATATTTTCTTGTCAGTCAGTCCTAACGGTGTTACACTGAAAAAGTATAGAAACTCAAACAATGTTACCTATTGTAGGGACTGGAGCTTTATAAGGTAACATTTTTTTATATGAGAAAGTTAGATAAAACTAATTACTGAAGGAGATAAGCTATGATGTTTTATGAAAGAGGAGACAAAAGTAAGAAAAGCAGCGGAAGAAAGTGGACAGTGTAATATGAGAACAGTAACAACAGAGGACAATCCATATAAGGTTGCTGGAGATATACTTTTTGCGTCTTCGGAAGTGGAATCGGATTTCAGAAGTGTTGATTTATATGGATCTTCTGTCCGGAGAAAAAAAGAAGATGCTATATGTTCAAGATTTCATCTTGAGAATGAAAGTGGTACAGGAGATATCGCCGTATATCAGACATTTCCAGGAATGGAGCTGGTCTATAATGATATGCATATGGAATATTGTAATAAGATGCAGAGTCCACGTCCTGGATTTATTGAAATTAATTATTGTCGGGAGGGGCGGTGTGAGTGTGCGTTTGGAGAGCGTAGTTATTGCTATATGGCAGCGGGAAATTTATCCATTTGTACCTTGCATAAGAAATCACATACATCAACATTTCCTACTTCCCATTATCATGGGATAACGATAACGATTGAGTTGGAAGAAATTACAGATGAGATGAGAAGAATCTTGAAACTTCTTTCTATTAATCTTACCCGAATTTCAGAGTTTGCAGGAAAACAGGATTTTTATATGGTTCGTGCAAATGAAACTGTCCAACATATATTTTCGGAATTATATACTGTTCAGGAACATATAAAGCCTAGTTATATCAGAATAAAGCTTCTGGAGCTTTTATTGATACTAACAGAAATGGATTTTGACAGGATTAAGAACGACTATGTTTATTTCTCAAAATCGCAAAGGAACTGTACCAGACAGATTCATGATTTTATTGTAGGACATATCAAAGAACATTATACAATTGAGGAGTTGGCAGAGCATTTTGAAATATCACCTACGGCAATGAAACGTTGTTTTAAGGGAATGTATGGTGCACCTGTTTATGCGTATCTCCGGACTTATCGTTTACAAATTGCTGAAAAATTATTACGGGAGGGGAATTTATCTGTAGGTGAAATCGCAACAGAAATCGGATATACAAATCCCAATAAATTTACTTCGGCATTTCGAGGTGAATATGGAATGACACCAACGGAGTATAAAAAGAATGTCTGATTGGATAGAAACTAGTCTGCCAGGTCATTGAGTTTCATATTAGTACCAGATAAAATATGTATTGGTTAGATAATACTAACTAATGCATATTTTTTATTTAGGAGGATTATAATGAAACAGAGAAAATTATTAACAAGTTTGTTTTTAGCAGCAGCTTTGTCTATTTCTTTATTGACGGGATGTGGAAATACAGGCAGTAGCACATCTGAAACAAAGCACACAGAAAACAGTGCTACAGAAGAACAGACTACAAGCGTACAGAAGGAAAGTGAAACTGATGAGAATCAGGATGCAGCAGATCAGCTTTTATGCGATCTGAAAGGTACTTATCAGGAACTGTGGCCGGTTATTCTGGCAGATGAATACGATCAGCTGTGGCTCGATGACAGTGCTGCAATTGTAGGAGAGGATAATGCTCAGGCGGCTGTTGAAAAAATGTCTTCCATGGTAACTGGAACAGTCACCGGTGAAGAGGCAGTGGAAACCTACAAGGATGGAAATATGGCATACGACTGTGAATTTTTACAGAATATAGATCAGTTCACGTTTGACGGAACAACAATATCTGGTGTGGATGAAGAGGGGAATGATGTATTCAGTCATTCTTATCATTACGTAGGTATGGAAGAAACGCGTGGTCTGTACATCTACGAAAGTGATGATGCTGATTCCGGCGAGTTTACCTATTTCTGTATCGCTCCGGATACGATGAAAACTACATGGCACATTGAGTTCAGATATGGAAGTGACCTGGATGCATTGGAAAAATATGATGCAGGTGAATATGCTTATTGGCTGGCAGCAGGAATTTCTGTTGACTATACGAAAGCCGATGTTGAGAACTGTATACAGTTATTCTGTAAAGAGAATCTGTCTGAATAGTGAAAATAAATTTGAGTCGGTGGAAATCGGAGAGATTCTGATGCCACCGGCTTTTTGAGGAGGATATAAGGTCATGAGCAAAAAGAAAAATGCCGAGTTATCCCGGATGTGGGGATTTGCAGGGAAACGTCATTGGTTGACTATTGCCAGCTGCATTCTGGCAGGAATATCCACGGTGCTTTCTATTATTCCATTTGTCTGTATCTGGTTTGTGATTCGGGATATCTTGTATGCGATGAAAAAGGGAGATTTGTCACTGGCAGCTTCCAGTGGGCATTATGCGTGGTTTGCAGTAGCATTTTCGTTACTTAGTATTTTATTATATTTTGTAGCATTATGTTGTTCGCATCTGGCAGCATTTCGTACAGCTACCAATATGAAAAAAGAGGCAATGCACCATATTGTCACGTTACCGCTTGGATATTTCAGTCAGAATGCCAGTGGCAGACTTCGGAAAATTATTGATGACAATGCTGGACTGACTGAAGGGTTTCTGGCACATCAGTTGCCGGATCTGACCGGTGCAGTTGTTATGCCGGTTGCAGTCATCAGTTTGTTGTTTGTTTTTGACTGGAGACTTGGAATCTGTTGTTTGATTCCACTGGCAATCAGTGTATTTTTCTTAAAGAAAATGATGGGTGGAGATAATGCCGATTTTATGTCGGGATACATGACCGCACTGGAAAATATGAATAAAGAAGCGGTAGAATTCGTTCGTGGAATCCCGGTTGTAAAGGTATTCCAGCAAACCATTTACTCATTCAAAAACTTTCATGCAGCGATTGAAGAATACAAAAAATATGCCAGTGGATATGCAATCTGCTGTCGTATCCCATTGACGGGATTTAACATTACTTTAAATGGAACTTTTATTTTGCTGATCCCAACTGCACTGATGCTTTTTTCGGCAGCAAGTGGACAGGCGGATCGTCAGAAACTGTTTTTAGATTTCCTGTTTTACAGTCTGTTTACTCCAGTTTGTACAACAATGATGAATCGAATCATGTTTGCAAGCGAACAGTTAATGGCGGCAAAAAGTGCAGTAAGCAGAATAGAAGCAATTTTGCAGGAAAAACCGCTTAAAGAATCAAATACACAAAAACAGCCAAAGGATGCTTCTGTTGTATTCGGGGATGTTTCTTTTACTTATCCAGGTGCTAAGAAAAAAGCATTGTATCATGTAAGCTTCGAAGTCCCTGATGGTAAGAAAATTGCATTAGTCGGAGCTTCCGGTAGTGGCAAATCTACAGCGGCCAGTCTGATTCCACGTTTTTATGATGTTCAGGAAGGAAACGTCTTAGTGGGTGGTGTGGATGTTCGTGAGATTGCTAAAAATGACCTCATGGAGCAGATTGCATTTGTGTTCCAGAACACCCGTCTTTTCAATGATACCTTACTTGAAAATATCAGAGCTTCCAGGCCAGATGCCACACGTGAAGAAGTGATGAGAGCGGCAGAAGCAGCACAATGTCAGGATATCATAGAGAGACTTCCAAATGGTTTGGATACTATAGTTGGAAGTGGAGGAACCTATCTGTCGGGTGGTGAAAATCAGCGGATTGCATTAGCACGTGCAATTCTGAAAGATGCACCAATTATTATACTTGATGAAGCGACAGCTTTTGCAGATGCGGAAAATGAGCATCAGATCCAGCTTGCCTTTGAAGGACTGACCAGCGGAAAAACAGTACTTATGATTGCACATCGTCTGTCCACGATTCAGGATGCAGATATGATTCTGGTCTTTGGTGATGGAAAAATAATAGAACGAGGCAATCATGATGAATTGCTGAAACAGAATGGTGTCTACGCATCCATGTGGAAAGAATATCAGACACAGATTATCTGGAAGGTTGGAACGACTGTGAGAAAGGAGGAAAATCATGATTAACAGATTACAGAAAAAATACGCTCTGAGTGTCCAGGGTGCAAAGGATCTTTTTAAAGCAATTGTTTATTCTGTACTGGCAAATATCAGTCTGATGCTCCCGGTTGCCCTACTTGCAATAGTATTAAATACGATGCTTCCTATGGCTCTTGGAATGGAAGAAAAAGTGGCAGGATTTGCAGGATATACAGTTGTTGGAATTATCATTTTAGTGATTATTTTTGTCCTTCATTATCTGCAGTATACAAAAGCCTATATTGGTACCTATGAGGAAAGTGAACGTAGACGCATTACACTTGCAGAAAAGCTCAGGACGTTACCGCTTGGATTTTTCCATGAACGTGACCTTGCTGATCTGACAAGTACAATTATGGGCGACTGTGCCAGTTTTGAGCATGCGTTTTCCCATACAGTTCCGCAATTTTTTGGAGCACTTATTTCTACAAGTATTGTGTGTCTGGTACTTCTTGTTATGAACTGGAAAATGGGAATTGCTCTTTTGTGGGTTGCACCGGTGGCATTTGCAATTGTTCTTCTTTCACGCAAGTGGCAGGAACTGCTTGCAAAGAAATATATGACAACAAGAATTGATCTGTCAGAAGGAATACAGGAATGTCTGGAAACGGTACAGGATATTAAGGCATGTAATCAGGAGAAAACTTATCTGGAGAAACTGGATGCGAAATTGGATGCAGCAGAAAAAGCGCAGATTTCCAGTGAAATGGTCAGTGCGAGTCTTCTTACAACCGGTCAGATGGTCTTACGGCTTGGACTGGCAACGGTTATTGTTGTGGGAAGTTCGCTGATTTTAAAGGAAAAAATTGATCTGTTTACTTATATTCTATATTTGATCGCAGCCTCCCGTCTGTATGATCCACTTTCTGGAGCTATGGCGAATATGGCAGAACTTTTTGGTGTGAATTTACAGGTAAAACGCTTGAAAGAAATCCAGGAATATCCGTTAGAAAACGGGCAGACAGAGTATCACACCAAAGGATATGATGTGATTTTTGACCATGTGAAGTTTTCTTATGAAACAGGAAAAACAGTTTTAAAAGATGTATCTTTTACTGCAAAACAGGGACAGGTGACTGCATTAGTAGGACCATCCGGCGGTGGTAAGAGCACCATAGCAAAACTGGCAGCTAAATTCTATGACGTGGATGGTGGGAAAATTACACTTGGTGGTGCAGATATCGCAAAAATTGATCCGGTCGCATTGATGAAAGATTTTTCGATTGTTTTTCAGGATGTTGTTCTTTTCAATAATACAATTATGGAAAATATCCGTGTCGGACGAAAAGGTGCAAGTGATGAGGATGTTATTGCTGCAGCAAAGGCTGCAAAATGTCATGATTTTATCGAAAAATTGCCGCAGGGTTATCAGACGGTAATCGGAGAAAATGGTTCTACGCTTTCTGGCGGGGAGTGCCAACGTCTTTCCATTGCCCGTGCACTTTTAAAAGATGCACCTGTTATTTTACTGGATGAAGCAACTGCTTCTTTAGATGTGGACAGTGAAACACAGATACAGGAAGCGATATCTGAACTAGTCAGTGGGAAGACAGTTCTGGTAATCGCTCATAGGATGAGAACGATTGAAGCAGCGGATCAGATCGTTGTTCTGGATAAAGGTGTTGTGGCAGAAAAAGGAAACCATGATACGCTTATGAAGAAAAATGGTCTATATCGTAAGCTGGTTGGTCTGCAGACGGAAGCAGCAAATTGGAAACTTAGTGTATAGAACAAAAGGCACTGAAAACCATAGAATTATTGGTTTGCAGTGCCTTTTTTGAGCAAAGAGAAAAAATACAGTGAATTTAAGTTTTGCTAAGTTTCACTAAATTCTATTCGTTTGATTTCCGCCACTGTTTTGAGGGTTTCCGTTTTCCACAATCATCACAAGTCTGTGGCCAGTTAATTTTCCATTCAAAATATTCATCTCTGGTAATCGCACCAGATTTCAGTTCTTCTTTTCTAAGAGTCCATTCTTTCAGAAAATCGTTGAGAACTCTATAATTAAACCACATACCAACAGGCGAATGTGCAGGCCAGCTATCAGAATCATGGTAGCGGATAGCGGCATCGTCACTGGAATTTGATTTTTCACCTGGATATGTCTCTAGTTGAAAGAGATTAATCATGCCGGGATTAAATTCATCAATCCAGAACAGAATTTCCATCAGTTCAGAGGCGTCCATCGTGG
>OLPD01001730.1_pt1 | contig 10025 bp, 15 predicted proteins | sample 1672111 | NCBI WGS metagenome assembly OLPD01 (sample SAMEA3136646, study PRJEB25190) | human gut metagenome
AAACAAAAAACGAACCATCTGCTGACCCAATGAGCACATCAAAGGAAAAACAGCGCAAAACAAAAGGTCACAGACGGCAAAAGCCAAAAGAAATTCCTCTTCCCGAACAGGATGATACCTTTTTCTTTATTGCCGGTTATACTTCCGGCGGCGCTCCCTATGGCGTGACCTGGGAGGAAATGGGATTAGAACCATGGGAGGAAATCGAATAAACAATGATATTTCGCACGAGATGTCGCTAAACGGCGACATCTCATTTTTTCTGGCAAAATATCCCTTGCAAGAAGAACGGGCGTTCGCTATAATATAAATATCTGAAACGAACCGTTTCATTTAGAATGTGAGGAATGACCATGAGAAGCAAGAACCCGGAAGTGATGAATGCAATCTGTACCTTTGTTGACCAGTATTACCGTGAACACCACGCCTCTCCATCTGTAAATGAGATTGCACAAGGCGTTGGCGTGTCAAAGGCGACTTCCTATCGCTACCTTGTCGCCATGAATGAGCGCGGTATGCTTTCCTATGATGGCAAAACCATTGTGACAAAGCAGGTCGGCAAATGTACCTCCGGGTACTTTTCCGCACCGGTGGTTGGCAGTATTCGCTGTGGTGACCCGGAGCGTGAAGAGGAAAGCGTAGAGGAATATGTAAGCCTTCCTAAATCTATTTTCGGGGAGGGGAAATTTTATATTCTCCGCGCTAAAGGCGACTCCATGGTAGATGCGGGCATCGAGGATGAAGATCTGATCGTTATCAGAATACAAGATACAGCGGCGGTCGGCGATATTGTCGTCGCGCTGGATGAGGACAATGAGAACACTCTGAAAATCTTTGGCGGAATTGATGAGGAAAACGGAGATGTGATTCTTCAATATGCGAATCAAACAAAGTATCCGGACAAAGAAATTCGAGTGAAGCAGCTCATTGTACAGGGCGTGGCAAAACACGTCATCAAGGCCCTGTAACACTGGCCTTTACGATAAATCAGGAAAGGATGTGTTCTGACAATGGAAACCTACGATGTGCGCTGCCCAATCTGCGGGGAGCTGAACCATAATCTCTATCTGGAGGAAACGGATGGCTGGATGGAGTGCGAGCCTTGCCATCAGGCAGTACAGATACTGGCATACGCTAAAACGAAGCCAATCCCTGTTTATACCGGCAGGGAGCTGGCAAAGAAATTTTTGGCTTCAACAAAGTGACAAGGCCATGGAGGGAGGATGGACTTATGCAGGAAAAAGAAATTTGGCGACCATTCTCATGGCATTGTCCAAATTGCGGTGAAATCTCCGTTGGATATAAAAATTCCAGCGGCACGATCAAGGTGGAATGCTCAAAATGCCATGCAGTAATGGTCAGAAAAGTAATGGGGCGTCGGCATGACCGAATTGACATCTACGCCCCTAAAGGTGAAGTCAATGAGACTGGGCGGCTCACCAGTTTCTGACAAAAAATGAATACACAGGTATAACGACGGACAGGTTGAGATGAAACAGGCTGTGTAAATCCTGCTCCAGGTCACATATCTTAACAGTTCCAGAGGTTTAACCAGACATTACATGAGAGGCCGCTGGCAGAATTGGATTCCAATTTTGGAGTCCGGCTCTGTCGGCGGCCTTCTTTTGTTTTCCGGCAGGGCTTTCTAAAAATATCGAAAGCCTGATATGCATTAAGGGCTGAGGATACAAATATTGCACTGATCCTGTTTTAGGAAGGTGCGGTATCGGTACCCTTCTCTTTTTGCGCTCATTTTCAGGCTGGGAGATGGGAAAACGCTGCGAAGTTTGTATCCTTTGCCGCTTTTCGCACAGGCGGAAAGGAAAAATTATGTATTACGATCCGATGGAATGTGGAATGAGAATTTCGAAACTGCGTATGGAATGCGGCAAGACCCAGCAACAGATGGCCGACAAGTTGAACATTAGTCTGGATCATTACAGGGCGTTGGAAAACGGAAGACGCGGTGGTTCGCTCGACTTGCTGATTGAACTTGCTATTACGTTTGATATTTCTCTGGACTATCTGATCTTAGGGCGGGTGAAATATTCGGACAGTGAGCGTATCCAGAGAGAACTGGAAAACATAATGGGTCAGATTGGACAACTGAAGGCTTCTCTTTAATCTACCGTGACAAACTCGACCAGTACCGTGACAGCGAGTCACTCTGGAAACAATTTGGATTCGGCTACAATTTAATCACAGCCAGGGAACACCGGTTGGGAACCTTGAAAACCGAATACTCATTCATCAGGTACATTACCGTATGTCAGAGCCGGACAGGCAGTACGCCATGACCTTCCACCCGGAGGCGAGCGAACCATACTTGCTACAAAATACCGGATTGCAACCGGCAGGGCCAGGACGGCATACAGGGATAATGATACTTCTGTAATTCGCAGCCCGGCCACAAGGAAGGCGGGGAGGTTAGATGCCTATGGAGCAGCCCAGCAAGCTGCCGCCTGATGATTTCCCGCTTCTCAGGGGTGTCGAGGACAAATGTGAGAAAATAACCGCTTAAGAAATTTTTGGGAGCCATAACCGGGAAGGTTATTCCCGTGTTCTGGCTCCTTTAACATACCCACAAGAAAGGAGTACACACAATGGATCGAGATTTCAAACAATATCATCGCGGAGAGATATACTTCGCAAACTTAAATCCTGCCTATGGCTGTGAGCACGGCGGTATCCGCCCTGTGCTGATCCTGCAGAATGACGTAGGCAACTTCTATTCACCGACATTGATTGTCACACCTGCTACAAAGCAGGCCGACAAAAAGCCATATCTGCCGACACACGTTGTTCTGAGCAAGATTCCCGGAATGAAGTATGACGGAGACTCCTTGTTCATGTTGGAACAGTTACGGGTGATCGATAAGCACCGCATACGCGGCTACGCTGGGCGGTTGACCAAAGCTCAGATGGAACTGATTGATAAAGCGGTATGTGCCAGCCTGGGACTTTCCCAGGATAGTGTATGACGCGCCTGACCCGGCAAGGAAATGACAGGAATTCCCTGATCTGTCTTTGCCCCACCTGCCGGGAAAACTTCGAGATCACAGGGAGTTATCGTATCCGGCGGAACCGTATTCGGGCTTACCGTATCCGGCTTTTCCGTACACGGTAAATCCATACACGGCTGCGATCTCGGCTTTTCAAAAATCACATACTCTGTCTGTCCCAAGCGGCCATTCGGTTGACGAAGCTGACGGCGTTCCAGATAGCCATGTGTTTCCAGCTCTTTCAGCGCGGTGAGAATACCGTCTACACCTTCCAAGGAGATTGCCGCAAGTCCCCTCACAGAGTAGTGCCATGTATCCGGCAGGCTGAGAAGCATGGAAAGAAGCCCCTTTGCTTTCAGACTCAGTGTCTGATCCCTCAGATGGTAGTTACACATGGTTGTGTAATTGGCGTTTTTCTCTACCCGGAAAACTGCCATCTCAACCACCTCCCTTACGGCGCTGTACTCGTTAGCAACATATTCTTCACTTCACACAACCTCCTTGCATTGCATACTTTCTGCTCCTACCAGTAACGGCAGAAACAAAAAAAGAGCGGTTACCCGCCAGCCAGGATTTCTCCCGACGGCAGATAACCGCTCTATGTTCAAATACTATTCTTTTCTGATCTGGTCTGACATTTCCTCCGTTACGCTGCCAGCGGCGCAGATTGCATTATATGATTGAAATTCTCTTTGTTTCGGGTCAAAAACAAATAGAACCAGCCACAAAGCCTTGATTTTCAAGGTCTTTCTGTGTTGGTTCTATTATTACACAGTCATCCTTGACGATAACGGTGCCGACTTTTCCGGCTTCAATGTCCGCAAGCATGGCTTGAAAACCGGGTCTTTGGAAGTTCGCCCCAGAATAACCGTCATCTGTGTACCATTGCAGATTGGAAAAGCCGTTCTGCTTCGCATAGGTTTCAAGAATACGCTTCTGGTTTGAAATAGAATTGCTCTCACCTTGCAGCTCGTCCTCGTGGGATAATCTCGGATAAAGGGCGGTAATAAGGTTTCGGGTGGTCTGTCTTAACATAGTGTCCTCCATTTCCGACAGCCAGCCCCACTATTCCGTATGACTATCATACCACACGCCGGGGCTGGCTGTACAGTCCTTTTTGCTTCTTTACGTCCCGTCAAATTGCCGATTTTTGTGTAGCAGCTTCCGCTTCCAGCACTTTCAGCATTTTATCGGCGGCGGTGGCGGTGGTGTCCTGCTTGAAATAGCCGGAAACGACAAGGACAGAATTACCTATGCGGATTTCCGTCACGCAATCCGGGCGGCGGGTGCTGCGGTCATTCTTTGGGGTGTTGGTCATAGGCGGCTCTCCTTTCTATTCATCAGCTTTTTCAATTGTTCCATTTTCTCCTGCGCCGTGGCTTTTCGGAAGTTGCTCCCGGTAAAGCGGACAGGGGAACACATTTCAATCAGACGGTCATAAATGCGGGCGTGGGCGGTGTCCTCCGGGTGCTGCAAGTCCTCCAGCGTGAGATTGGTCGTGACGATCAGCGGCCTGCCGCTGCGGTAACGGCTGTCAATCACGTTGTAGACCTGCTCTAAGCCGTATTCCGTTCCCCGTTCCATTCCAAAATCATCAAGGATAAGCAGCGGGAAGCTGCATAGCCGGGAGATGTATTCGTTCCTGCCCTCAAAGCTGGCGGCAAGGTCATTGAGTATCAATGCAAAGTTTGTCATGCACACGGGGATTTCACGCTCCATAAGGGCATTTGCGATACAGCCCGCAAAATAGCTCTTGCCTGTGCCAACGCCGCCCCATAGCAGATAGCCAATGTTGCGCTCTTTCATAGCTTCCCAGTTCTCCACATAGAAATGTGCATGTTCCATTTGCGGACATTTGCCGTTGTCGTTCTCAAACGTCCAGCCCTGCATAGCCGGGTCTGTGAAGCCCCGCCGCTTCAACCGCTCGACAGTTTCAAGGTGGCTGCGCTGTTTCTCTGCGGCTTCCCGTTTCTCACGCTCTGCCCGCTGGCAGTCACATTCTGCCGGGTGGCGGTCACGCCCGAAAAGGCTCTTGCCCTCCGGGAAATAGGCTTCTTTGGGCTTGCGGCATTTGCCGCAGTATAAAAGCCCGTCCTCGCCTGTGTAGTCCTCCGGCTCCGGCGTGGTATCGGTCATATTCAAAATCATTTCGTCAAATCCATTCGTCATAAGCTCTCGCCCTCCTTGCAGGTATAATCGGGTATGCCCTTTTTCGGGGCTTTCTTGGCTGCGTCCTCCTGCGCCCACTTGAAAATCGTGGCTGCATGGCTCTTGTATTTCCTCCCGCTGGAAGCGATATGGCAGGATAGGCGGTCAATGTAATACTCCCACTTGCCGGGAAGCTCTGTTTTCAGCCCGTCAAGCTCCGTATCGGAAAGAATAACATTGTGGTATCTGCCATAGGCGGCGGGGGCGGGGTGTCCTGTTTCTAACTCTCTCTCTTTTTCTATCTCTATATCTATCTCTTTCTCTATCTCTATCTCTGGTGGACAAATGTCCGCTCGATATGGTGGACATTTGTCCGCCCCTGTCTGCGGCAGGGCTTTTTGTTCCTGCAAAGCCAGCCGCGCCCTGCGCTTGCGCTCCCCCTCGGTAGAGGACTGGCCGATTAAAAGCTCAATGTTGCTCATGTAGAGTGCGCCGCTTTGCAAAGGCTCCACAAGCCCCAGCTTCATAAAGATTTTCAAGGCTCTCTCTACGGTGCCTACCTGCTGGCGGGTAATGGTCGCAATCATCTGGGCGGTGTAGGGGATATTCTCGTCAAGCTGCAATTTCCCGCCGTTTTTCAGCGATTTCAAGTACAGCTTCAAGAGGATGTTGGAATAGATAACGCCGTCCTGCATACTTTCCAGCAGAACGATTGCGTCATCATCAAAATAGCTCTCTTTCAGCTTGAGGTAGTAATATTTGCGGTTATCTGCCATAGGCTGTGTCCTCCTTTTTCCAGCGTTTGGAATAATAGTGGGGGCATAGTATGATAACCGCCCGGAAGCTCTGTTTGCAGTCACGGGTGCAGCCCCGGCATAGGTCGTTGTAAGTGATACGGTTGCGGTGGTTGAGGAAGAAAGACCATTCCAGCCGCCGCTTCTTGCTCATTCTCGGCAATGGTAAGCTCCTTTCTGCCGTTCCTATCGGTGTAGCGGGATAGGGGGCATTTTCTGTATGTTCTCGGTATCATTTTCGGGCTTTTTCTGCCCTGTAAGCCCCGTTTGGAAGTCGGGGAGTATTGCGGTAAGGGTTCATATCATACCTGTATTTTTGTAGGGTTTCGGTATCATTTCGGGGCAGTCTTTAACGCTCCTGTTCGTGCTTTTTCTGCTGGCTCGGTGCGCCCCTTAAAATCTGGTCGATATTGCGTCTGACTGTCTGAAGCTCCTGCGCCCGCTGCCGTTTCTCCCGGTAGTCGTTATATCCGGCGTTCTTCTGAACGGTAAGCTGCTCGATCTCCCTTTGCAGGGCTTTGCTGGCGGGCAGCTTGGTTATTCCATGCTCCCGGAAATAGCGGGCGGCTGCGTCCGCTATGAGAAAATCGCTTTCGTGCTGCTCCCGGTAGGCTCTCCGGGCTTTCTCCGATTTCTGCGCTTTCAGACCGTCACGGGCGGGCTTCGTGCCGATATAGCCCAAAAGGTTGCGCTGCAATTCCTTTTTCTCCCGGATAGCGGCTTCCAGCCCTTTCAGCCCGGCAAGGCTCTCCTGCGTGGCGGCGTTGGCTGCGGAAATGGCAGCGTCCAGCTCGTCCGGGGAAGAAAAGCCGTACTGCTGGTAGAGCATGAGGGTAGCCGACATCTGTTTGAGGTTGTGCATAGTCGCCCACTTCTCATAGCCCCGTCCTTTCCCCTCGGCTCGCTTGGCGGCTATGTCTACCATGCGCTGTACAGCGTCATTGTTCGGGGCGTTTTTCGCTTCTTTTTTCGTCCGTAAGCGGTCTTTGATACTGCCGGGGTATTCCGCTATGGCTGCGGGTTTTTCGGCGGCTCTGGCGGCGTTCTGCTCCAAAACGGAGAGGACAGCAGCCCGGTCAAAATCGTCCCCCAGCTTCCGGGCGGTAATTGGCTTCGTCCTGTCCGGCGTGAGGTAACTTAGCCGCCCCCGGCTCTCCTTGACGGTCACACCATGCCGGAGAAGCAGGGCGGCAAACTCATCAAAGCCGGAAGCAGCGGCAAGGGCTTCCCGGATAGTCCGGCGCAGCTTCGCCTTATCCGTTTCAAACTTGGTCTGCCGGGGCGTGATACCGTCCGCAATCATAGGGGCGTTTGCTTTATCCAGCGCAACCTGTCCTTTCTTCTGCGCCCAATATTCACGCTCGGTAATGCGCTCCTTGCTGCCGTTCAAAAGGTCTATCTGATAAAGCCCCTCGCTGTGGCACATTTCCATGACTTCGGCTTTCAGATAGTTCATAGCTGCGTCTGTGCAGCGGTGCTTGCAGCCTGCTTTCCTGTCCGCTGGCCTGTCCATGTGGGGCAGCATGGGAACCTCCGCAATCCGCAGACTGTTAATGACGATATGCACATGGATATTTTCGGTGTGGCTGTGCCCGTCCGGGTGGGTGCAGACAAGAGCCTGGTGTCCGGGGAAATGCTCGGCGCAGAACTTCTCGCCCAGCTCCTGCGCCCGATCAACGGTCAAGCCGTTGTCCGGGCCGTCCCGTGGGTCAAAGCTGATGATATAGTGGTGGCTCTTAACGTCCTCCCGTTTCTGGTTCTTGCCATAGCGGAGATTGGAGCGCATACAGGCAACGGCAAAATCCTCCCCGTCACAATTCAGAGAGGATATGCGGTAGTCTGCCCTCGGTATGAGCCGCCCGTCTGCGTCAAGGGTGGGCTTCATGGTAAACTCGTCATGCTCGAATGTGAGGTATTTTTCAGCGTTCCCGTAGTTGGCATTTTTAGAGCTGATATGTTTGAGTATCGCCAACGGCTTCACCTACTTTCTGCAAGACTTCAAACTTCAAGGCGGCAAGGTCGGCGGCAGCTCCCCGTACCTCGCCGGATAAGGCGGTATAAGGTGCGCCGTACTCGTTAAGGCTCCGGGCTATCTGGTTGAGGTTTCCACCGATTTTCCCGTACTCCGCTGTGAGCTTGGAGAGGGCGGCAAGCAGCCCGTCATTGACAGGGGAAACGGTAATCACGGGGCGTATGGTCGCTCCCCGTATGGCTTGCCGGATAAATTCGGACTGGCTGATTTCATACGCCGCCAGCCGCTCCGTGAAGTCGGCGTATTCTTCATCAGACAGGCGGGTTTTAACCACATGGCGGCGGTGGGGCGTGTTGTATTTCTTTCGCATGGTCTGTGACCTCCTTTCTCGCCCGACAGGGCGCATAGCAGGGTTTGGGGAAGGCACTCCCCAACAAGATTCCCGCAGGGGCAAAAATAAGCGGAGAGCGAATTTTGGCACCTCGGTAGAATCTTGCTCTGAAAAACTCCGGCGTTCCCCGGCTCCCGTCCTTTCCGCTAACAAAACGTTTCAAAAGGGCTTTGCTACCCGCTATTCCGGCTTATCTTGAAAATTTTCCTTTCACTACCTACAACACCACGCAAAGCAAAATGGACGGAGATTTTTAGAATTTCCCCTCTATTCCCTACAACACCACGCAAGCCGGAATAGGCGGACAATGGCAGTATTTTTTTCTTTGATACCCTCTACGGATAAGTAAGGGATTTTGCCAACTGCGGCGGCTATTTTCCCTTTTGTTTTTTCATACTGGGGATTTTCAAAAATGCCAAACAGGAACGAAAAAAAGCAGCAAATCTGTTGAATAGATTTACTGCTTTCTGGTTGCCGGCGAAGCGGCGGTTATTCAGTTGTAGGCGGTAGAGCTATCTCCCAAAGCGGAACTTGAATATAGCTGTGAGAAGCGTCTGGGTGATGTAGTCCTCTGTATCTTGGTCTATCCGTCCATTCACACGGGCGGCACACTGTATGCGGCGGCGGTAATACTGCAACACGGTTCCCACCGCTTCCGGCTCCCCGCTGGCGGCTTGTACGATTGTTTCATAAGGGAGAAGCCTGTTATTCTTCATGCGCTATTCCCTCCATTTCCGCTTGGAGCTGCCGTAGGGCTTTTCGGATATGGTAGCCCGCTGTGCTGCGGCTGCGCCCGTACTGTCTGCCAATTTCGTGCTGTGGAATACGCTTGAAAAAGGACAGGTAAATCATTTCCCGCTCCCGTTCGTCCAGCCGTGACAGGGCTTCCGCAAGTAAGCCGCTGCTGAAAATGACCGTATCGCCGCAAAGGGTAAGTATGTATTCCTCGTCCGGCTCCGGGGCTTGGAAATATTCATCTGTCGTGCCTAAAGGGTAGTGCTTTTCGTCTGTGAGGTATTCAAGGGATATTTCTCTTTTGTGCTTCCTGCTCCGTGTCCTCGCTGCGTTGATCGTTGCATTTCGGATAACGACTTTGCAAAAGGCATGGAAAGTGTACTCGATATGTTCCCGATATTCTTCTGTACAGGTCATGGAAAATCCCCCTTTCCTCCCAAAAGGGCTGTGGCTGGTTAGTAGTTGCTTTTTATGATAGTAAGGGGCGGCAGCACTTTAGGCTGTCGCTCCTTGACTGCCTAACTGCAAAACCGGGCGGGGCTGTCAACGGCGGGCGAAGCCCGTTCATCTTGACCGTTGACTGGCTCGGCCGGGTTTGCTATTTATCCGGCAAACTTGAATTTATTTTAAGCTATCACGTTTTACCTTTTTAAGCCTTACTATCATTACCATAGGAATTTCTTTATTGTTTTTGAAACATTCTTCATAAAATCCATCAATGACAAATCCAGCTCTGAAACAAAGGTTAAAAATATCTTGTATGGAACGATGATAATAAATCTGCTCCTCCGGCTGCCCTTCGATCGCTATATCATAGTAACTGTGCGGTGTCATATATTTTTCAGTCAATGTGATAAAACAAGGGTGCTGCGTTGCAAAGACAAAAATCCCGTTTTCCTCCAATAGTTCATAAACAGCCATAAAAAGCGGTTCAATATCCGTAATATCCATAATTGCCATATTAGAAACTGCTTTCGTAAAGG
>OLPD01001733.1_pt1 | contig 9993 bp, 10 predicted proteins | sample 1672111 | NCBI WGS metagenome assembly OLPD01 (sample SAMEA3136646, study PRJEB25190) | human gut metagenome
AAGCGTTAGCGCCATCCGGCAATTGCCCGGTGGCGCAAGCTTACCGGGCCTACAAAAAATTACCGGGTAATATCCCAACCCCGCGCCTTCCACAATTCCGGCAACTGTGCCAGATCGGTAAAAGTCGTGACTTTGGGATGATCGATCGGTTTGTTATGCGGATCGGCGCAGAAGTAGAACACTTCCATCCCCGCCGCAATCCCCGCCTGCGCGCCTGCGCTGGAATCATCAACCAGAATGCAGTTCTCAACATTAACGTCCATTGCTTTTGCCGCATGGAACATTAGGGCCGGATCGGGCTTCCAGCGTTGGATATCGTAGCCGCTGAACAGTAAATCAGGAAAATGGTGCAGCATGCCCAGCTTACCCAGCGAATGCTGCATTTTGCTGACCGGACCGTTAGACACCACGCACATTGGCACAGCCATGCTGTCCAGCAGCGTGTTCGCACCAGCAATGACTTCCAGCTCGGTATCGAACAGACGTGCGACCTCAGCGCGGTAAACCGGTTCTAAATCGGCTTTTGCCAGTTCGACACCGTGCTCTTCGTTGATAATGTCGATGATCTCGTACAGCTTTACCCCCTTGAAGCGTTTGAAAATTTCTTCAAGATCGAGCGTAATGCCAAACGCCTGGAACATGCTGACATACGCGCGAGAACAAATCACTTCACTGTCGACAAGGGTACCGTCACAGTCAAAAAATACGGCTTCTATCTGGGACATGTCATTTCCGTTTTAACAAGTTTAACGTTTTCGTAATGCATTATTGGGCGACGCAATCGTTGCCGTATAAGCAAAATCAATGAAAAAAGTTGCTCATAACCCAACCCTATTGTCGCATTTTGGTATAGGATAGCGACGAATTTTCCCTCCTTGTTCGGAAATTGATAATGAGTCAACAACACACAACCCAGGCTTCTGGCCAGGGGATGCTGGAACGCGTGTTCAAACTGCGCGAACATGGCACGACGGCACGGACCGAAGTGATCGCTGGTTTAACCACCTTCCTGACGATGGTGTATATCGTTTTTGTTAACCCGCAAATTCTTGGCGTGGCTGGCATGGATACCAGCGCCGTCTTTGTTACCACCTGCCTTATTGCTGCCTTTGGTAGCATCCTGATGGGGCTATTTGCTAACCTGCCGGTCGCACTTGCGCCTGCTATGGGCCTGAATGCATTTTTCGCTTTCGTGGTCGTCGGCGCGATGGGCCTGTCATGGCAGATCGGTATGGGTGCTATCTTCTGGGGCGCGGTAGGTCTGCTGCTGCTGACCATTTTCCGTGTACGTTACTGGATGATTGCTAATATCCCGGTGAGTCTGCGAGTGGGGATCACCAGCGGTATCGGTCTGTTCATCGGCATGATGGGGCTGAAAAACGCAGGTGTGATTGTCGCTAACTCGGAAACGCTGGTGAGCATCGGTAATCTGACTTCTCACAGCGTACTTCTGGGTATCCTCGGCTTCTTCATCATTGCTATTCTGGCCTCGCGCAACATTCACGCAGCGGTGCTGGTTTCTATCGTGGTGACGACGCTGCTGGGCTGGATGCTGGGTGATGTGCACTACAATGGCATCGTTTCTGCGCCGCCGAGCGTGATGTCAGTTATCGGACATGTCGATCTGGCCGGTTCGTTTAACATTGGCCTGGCGGGTGTGATTTTCTCGTTTATGCTGGTCAACCTGTTTGACTCCTCCGGTACGCTGATTGGCGTGACGGATAAAGCCGGTCTGGCGGACGCGAAGGGCAAGTTCCCACGCATGAAGCAGGCGCTGTATGTGGATAGCGTGTCGTCGGTTACCGGGGCGTTTATCGGGACTTCTTCCGTTACTGCCTATATTGAATCCTCTTCCGGGGTGTCGGTTGGTGGCCGTACCGGCCTGACTGCAGTCGTCGTTGGCCTGCTGTTCCTGCTGGTTATCTTCCTGTCGCCGCTGGCGGGAATGGTACCGGGCTATGCAGCTGCAGGTGCGCTGATTTACGTTGGTGTCCTGATGACATCAAGCCTGTCGCGCGTGAAGTGGGAAGACCTGACTGAAGCGGTTCCGGCGTTTATTACCGCCGTGATGATGCCGTTTAGCTTCTCAATTACCGAAGGTATTGCGCTGGGCTTTATCTCTTACTGCGTGATGAAAATCGGTACTGGACGTTTCCGCGATCTCAGCCCGTGCGTCATCGTTGTCGCGCTGCTGTTTGTGCTGAAGATTGTGTTTATCGACGCGCACTAAAATATCGGTCTGGACAACTGCCCGCCAGGCATCGTTGCTGGCGGGCTTATTCTTTTAGGCTTTCACGCGTTGGATGTAGTCGCCAAATGCGGTCAACTGGCCGGTCAGATGGTCCAGCGTGCTTTGGTCAATCACTTCACCCGTCTGCGGATCCACCTTGTTTTGAATGACCCCGCCCATAAATTCCGGCTTGTTCATTACCATGGCGTCGAGGAACACCAGGATTTGACGCAGATGGTACTGGCAGCGCGCGCCGCCAATGGCACCCATGGAGCTGGTCTGGATCAGCACCGGTTTGCCGGATAATGCTGATCGGGCAGGCGAGACAGCCAGTCGATGGCGTTCTTCAGTCCGCCCGGAACAGAATAGTTATATTCAGGTGTGACGATGACGACACCGTCAGCCTTTCTGATTTGCTCAGCCAGTGCTTCTACGCTGGCCGGAAAACCTTCTTCCTGCTGGAGATCGGCATCGTACAGTGGGATATCACCAATCGACGGTAACGCGCTCACTTCCATTCCTGCGGGAGCAATCTTGGGCAGTGTACGGGCAACCATTCCATTAAACGAACCTTTGCGCAGACTTCCCAGTAACGTAACAACATTCAATGTTTCAGACATGGTGACTCCTGTTTCATCATAAAGGTTAAATCAAAGCGTATGGCTTTTCGCTGCGCATAATTGAGAGAACCGGATCAGACGACCCGTTGGCTCATTGGCGCGAGTCTGGATATCAGGCAAACTTTTCCAGTCCTGCTGACCATCAAACTCCCAAACCTTGAGTTTTTCAATGGCTGGCGAAACCGCAACCGACCACACCAGCACATCTTCCGCATCGCAAATGGCTTCAACCTGCGCCACATGGGCACATTTCAGGCGTCCTGCGCCGGGTAAAAGCTGGAGTTCGCGCGGATCGTCATTGCATACATCGCCAGTGAGTTTGAGTACGCTCTGGCGCAATGTAATGAGCTGCGCGCGTGCTTCATTGGGGTCGTTTTGATTATTGATCCACAGGTTTTCGTTACTGGAGAAGCGCCACGTTTCCGCTGAATTTGGATTGTTAAACCCGCGGGTTGCCCGCTGAAGTTCCATATCCAGGCCGCACGTTCCTTCAGTCGTTAGCACAACGCCGACGATATTCCCGGCATAAGAGATCGAAAATCCCGGTAGATTCTTATCGCGAAAAATGGGCTTACCTTTCGCCTCAGTAACAATCTCAGGCAACGTGCTGGTGCCGTAAAGCATGAACATCAGTTCGGCGAGAAGACTTCGGGAGGCCAGGAAGCGTGTTCGGCGATGAGCGGGCAGATCTCTTGCTTCGATATGGCATGGAGAAGGGAGGCGAGCTGATACCAGGTGTCCCTCCGTAAGAATCCCTCTGGCAAAATGTGTCGCCATTTTTCGCTCCGTGATTAATGGTCCGTGATTATCACCAGAGTAACATTTACACGGCTTCCGGGCAGGCTTTGCTGCCCAAAAAGTAAGCGGAAATGGGATACATTACGCGATATTTACATTTCTGTTGCCAGAATGGTCGATTTTGAAACACCAAAATGACGGATCGTCAGGATATATCGCGATAAAGCGCCTTGATCGTGTCTTTTAGCCAGACGATCTTAGGATTGTGGCTGTTGCGTTTATGCCAAAGAAGAGTAAACGGTACGCGCATTTTTTCCAGTTGCGCCGTATCAAATGGCATCGGCCGCGCAACGAGTGGAAGCTGGTGGAGTTGGTTATAACGCTGGCAATAAACCGGTGCGGTGGCAATCAGCGCGTGATCCGGCTGCGCAGCCATAAACAGCGATTGTTCAAAACCAGGCAGACATAACGCGATATTGCGTGCGCGCCCCATTTCTTGCAGGACTTCATCCAGCGCCCAGGTATCGCTTTGCTCCCAGCTAATGCTGATGTGCGGATAGCGCAGAAAGGTGTCCAGATTCCACTCTTCCTGCAGTGCGGGATGATCTTCACGTAGCCAGACGCAGGGCAGATCGGAAAACAGCACTTCATGGTCGATCGACAATGGCAACAAACACAGCAGTTCTCGCGAACGCGGATGACTTTCGCGTCCGGTAAAGCCAATATCCACTTCACCGCGAATAATGGCATCCAGCGAATCATAGTCCCAGTTGCGTATTTTGATCGTCGCCTGAGGATAGCGCTGGTAAATCTGCCGGGAGAGCGCGTTGAACATGATCATCACCAGCGGCGTTTCGGCCACCAGATCAAACTTCAGCCCGCGCGGCGATTCATGGTGCGGCTTATCGAGCAGCTGATTGCCCATCTGCATCCATTCAGCCAGGCTCTGCTCCATGCTGACCATCAGCGGCGTCGGCGATAGCCCCAGCGGGGTGTTCACAAACAAGGGATCGTCAAACCAGGCCCGCAGCTTCGACAGCGACTTACTGACCGCCGACGGAGTGACGTTCATCCGTTTAGCGGTTTTAGTGACGCTGCGTTCCTGCATCAACAGCTGCAGGCAGAGCAATAAATTAAGATCGAGACTGCTGAGGGATTTCTTCATGAGTTGGCGCGGACCGGTTAGGTGCAACAGTGATAATCAGCATGATACTCACTATGCTACAGCCAATCAGAATCCCGATCAGCATATTCAGCGCATCAAGGCCAAGAACAGCCGCCAGCCAAATCCACAGCGAGGAACCGCAAACCTGTGCAATACCTAATGCCGAGCTGGCGACGCCCGCGCGCAGCGAGAACGGTCCCAGCGCCTGGCTCATCGCAACACCGAAACCGACCGAGAATCCGGCGCAGATTAAGGTTAACCCGAACAACGTTACCGCGTGTGAAGTAGCAAGGGTTAACACCATGCCAGCACACAGAAACAGCACCTGCGAGGTCAGCATCATAACGCGAGGCTTAAACACGCTCAGGGCGAATGGCGTAGAGAAAGAGACTGCCATACTGATGCCAGCGGTCATGGCCATGGTAGTGGCGTACTCGCCGCGGTCGAAGCCCATCACTTCCATCAGCAGCACCGGAGACGTATTCACGAAGGTCAGGATCACCGACACGCTAAGGGTGGTAATGGCCAGACGGCTTAAGAAAAAGCGGTTTACCAGTGATTCGGTTGTGTGGTTCTTTTCCATCGTCGCCATAAGCGTTGCTGGGCGCGATTCTCGCAGGACAAACACCGACAGCAGGCAAACAGCCACACCCATTCCCATCATCGTGTAGAACAGGCTCTGCCACGGGTATTTGAGCATGATCAGATGCCCCATCACCGGAGCCAGCACCGGCACGATACAGGTAATACCGTTCAACAACGACAGTACCTTCGCCCGGCGACGATCGTCGAGCGTATCGCGCAGAATAGCGAAAGCCACCACATAGCAGCAGCCGGCGCCCACACCCTGAATAAAGCGGCCAACCAGGAACGGCGTACCGCTCTCGGCAAATGAACACAGCGCAGAGGCGAAAATAAAGATGAGTGCACCGACAATAGCGACTGGTTTACGTCCTGACTGGTCGGCAACTTTTCCGGCGAAAAGCATCGCCGTCGCCATTCCCGCCAGATAAACCGAAAACGCGATATGCAGTTGCGCCTCGCTGGCCTGTAGATCGGCCGCAATACGGGGCAGCCCCACCAGATACATATCAATACCGGCAGGATAAAGAAGAACCAGGGCGAAACTGCAGATTAGAAAGCGTGTCATAGCGACCTCATGAGAAATGTGGCGCTAAGCATACGGTCAGAGAGTCAACTGCACGAGTTGCCATTTGGACAACAGTGATTTCCGCATGGGAAATTGTTGTTGCCGGATGGCGGTGTAAACGCCTTATCCGGCCTACAGGGCCTGTAGGCCCGGCAAGCATCGCGCCACCGGGCAACACAACGTTACTTACCAATACAGAAACTGGAGAAAATTCGTCCCAGCAGATCGTCGGAGGTAAATTCCCCGGTGATCTCACTGAGGTTCTGCTGCGCCAGACGTAGCTCCTCTGCCAGCAATTCTCCGGCCCATGCGCCGAGAAGTTGGGCTTTACCCTGCTCAAGATGCTCCGCCGCTTCTGCCAGTGCCTGCAGGTGACGACGACGCGCCAGGAAGCCACCTTCCATATTGGTTTCAAAGCCCATGCTCTGTTTGAGATGGTTACGCAGTACGTCAACACCTTCACCGGTACGTGCGGAGAGACGAACCAGTGAGTGGCCATTTACTTCGCTAAGGCCCAGCGTCTCACCGGTAATATCCGCTTTGTTACGCACCACGGTAATCGGCAGTTTGGCTGGCAGACGGGCAATAAAGTCTGGCCAGATGTCAGCCGGGTCCACGGCGTCGGTGGTAGTGCCATCCACCATAAACAGCACACGGTCGGCTTGTTCGATTTCCTGCCACGCACGTTCGATACCGATGCGTTCAACTTCATCACTGGCATCGCGCAAACCGGCAGTATCGATGATGTGCAGCGGCATACCGTCGATATGAATATGCTCACGCAGTACGTCGCGAGTCGTCCCCGCAATGTCGGTCACAATAGCCGCCTCACGGCCTGCCAGCGCGTTCAGCAGGCTCGATTTCCCGGCGTTTGGACGCCCGGCAATCACCACCTTCATCCCTTCGCGCAGCAGGCTACCCTGACGCGCTTCCGCACGCACGGCATCAAGATCGCTGATAACGCTATTGAGCTGCGCTTCAATCTTGCCGTCAGACAGGAAGTCGATTTCTTCATCCGGGAAGTCGATCGCCGCTTCCACATAGATGCGCAGGTGAGTGAGCGCTTCCACAAGATGATTTACCCGTGCGGAAAATGCACCCTGCAACGAGTTCAGCGCCGAACGTGCGGCTTGCTCCGAGCTGGCATCGATCAGGTCAGCAATTGCCTCGGCCTGGGCTAAATCGAGCTTATCATTGAGAAACGCGCGCTCGGAGAATTCACCGGGTCTGGCAATGCGCAGCCCGGGAATGGTCAGAATACGTTTGAGCAGCAGGTCAAGAATCACCGGACCTCCGTGGCCCTGAAGCTCTAAAACGTCTTCGCCGGTAAAGGAGTTTGGGCCGGGGAACCACAGGGCAATCCCCTGATCCAGCGTGCTGCCATCCGCGTCTTTAAACGGCAGATAATCGGCATAACGCGGTTTGGGTAGTTTCCCCAGTACGGTTTCTGCGCCCTCACGCGCCTTCAGGCCGGAGATACGCAGGATACCCACGCCACCACGTCCCGGTGGGGTGGCCTGAGCGACGATGGTGTCGTTATGGCTCATGGTTTGTCTCTTCTTAATGCAATAAAAAAGGCGGTCTAATGACCGCCCTTTACTTTATGTTCCGTTTGCCGGATGGCGGCTTCGCCTAATCCGGCCTACACCGAATCAGGAGTTTTTCTTCTCGCGGCTATGCAGGCCACGCTTCTCCAGACCACGGTAAATCAGCTGCTGCTGAATAATGGTTACCAGGTTGCTGACGATATAGTACAGCACCAGACCTGACGGGAACCACAGGAAGAACACGGTGAAGATGACCGGCATAAAGGTCATGATCTTCTGCTGCATCGGGTCGGTTACGGTGGTCGGAGACATCTTCTGAATGAAGAACATCGTCACGCCCATCAGAATCGGCAGAATGTAGTACGGGTCCTGTGCAGACAGGTCATGGATCCACAGAGCGAACGGCGCATGACGCAGTTCAATGGAGCCCATCAGCATGTAGTACAACGCCAGGAAGATTGGCATCTGGATGATCAGCGGGAAGCAGCCGCCCAGCGGGTTAACCTTCTCAGCTTTGTACAGGGCCATCATTTCCTGGCTCTGACGCTGTTTGTCATCGCCCAGACGCTCACGCATTGCCTGAATCTTCGGCTGCAGCATACGCATCTTCGCCATGGAGGTGTACTGCGCTTTGGTCAGCGGGTACATGATGCCACGAACGATAAAGGTGATAACGATGATGGAGAAGCCCCAGTTACCTAGGAAGCTATGGATCCACTTCAGCAGTTTAAACAGCGGCTGAGAAATGAACCACAACCAGCCGTAATCCACGGTCAGATCCAGGTGCGGTGCAACGGCCGCCATTTTATCCTGAATTTCCGGGCCGACCCACAGGGTACTGGTCATCGCGCCAGTCTGGCCAGGCTGTACCAGTACCGGCTGTGACTTATAGCCGATAGCGGCAATGCCGTTACCCAGGTTAGCGGTATAGAAGTTGTTGGTGCCGTCGTTACGCGGAACCCATGCCGTTGCGAAATACTGTTGCAGCATTGCGACCCAGCCGTCTTTAGCATTGACGTTCAGGTTTTCGTTTTCAGCAATGGTGTCGAATTTGTATTTCTCATACTTCTCATCCGGCGTGGAGTACGCCGCGCCGCGGAAGGTGTGCAGCGCAAAGTTGCTGCTTCCGGTATCGCGATGAGATGGCAGATTGATGGATTGCTTCAGCTGACCAAAGGTGGAGACTTCCAGCGGTTTTTCGCCGGCGTTCTGCACGCTGTAGTTAACGTTGACAGCATATTCACCACGCTTGAGTACAAACGTTTTAGTGAATGTGTTACCCGCTGCGTCAGTATAGGTCATCGGGATCTGCAGTTCGTTCTGACCGTCAGCCAGTACAAACGCGTCTTTTTCGACGTTGTACAGCGGACGCGGGCCGTTAGCCGGGTTATCCGGGCCGTCACGACCTGTCAGGCCACTCTGTGCCTGGTAGATGAACTGTGGCGTGGTTTCCAGTAACTGGAACGGTTCGGTAGAACCGAGTTCTTTCGGGTAAGCTGGTAGTGAAGCCTGTTCCACATCACCACCACGGGTGTTGATGGTCAGATCAAGCACGTCAGTTTTAACCGTAATCAGTTTCCCCTGGCCACTGGCCGGTACGCCCTGGTCTGCGGCGCTACCCGCTGCGGTGGTCGTTGTCTGCGTGGTCTGTTGGGCCTGAGGTTGCGGGTTTTTATCCTGCTCCCAGGCTTGCCAGATCATGAAAGACACGAACAGCAAAGCGATGACTAAAAGATTGCGTTGCGAATCCATCGTTAGTGTTCTCTGGTATCAAATGGTCCGGGCGGGACGGGATCGTCACCACCAGGGTGTAAAGGGTGGCATTTTAATACGCGTTTCACCGTCAACCAACTGCCTTTTATCACTCCAAACCTGCGCAATGCCTCAATTCCGTAGCTCGAACAGGTTGGAGTGAAACGGCAATGCGGCCCAAGCAGCGGACTGATCAGGCGTTGATAGACCCGAATGAGGGCTATCAGGACCCGCGAGCCAGGCGACAGTGGCGGCGCCATAATTTTTCCAACGCTTCCGAGAGAGCACGGTTATCGAGGTCAGCAACCCCTTTTTTCGCCACCACCACGAAATCCATTGCTGGAAGCTCGTGCTGACGTAAACGGAAGCTTTCACGCGTCAGACGTTTAATCCGATTGCGTTCATGCGCACGTTTAACATTTTTCTTGGCGACGGTAAGACCGATACGGGGATGCCCCAGCGAATTCAGGCGGCCGAGGATGGTGATTTGCGGCGTGCCAGCCCGTTGTGGCTGCTGGAAGACGAATGTGAAATGAGTGGGAGTTAACAAACGTAACTCCCTGGGAAATGCGAGCTTAACCACTCAGGGGTTAGCTTTATTACTTAGAAACGGTCAGACGAGCGCGGCCTTTAGCACGACGACGTGCCAGAACCTGACGACCATTTTTATTAGCCATACGAGCACGGAAGCCGTGAGAACGGTTGCGCTTCAGTACAGACGGTTGAAAAGTGCGTTTCATGGCGATTTCTACCTAAACTTGAATAAATTCACTGACTTTTGCGTATACCCG
>OLPD01001735.1_pt1 | contig 9981 bp, 7 predicted proteins | sample 1672111 | NCBI WGS metagenome assembly OLPD01 (sample SAMEA3136646, study PRJEB25190) | human gut metagenome
TGGCATACAGACAGATGACAACAAGAAGACAGAATGTACAAAGAGCGTCTTATGTTTACGGTAATGTTGTAAGACAACCGGCATACGAACCGGAAAGACGCGCGCAGGAACCCAAAAAGAAAAGGACAAGCAGACAGGTAAAGAAAAATCGCAGACAGGTTCTGCGAATGAACCGAGGATATGTTGTATTCATGGCGGGTGCAGCAATCGCCATGCTGCTTGTATGTATCAAGTATGTTAATTTGCAGTCAGCAAATATGAGCCACGCAAAAAAGATTTCAGCGATGGAAGAAGAACTGGCAACTCTGAAAGAAGAGAATACGACCAGATACAATGCAATCGTGGATTCTGTGAATCTGGACGAAGTGCGTAAAAAGGCTAAGAAAGACCTTGGCATGGTAGATGCTTCCGATTCTCAGGTCGTGGAATATAAAAAACCTTCTCTGGATTATGTAAAGCAATATGAAAGCATTCCAAAGGAAGGTGCACTTACAAAAGTACAGACGAAAAAAAGTAAATAACAGGTGAAGAAATAAATGGCAAGAAGAAAGAGAAATCCTTTTAAAAGGAAATTTAATAAGGCCATGCAAAAAAAGCTAGTCATGCTCTTTATGGGATTTGTACTGGCTTTTGTTTTTCTTGCAGGCCGGATTACTTATATTAATGCATCAAATGGTGACAAATATACAAAAGTGGTGCTGGACCAGCAACAGTATGACAGCCGTACAATCCCGTTTAAACGGGGAGATATCGTAGACCGTAATGGAACCAAGATGGCGACAAGTGAACGTATTTATAATGTTATTCTGGATATGAAGGCAATGCTCAGTAAGGACGATTATATAGAACCGACCATTGAAGCGTTGAAGAAATATTTTGATATTAAGGAAGAAGATATCCGAAAACTGATGAAGACCAACCCGTCTGGGCGTTATAACGTTCTAAAAAAAGGAATCGGCTATAAAGAAGCGAAAAAATTCAACATAATGAAGAACAGTGAGAAGTATTCGAATGTACAGGGAATCTGGCTTGAGGAAGATTATGAACGGAAATATCCGTATAACTCACTGGCAAGCGATACACTTGGGTTTACCGTAGATGGAAACATAGGAAGCAATGGAATTGAAGCATCTTATAACGAAGTCCTGAATGGTACGGATGGAAGAGAATATGGCTATCAGGATACAACCTCTACTTTTGAACAGACCGTAAAAGAGCCGGTCAATGGAAAGACAGTTGTCTCTACAATTGATTTGCAGGTACAGAGTATAGTGGAGAAGCATATTCTGGCGTTTAATAAAAAACATCAGAATGAAGCAAGAAAAGGAACCGGAAGTGAGGATACGGCAGTCATTGTAATGAATCCAAATAACGGAGAGATTCTTGCGGAAGCATCTTATCCAAATTACAATCTGAATAAGCCGAGAGATCTGTCAGCATATTATACAAAAAATGAACTTGCAAAGATGACGGATAAAGAGAAGATCGAGACACTTAACGCGCTGTGGAAGAATTTTTGTGTGACAGATACTTATGAACCAGGATCAACGATCAAACCATTTACGGTTGCAACAGGTCTGGAGATTGGTGCACTGAAAGGCGATGAGACCTATTACTGCGGCGGTTCCCTTCAGATCGATGAATGGGAGATTAAATGTATCTCTTATGATAATGGTGGACACGGGCAGCAGAATCTGACACAGGTTATGGAAAATTCATGTAACGTTGCCCTGATGCAGATTGGTCTGGTAATCGGACCGGAAGAATTCTGTAAGTACCAGAGTATTTTTGGATTCGGTCAGTATACGGGAATTGATCTTCCGGGTGAGGCGGTTGGTATTTTGCAGTCGCCGGATGGAATGATCAAAACGGATCTTGCAACCAACTCTTTCGGACAGAATTTTAACGTAACTATGCTTCAACTTGCGACAGGATTCTGTTCTCTGATCAATGGTGGCGATTATTATGAACCGCATCTTGTAAAAGCCATTCAGGATGAGAACGGAAATGTGATCCAGACTATTGATCCGGTGTTGGAGAAGAAGACAATTTCTAAAGAAACTTCTGATAAACTGAAAAGTTATATGTACAGTGTTGTTCAGAACGGTAGTGGTAGATATGCACAGGTAGAAGGTTATGATATCGGTGGTAAGACCGGTACAGCGGAAAAACTGCCCCGTGGAGAGAATAAGAACGTGGTATCCTTTATCGGATATGCACCGCAGGAGAATCCGGAAATTATGATTTATGTAGTCATCGATGAACCGAATGCTCCAGATCAGTCAGCGACCAGCAGCCTGATTTCACAGCTCGCTTCTGATATTATGGCAGAAGCATTTCCATATTTGAATATTACAAAGGCTCCGGCTGAGTAATTTGGGTATAACCCCGGAAGACAGATAATACAGTAATAGTAAGAATCTGTTTTTCGGGGTTTTTATGCGGAATAAGACTTATAATAAAAAGAAAATGCTGGTAGTATTTTTTAGCGCGCTTCTGATGATTTTTTTTCTGATCGCAAGACTGGTGTATTTGATGATATTTGATGCTGCGTATTATCAACAGAAAGCAAAAACGCTGCACGAAAGAGAGAGGGAGATCAAGGCGGCAAGGGGAGAGATCATTGACAGAAATGGCAAAGTCCTTGCGACCAATAAAGCGGTGTGTACCATATCTGTTATCCATAGTCAGATAACAGATCCGGAGAGAGTGATCCAGGTTCTTGCCGATGAGCTGGGAATAGAGAAAGAAATGATTCGGAAAAGAGTCGAAAAAGTTTCTTCTAGAGAAAAAATAAAGACAAATGTGGAGAAAGAGACCGGGGACCGGATTCGTGCATATGAACTGGACGGGGTGAAGGTAGATGAGGATTTTAAACGGTACTATCCGTATGGCAATCTGGCTTCAAAGGTTCTTGGATTTACCGGTGGAGACAATCAGGGAATCATTGGACTGGAAGTAAAGTATGAAAATTATCTGAAAGGTGTGAACGGAATGATTCTGACAACAACTGATGCCAGAGGGATTGAGCTTGCGGATACGTTGGAAGACAGAGTAGAACCGGTTTCCGGAGACACTCTGCAGGTAAGCCTGGACTATAATATCCAGGAATATGCACAGCAGGCTGCGGAAAAAGTAATGGAAGAAAAACAGGCAGATGCAGTTGTGATTTTGATCCTGAATCCAAAAACAGGGGAAATCTATGCCTGCATCAATGCTCCAGAGTTTGATCTGAATGTCCCGTTTACATTACCGGAGGGAACAGATGCCGCTTTGAATGATGAAGAAAAACAGGCAATGCTGAATCAGATGTGGCGGAACAGGAGTATCAATGATACTTATGAACCAGGATCGATCTTTAAGGTATTTACTGCTTCGGCGGCGTTGGAAGAGGGAGTGGTCAAAGAAGAAGATACTTTTTACTGTCCTGGATACAAGCTTGTGGAAGACCGCCGGATCCGGTGTGCGAGGACGACTGGACATGGATCCGAGACGTTTGTACAGGGGGTGCAGAATTCCTGTAATCCGGTTTTTATTGAAGTAGGGATGCGGCTTGGAACAGAGAATTTTTATAAATATTTTGAAAAATTCGGATTGATGGGGAAGACAGGTGTAGATCTTCCGGGAGAGGCTGCAACGATCATGCACAAGAAGGAAAATGTAGGGCAGGTAGAGCTGGCAACGATGTCGTTTGGACAGTCTTTTCAGGTGACACCGATGCAGATGGCAACAACAGTATGTTCTCTGGTGAATGGGGGAAAAAGGATCACTCCTCATTTTGGCATCGCCGTTTATGATGCGGAAAGTGGAGAGAAAGAAGAAACGATTTCTTATGGAAAAAGAAAACGGATTCTTTCTAAAGAAACGTCAGAAAAGATGAGAAAGATACTGGAAACGGTTGTGTCCGAGGGAGGAGGAAAAAAAGCACAGATCGAAGGATACCGGATCGGAGGAAAGACAGCGACCAGCCAGACGCTGCCAAGAAGTGCGAACCGTTATATAGGATCTTTTATCGGATTTGCACCTGCAGATGATCCACAGGTAGCAGCAATGGCAATTATTTACAACCCACAGGGTATCTATTATGGCGGGACGATAGCAGCTCCGGTTGTGCGCGATATTTTCGACAATATTCTTCCCTATCTTGGAATCGAACGGGAAGAAAACCCGTGAAGCAGTTGAAAAAACAGGGCAGATACATTATACTAAAGCGTAGAATCTGTGCCTTTAAGGTAAGGGCTGATTTTGAAAACAAAAGAAAGACAGAGGTGTATTATGGATTTTACAATGGTCATACCGGTGCTGATCGCGTTTGTTCTCAGTGTGGCAGCAGGACCGGTGGTAATTCCTGTTTTAAGAAGACTCAAGATGGATCAGACAGAGAGAGAAGACGGGGTGAAGTCGCATCTTAAAAAAGCCGGAACGCCGACGATGGGAGGCGTGATGATCTTGTTTGCGATTGCGGTCACTTCGCTGATCTATGTAAGAGAGTATCCGAAGGTGATTCCGGTACTTTTTGTAACGATTGGATTCGGACTGGTCGGGTTCCTGGATGATTATCTGAAAGTTGTTCTTCACAGATCAGATGGACTGATGCCGATGCAGAAGATGGCACTCCAGATCGTGATTACAGCGATTTTTGCATTTTACATCGTGAAAGTGGCAAAGATACCGCTTACCATGCTGATACCGTTTTCAGGTGGGAAATATCTGAATATCGGCTGGTTTGCCATTCCGGTACTTTTTATTGCAGTGATCGGTACCGTCAATGGTGTGAATTTTACAGATGGACTGGACGGGCTTGCATCCAGTGTAACAGTTCTTGTGGCAACCTTCTTTACAGTTGTTGCGATCGGAACAAAGAGTGGGATCGAACCGATTACCTGTGCAGTGGTAGGTGCGCTGCTGGGATTCTTATTATTCAACGTTTATCCGGCAAGCGTATTTATGGGCGACACCGGATCACTGGCTCTTGGGGGATTTGTTGCTTCGACAGCATACATGCTCCAGATGCCATTATTCATTATCATCGTAGGATTGATCTATCTGGTAGAAGTTTTATCAGTTATGATCCAGGTAACATATTTTAAGAAAACAGGCGGAAAGCGTTTCTTTAAAATGGCGCCGATCCACCATCATTTTGAGCTGTGTGGATGGAGCGAGACACGGGTGGTTGCAGTTTTTTCAATTGTAACTGCAATTCTGTGCCTGGTTGCACTGCTGGCATTATAGGAGGCTTACAAAAATGGATTTACAAGGAAAGAAAGTGTTGGTATTCGGTGCGGGGATCAGTGGGATTGGATCCTGCGGATTACTGGAAAAAGAAGGGGCAGAGGTAATTCTGTATGATGGAAATGATAAAAAAGATGCCGAGGCAATGAAAGCACAGCTTGGTGAGGGAAGCAAAGTCCGCGTTGTTCTCGGAGCTTTTCCGGAAGAGGAGATGGAAAGTCTTGATCTGGTTGTAATGAGTCCGGGGGTGCCGACTGATCTGCCGGTTGTTCTGGCTATGAAAGAAAAAGGAATTCCTGTCTGGGGCGAGATTGAGCTTGCCTATGTATGTGGAAAAGGAGATGTGCTTGGAATTACCGGAACCAATGGGAAAACGACAACAACCTCTCTTTTAGGCGAGATTATGAAAAATGCCCGTGACAGCGTTTTTGTTGTGGGAAATATCGGTACACCATATACGAATGCCGCAGCAGATACCAGAGAAGATTCTGTGATCGTGGCAGAGCTCTCAAGCTTCCAGCTGGAGAGTATTCATACCTTCCATCCAAAGGTAAGTGCAGTTCTTAATATCACACCGGATCATCTGAACCGCCATCATACGATGGAAGCATATATTCGTGCAAAGATGAATATTGCGAAGAATCAGACACCAGAAGATATCTGTGTTCTCAATTATGAAGATGAAGAGACAAGAAAGATGGCAGATGAATTTCAGGCAAGTGTTCTATTTTTCAGCAGTAAGCATAAACTGGAACAGGGCATTTATCTTGACGGAGAAGACATTGTATACAAACCGGAAAAGGAGAAAGAAGGAACGGTCATCTGCAAGACCGGCGAATTACAGATCCTTGGTGTCCACAATTATGAGAATGTTATGGCAGCGGTTGCAATGGCAGCAGCTTACGGTGTAGATCTGGATGTGATCCGTAAGTCTGTACTTGCATTTAAGGGGGTTGAGCATCGTATTGAATATGTGGCAGAGAAGAACGGGGTTGTCTATTACAATGACTCTAAAGGAACGAATCCGGATGCGGCGATCAAGGGAATCCAGGCAATGAACCGCCCGACGATCCTGATCGGTGGTGGATATGATAAACAGTCCGATTTCCATGAATGGATCCAGAGCTTTGATGGAAAAGTCCGCTATCTGGTATTGATCGGTGCTACAAAAGAGCAGATTCAGAAAGAAGCAGCAGAGTGCGGATTTCATGACTGTATTTTAAAAGATACTTTCGAAGAAGCACTCGATACCTGTGTGGAGCTTGCAAGACCCGGAGATGCAGTTCTGCTGTCACCGGCATGTGCAAGCTGGGGAATGTTCCCGAACTATGAAGTGCGTGGGGAAGAATTCAAAAAATACGTGAATGCATTATAAAAGAAATAAAATAATTTCATATAATCTGTATCAAAGGGCGTGAAACAAAGTGGAGGAAAAAGGGAAAAAGGGGCGTATGGATTACACGCTTCTGTTGATTGTTGTTCTCCTGGTTATGATCGGACTGGTGATCTTATACAGTACCAGTGCATATAACGGGCAGGTGAAATTTCATGATTCCTTTTACTATCTGAAAAAGCAGGCGTTTGCGACGGTGCTTGGAATTGTACTGATGCTGTTCGTGGCAGGGATGGATTACCACATCTGGCAGAGACTGGCAGTATTTGGTTATCTGGCAGCAGTTGCACTTTCGGTTGCGGTCATGTTGTTTGGCAGAGAAATTAACGGGTCCAAAAGATGGTTAGCTTTGGGCCCGTTTTCTTTTCAGCCATCAGAATTTGCGAAAGTTGCACTGATTCTTTTTCTGGCGGATCTTGTGACGAAGAACGTAAAAACAATCGGAAAAATGTGGACACTTTGCAGGATCATGTTCTGGATCCTTCCAATCGTGGGACTTGTGGGAGCGAGTAATTTAAGCACGGCGATCATTATTCTGGGAATCGGTGTGATCCTGATCTTTGTGGCAAGCCCGAAGTATGCGCAATTTGCCTTGATGGGAATCGCAGGCGCCTGCTTTATGGGGATTTTTCTTGCCCTTGAAAGCTATCGGCTGGAACGGCTTGCTATCTGGAGAAATCCGGAAAAATATGAAAAGGGTTATCAGACTCTGCAGGGGCTTTACGCGATTGGATCCGGAGGAGTATTCGGAGTCGGGATCGGAAACAGTGTGCAGAAGCTGGGATTTGTACCTGAGGCACAGAATGATATGATCTTTTCAATTATTTGTGAAGAGCTTGGACTCGCAGGTGCTGGGATTATCGTTTTTCTGTTTCTGCTTCTGATCTGGCGCTTTTTCCTGATCGCATCCGAAAGCAGGGATCTTTTTGGTGCGCTGATCGCGACCGGAGCGATGGCACATATGATGATTCAGGTTATTTTAAATATTGCAGTTGTGACGAACACAATTCCGAATACGGGGATTACACTTCCTTTTATCAGTTATGGAGGAACATCGGTGATGTTTCTTTTAATTGAAATGGGACTTGTGCTAAGTGTGTCACAAGTGGTAGACTAAACAGGAGATATACAAATGACGGAAGGAGGAAGATGCCTGATGGGATGATACAGAAAGAAAGGAAAAAGAGAATCATAAAGCAGACTGCCATGAAAGCCATTCTGGTCATTATTTTGGTTTGCATAGCTATGATTACGTTTCTTTTACTCTTTCAAGTGCGGAAAATCGAAGTATCAGGAAATCAGTATCTTAGCAGACAGGAGATTGCAGACTGGGTGCAGGATGATAATTGGTCTTCCAATTCTCTGTATGTGATGATCAGGAACCACCTGATGAATCACGAGCTGCTTCCGGCAATGGAAGAGGCAAATGTGACGATGAAGAATCCGTGGACTGTGAAGGTGACGATCAAAGAGAAGCGTGTGGCCGGTTATATCGTGTCAGGTGATGAATGTATTTATTTTGACAAGGATGGTATCGTACTTGCAAAGACAAAGGAGCTGTGGGATGGAATCCCGTGCATTGAAGGGCTGGAAGTAAAGAAAGTACAGCTTTACAAAGCACTTCCGGTCAGCAAGGCGAACAAAAAAGCATTTGGGAACCTTCTGGATATGACGATGACACTGAAAAAATGTGATCTCGCGCCGGATAAGATTGTTTGTTCCGGTTCAGATCTGTATCTTTTTTTTGGAAACAAATGTGTCAATGTCGGACACACGAATCTGGAAGAACGGATCATGCAGATATCGCCGATCCTTGAGAAGCTGGGAGATCAGGGAGGAACCCTGTATCTGGAAAATTTTAACACAGATAATATTACAATTACCTTCGAAAAAGATGTGATTCCGGACCTTGGAACATAATCTGTGTCAAGTGAATAAAAAAATAGGAAAATATACAAAATTCTATTGATATTTTTCGGAAAAAAATATATTATAGTCTTATGTATAACTAAGCGCATATTGACATTTAGGGTGTATAATATAATAAGGTGACGAAGGAGGAGAAACTCTTGTTAGAAATTAAAACAAATGAATCAGAAGCAGCAGCTAAAATAATTGTAGTCGGTGTAGGTGGCGGCGGAAACAATGCAGTCAACCGCATGATCGATGAACAGATTGCAGGTGTTGAATTTATCGCAATCAATACAGATAAACAGGCTCTTCAGTTATGTAAAGCTCCGACTCTTATGCAGATCGGAGACAAGCTTACAAAGGGTCTTGGTGCAGGGGCTAAACCGGAGATCGGTGAAAAAGCAGCTGAGGAAAGTGCCGAAGAGATCCAGTCAGCACTCAAGGGAGCTGATATGGTATTTGTTACCTGTGGTATGGGTGGCGGAACAGGAACAGGAGCAACTCCTGTTGTTGCGCGTATTGCCAAAGAGCAGGGAGCACTTACTGTTGGCGTTGTAACCAAGCCTTTCAAATTCGAATCCAAGACAAGAATGAACAACGCTCTTGCCGGAATCGAAAAATTAAAAGAAAATGTAGATACACTTATCGTTATTCCGAATGATAAGCTTCTTGAAATTGTAGACAGAAGAACAACTATGCCGGAAGCACTTAAGAAAGCTGATGAAGTTCTTCAGCAGGGTATCCAGGGTATCACAGACCTGATCAATGTACCTTCACTGATCAACCTTGACTTTGCCGATGTACAGACAGTTATGACAGATAAAGGAATTGCTCATATCGGTATCGGACAGGGCAAAGGTGATGACAAGGCTCTTGAAGCAGTTAAGCAGGCAGTTGCCAGCCCTCTGCTTGAGACAACCATCGCAGGTGCATCTCACGTTATCATCAACATTTCAGGTGACATCACACTTATGGATGCGAGTGATGCAGCAGAATATGTACAGGATCTTGCAGGTGAAGATGCAAATATCATCTTCGGTGCAATGTATGATGATTCCAAGTCAGATGAAGCAACTATCACAGTTATCGCAACAGGTCTTCACAATGTAGGTGGAACACAGAGCAAGCTTCAGTCAAGACTGGAACATAAAGCAGCTATGATGAACGGTGGATCTGGAATGGGAGCAAGCAATATTTCACGTCCACAGTTTAATCCGGGAGAATACAGCAATGTAGAAAGACCGGTATACGGAGGCAGACCGGTACAGCAGCAGACTACACAGGTACCACCGCTTCAGAGTGCAAGAACTCCACAGAGCAAGGTGAAAGAGCAGTCTATCAAGATTCCGGATTTCTTCAAGAAATAAGAATGAAATAACAGGGAAGCAGTAAGTAATTACTGTTTCCCTGTTTTTCATAGTGTGCGCCTAGCGGCGCACGTTTCT
>OLPD01001738.1_pt1 | contig 9962 bp, 8 predicted proteins | sample 1672111 | NCBI WGS metagenome assembly OLPD01 (sample SAMEA3136646, study PRJEB25190) | human gut metagenome
GCCGGAGCGGTGCTTAAGCCGCAAGGCGGGAATTGTGCGGTGTTGCCTTAAAAATTGTGGAAAATCCGGCTTAAAGTATTGTATCTTATCCCCCGCGGCCCCGGTTTTGCACCGGCGGGCTACGGGGATTTTGTTTTGCGCAAAAAATCCCGGAAATAGCGGACAACCACTGGCATAAACCGCATAAATATGATATAGTATTAAAGTGTAGTGTTATGCCATACAGCCAGGTTCCGGCGGCAAACTGCCCCGGAACCGGCCGAAAACAAAAAGGGAGCATACCTGACAATATGAAACAACAAGCAAACAAGATCCGCGTGGCCCTGCTGTTTGGCAGCTGCTCAAGCGAGCATGAGGTCAGCTGTGTTTCGGCTGCGGCATGGGCGGATGCCCTTGCCACCATGCCGGACCGATATGAAGTGATTCTGGTGGGCATTACCAAACAGGGCCGCTGGCTGAAATACAGCGGCTCTACCGAGGGCATGCGCAGCGGCAGCTGGGAGCAGGATGCTTCCTGCGTGCCCTGCGTGCTCAGCCCGGACCGCAGCGACCATGGCCTGCTGGTGCACAGCGCCAACGGCTATGAACTGCTGCCGGTGGATGTGGTCGCCCCCATCCTGCACGGCAAAAACGGCGAGGACGGCACGATTCAGGGCCTGCTGGAGCTGGCTGCCATCCCCTATGTGGGCTGCGGCGTTCTGGCATCCGCTGCCTGCATGGACAAAGCCGTTGCCAATACCATCATGGACGCCTATCATGTGCCCCACTGCCACTGGTGCAGCGCCGTCCGAGCCGAAGCGGAAACCCAGCGCAGCGCCCTGTTGACCCGCGTGGAAAACCGCCTGCCCTACCCGATCTTTGTCAAACCGGCCAATGCGGGTTCCAGCGTGGGCATCACCAAGGCCCACAACCGTGAAGAGCTGAACACCGCCATTGACACCGCCCTGCGGGAAGATGACAAAGTGGTGTTTGAAGAGTTTATTGATGGGCAGGAAGTGGAATGTGCCGCCATTGGCAACCCGGATAACCCGCAGGAAGTGCGCACCACCCGCCCCGGCGAGATTTTGGCCGGCGCAGAGTTTTATACCTATGACGACAAGTATAAAAACGGTATATCCAAGACGGTGATTCCCGCCCACCTGCCGGACCAGAAGCTGGACGAAGTCAAAACGCTGGCCGCCCGCGCTTACCTGGCTTTGGGCTGCGCTGGTCTTGCCCGGTGCGATTTCTTTGTAGAGCACGGCACAGGACGCGTGCTTTGCAATGAGCTGAACACCCTGCCGGGCTTTACCCCCATCAGCATGTACCCCAAGCTGATGGAAAACGAGGGCTACAGCTTTGCCGCCCTGGTTGATAAGCTAATCGGCCTTGCACTGAGCAAAAAGCGAGGTGCTTACTGATGGATACTCGTCCCATCGGCGTATTTGACAGCGGCCCTGGCGGGCTGACCGCCGTGCGCCAGCTGCGCCGCCTGCTGCCGGGCGAAGATATTGTGTATTTTGGCGATACCGGCCGCGTGCCTTACGGTTCCCGCGGGCACGATGTGATCGTGCGGTACGCCCAGCAGGATATCCGGTTCCTGCTTTCCCAGAATGTCAAGTTCATTATGGCGGCCTGCGGCACAGTATCTTCCACCTATCCTTCGGCGGAAGCTGCCCAGCTGCCGGTACCCTACACCGGCGTGATCGGTGCGGCAGCCCGCGCAGCTGCTGCCGCCACCAAAAACAAACGCATCGGCGTGATCGGCACAGCGGCCACCATCCGCAGCGGTTCTTATGCCACCCAGCTGAAAGATCTGGTGCCGGGGGTTCAGATTTTTGCCCGCGCCTGTCCCCTGTTTGTACCGCTGGTTGAAAACGGTTATGTGAACGGCGACAAAGTGACCCAGCTGATGATTGAGGAATACCTGACCCCCGTGCGGGATTCCGGCATTGACACCCTGATCCTTGGCTGCACCCACTACCCGCTGCTGAAAAAAATGATCGGCGATTTTGTGGGCGACAGCGTAACGCTGATTGACCCCGGCAAGCTGACCGCCATTGCTACCGCCACCGCGCTGGATGACCTTGGGATTTCCAGCGGGCGCAGCACCGGCGGCACCACCCGCTTTTTTGTCAGCGATACCCCGGACGGCTTTGCCAAGCAGGAGCGGCTGTTCATGGGCAGCGAAGCGGGCGGCCCGGTGGAACAGATCGCCATTGAAACGTATTAAGGAATTAAACTATTATGGCAAAACCTGTTGAAGAAAATTACCTCATCACCATCAAAGGCACCATGGAGCAGAACGGCGAAAACGACACCGTGGAGCTGATGACCCGCGGCTCGCTCGTCCACAAGGACGGTGCCTACTATATTGTCTACAAGGAGACCGAGACCACCGGCTATGAGGGCTGCACAACGACGGTCAAAGTGGCCGAGGACGCGCGCAAGGTCTCGATGCTGCGGTTCGGCAAGCAGTCGAGCCAGCTCATCATCGAGAAGGGCACGCGCCATCTCTGCCATTACGAGACCGGCTACGGCTCGATTAGTCTGGGCGTGGCCGCCGACGTCATTGAGCAGCGGCTCGACGAGAACGGCGGCAGTCTGAAATTCAGCTACACCCTCGATTCCGGCACCTGGCGCCGGAGAACTACGACAGGATGGTATAGACCGACGTTGAAACGTAAAAATTGTTGATTCTGCACAGCGGCCTCCAAAACAAGAAAAAGCCCGTTGTTGGTTGTCACAACAGGCTTTTCCGGCATTTTATAGTGCCACTGCACAGTAGTGGTCAAACGGTGGTCAAAATGGAGATAATCTAAAATGATTTCAGAAAGCTCATCACTAAGTCTATGCCCAAAGGGGGCGGTAACGCTGCGCTTCTGCCATGACACACATACTGGGCAGAAACCGATCAAACGCGGCACGGCCTTCCCCAAAAGAGAAAATCTCACGCAGGGTGCCATTTAGAAAAAGTTCGACTTCACGCATGGATCAGCTCTCTTTTTTGATTTTATTGAGTGCCGCATTCAACTGTTGCACATCTGCGGGGGTGATGGACTTTGCGACCTGCTTCAGAATGGAGCGCAAAGATGTGCGTGCTATCTGACTTTCCATCTCCGGCGGCATTTTTACATTTTTTGCAACATCCCCATAGGCGTTGGATGCCTTAACCATAAGGGAAGAAAGAAGTTTGTTGGCAGCAGGAGATTTCTGCAGAGTCTCCATTGAGTCCATAATGGAGTAATAGCCCTCTTTCATAAGCTCTTCCGGCTTATCGAACCAGTTTTCGACTTGTCCCTCGGCGCGGTAGGTCGGGTCGGGTTTGTCTGCCTTTGTGATCGTCATACAGTCGGTGCAGCCGCCCGCCACGGCCTTGATTTCGTGCGTGCCGGAGATGGGCACCGTAAACTTAAAAATCTTGTCGCCGTCCTGTGCGGCAAACTCTTTGCCGTCCACAAACAGCGTGACGCGGGGCTGGTTGGAGTAGACCTTGATTTCGGTCTGGCTCTCCGTGCGGTGGACGTAGCGGCGTCCGCAGAGATGCACAAACGGGTCGCTGCTCAAATATGCCTTATAGATAAAGTAGGCGTCCTTCTTCGTCTTGCGGTCGAAGGTCACAAGACCCTTCTGGTTTTGACCGGGCTTGCCGCCTTCACCGCGTCCGTCCGCGCCGAAGTCGAAGCCGTTCCAGACGTGCATCGCCCAGATGTAGGGGCGCTCCGACCACATTTTGAGCATATGCTCGTGGTAGACGGCTTGGTAGCTTTCCGACCAGTCGCCGCGCTCCGGGCGGGCGCTCTGGTAGGCGGGGTTTGCGTCCGCGCCGAACTCCGACAGACCGATGACGCGGTCGGGGTGGTTTTTGTGGAACGTGTCAAAAAATTCATCGTTCTGCTGCAATTCACCCAAGTACCAGCCGTAGTAGAGATTATAACTGCAAATGTCGGGCAGCTGCACAAACGGGTCGTTGGGGTCCAACATAAAAGCGTGCGCCATTGTGGTGGGGCGGGTGGCGTCCAGGCGATGGCAGAGGTCGTTCAGAAGACGATGGTTCGCCGTCAAGTTTTCTGTCACGCCGGTGGTGACGGTAATCTCATTGGATAAGCCCCAGCAGATAATGGACGGATGGTTGTAGTTTTGCAGCACCAGTTCTTCCATTTGGCTCAGCGTGTTGGCAGTGGCTTCGGGCATATGCTCGGTGATGTAGGGAATCTCTGCCCACGCGACAAGACCATACTTATCGCATAGATTGTAGAAATACTGCGCGTGCTGGTAGTGGGCAAGGCGCACGGTGTTGGCGCCCATATCCCGCAAAAGCTGCATATCCTCCTCATGCTCAGCGGCGGTCAGCGCATTGCCGAGTCCTGCGCGATCCTGATGCCGCGCCGCGCCCACAAGACGGACATTTCTGCCGTTGAGCCAGAAGCCTGTGTCGGGTTTGAAATCGATTTTTCGACAGCCGAAGTGTACCGCCACGGCGTCACCGCCGGGCAGAGAAGCGGCGATGCTGTACAGATACGGGTCCGCCACGCCGTCCCACAGGTGGACGTTTTCGATGTGGAACACGGTCACAGCCTTGCCGCTCTGCACGGGGGAGGTCTGCTCCCCGACACCCTCAATGGCAAACAGCACCTCGGTGCCGTCGGGGGTGTTCTCACAGGCGGCTTCCACCGTGACGGCGGCACTGTGCAGGTCGTCAGACACCTCCGGCGTCACGCGCAGGGCGGGCGCACCGTGGTTATCCAGCGCAAAGTGACTGTGCGGTACAATAAAGATATGTACATCGCGGTAGATGCCGCCGTAGAAGGTAAAGTCCGCTTTCTGCGGGTAGACCGTGCGGTTGGCGCTGTTGTCCACGGTCACAGTCAGCGTGTTCTGCGCAGCCAGTGCGGGGGTCAGGTTGACGCGGAAGGTGGAATAGCCGCCCACATGGCGGGTCAGTTCTTTGCCGTTCAAGGAAACCACCGCCGTCATGGCGGCACCCTCAAATTCCAGCCAGACTTCCTCATCGTCGGCGTGTGCGGGGGCGGCAAATTTCTTGGTATAGGTGCAGGTCCCGCGGAAGTAATCGTTGCCGCCGTCGGTGCCGTCGGCGGCGTTCCATGTGTGGGGCAGGGTCACAGCCACCGGTGCCGCGCCGGGTTTTGTGAACTGCCAATGGGAATTGAAATTTAATGTGCTGCGCATACAAAACTCCTTATTCAAAATCGCTCAATTTCCAGCTGTCGCGCCAGTAGATCTTCGGCTTGCCTTCCTCAAATGTGATGGGCAGCCAGACGTAATTGGCGCGGGAAGTATTGGCGCTGGTCAGCATCGGGCTTTGCATCATGGTTTGCATTTCTTCGGACGTTGCCTTGTAGTGTTCGCGGTCAAAGCGTTGTGCGGTGCAGCGCTCCAGCAGATCCGCCAGTTTAGCATCCACGGGGTAGTCCGGCACCCAGCGGTCAGCCAGCGCAATGTAGAGGTCGCGCTTACCGGGAACTTTGAACACCTGCGAGATTTGGCTGTTGAAGGACGCATGGCTCGCGTCATCTGCGTGCGGGTCACCGATGCTCACAAACGGCCGGTCGGGCGCGTCGGACACGGCGCTGTCGCTCTTGTTCGGTACATACCCGGTCATGCCGGAGGTCAGCATATACCACTTGCCGCCATGCTCAAACACAGCCGGCGCTTCGCGGCTGAACGGCGCGTGCAGACCCTCGTACTGCCAGCAGATTTTTTCTTCTGCCTCCAAGAAGTCCCGCGTCAGGCGCATCGTCAGCTGACCGTTGTGGTTTGCGTCCATATAGAGGTACGCCGTATCGCCGCAAACGGCAATGTCAAAGTCACCGCCCCCGCATCCAAACGGGCGGTAGTGGGCCTTGACAATTTCATAGGGACCTAAGAATTTGTCGGCCTGCAAGACCGTAAAGCAGGCATCGGCACCGCAGTGCTTGATCCAACAGACATACTTGCCCGTGTACGTGCATTTGACAATGTGCGGGCGGTCAGCGCGGGACGTGGGATACAGCGGCGCATCCTTGTCGGTTAGGTCGGGCTGGATGAACAAGCCCAAATCTTCCCAGTTACACAAGTCGGTGGATCGGTAGGCGCGCATTCCCCATGTCCAGACCGGGCATTTGCCGTCGGTGTGATCCTTGTTTTCGCCATACCAGTAGTAGACGCCGTTGTCATAATACAGCGCGCCGCCGTGGGCTTGGATGCGGCGACCATTGGTGTCGCGCCAGACCTTGCCGGGGTAGATGGCGTCGCGGGGCGGTTCCGGCACGACCTCAGCCCCATCGGGGGTCAGCGGCGTGTCGGACATTTCCGGCTCGGCACTGTACAGTTCGAGCGCACACAGGGCTGCGTCCAGCGCGTCGGCAGTTTCGTCGGGGATAGCTCCGCCCGAAAATTGTAGGATTTTACGAACGGAGAAGCCCAGCGCTGCGGGCTGCTTTTCTGCCATCGTGCGCATACCGGGCAGGAATTTGTCAAACACTGCGCGGCTTTCTTCATGGGTAAAAATCTCTTTTAACGAGCTATCCAGTGAAAGCGCAACCTTCTTCATGGTTCATCCCTCTTTCTTGATTTTGTTCAACGCGGCGTTCAGCTGTTGGATCATGGCGGGTGCACCGTGGTTACTGTGCGGTGCTGCCTTAACAATTCAATGTATAGTGACCGCTGCCGACCGTATGCTGTGTGCCATCCGGCAGAATGATTCTGGCGGTGGTATTACAGGGAATGTCGGCGGTTAAGATGAATTGTCCGCCTTCACGTTTCCAAGACGCATATACGGTTCCATTCTCCGTTTCAAAGCTGCGCTTGGCCCACGTCAAGCTTTTGTCCGGCTGAGGATGAATCATAAGCCGCCGATAGCCTGTATCCTCTTGGTCTACGCCGCCGATGGTGCGGAAAATCCAATCGTCTACCGTGCCGTAGGTATAATGGTTGAAGCTCTCTTTTTTAGGCGTTCCATCGGGCTGATACATCTCCCAGCTTTCCCAAATTGTAGTGGCACCGCGCTTTACCTGTGCCAGCCACGACGGAGACTCTGTCTGGTACAAAAGCGTATAGGCGAGTTCGCGCTGCCCGCCGATGCAGAGCGCATCCAGCAAATAGGGCGTGGGCAAAAATCCTGTGTCAAGGCGGTCGCCGTTTGCGTGAATGATTTCTGCCAGCTTTGTACCGAATTTGTCCACCCATGCATCCGGCACAAGCCCAAAGACCAACATCAGCACATAGGCACCCTGCCGTTCATACCTTAAAACACCGTCTGCCGTAATAAGTGCTGCCCGGATCGCGTGTTTCATCTTGTCGGCTTCTTCCTGATACCGAACAGCATCCTCTTCGCGCCCTAAAACGGCGGCAGCCTGTGCCATTTTGTGGACGACCAGCCAGCCGAAAATCGGCGTTGTATAGGCAGAAGTTGTAGCCATTGTGGTGAATAACTGCTCTTGAGGTGCTCCGGCAAGGCTGGGCACCAGCCACTCACCAAACTGGAATCCGGTGTCCCACAGATGTTCTTCCACTTCATCGGGCAGGGTGCTGCTCGGTGCGTGAATACGGGCACGGCGGATAACATAGTCGCACCAGCCCTTCATGCTGTCATACTGCTTTTCAAGGATGCGGGTATTGCCGGTGACTTCGTACATGGCCATCGGCACCGTCACGGCAGCATCACCCCAACCGGCACTGCACACGGGACCGCCGCATCCGGTTTGCTCCCCCATCTGAATGCCGGCATAGTGGTAGATAGACACATCCGGAACCGTAAAGGGAATCGAGCCGTTTTCGCGCTGGTCCACACACAGGGATTGCAGCCACTGGGTCAGAAACGGCGTGACATCCTCATTCAGCAAGGCGGTTTTGGCATACAAAGAGATATCGCCGGTCCATCCCGCCTTTTCGCGTTGGGGACAGTCGGTGGGAATGGACAGCATATTCGCACACTGGCTCCAGCGCGTGTTTTGGTATAAGCGGTTTAAATCTGCATTGGAACATTCAAAGGTTCCGGCATTTGTTTTTTCGGTAGAAAGAACGACAGCCACAAATTGCGCGGCAATCGGATTTTTCACCCCGCTGACACGCAGATAACGGAATCCGTGAAAAGTGAACCGCGCCTCAAATGTTTGCGGCGTACCATCGGAAATGAACACGTCTTTTTGCTCGGTTATGCCCATTGCACTGTCGATGTTGTTGAAATAGTTTCCCTTTGCGTCAACTGCTTCAAAATGTTCTAACGTCACTGCGGCACCTGTCGGCAAATCCACAGTCACACGGGTGCGACCTGCGACGACCTGTCCAAAATCCACGATCGTCTCGCCCTTGGGGCTGGTATAAACACACTGTGCGGGCAATTCTTTTACGCAGATCACCGGGTCGTCAAACTGCGGGTATAAAACGGAATAGCTCTGCTTTGTATCTTTGACAGCGGGCAGCCAGTCAGCAGCAGTAAAACCGGGCATATCCCAGCCGGGCAAGGCCAGACGCGCGTCATAGAGTTCTCCATCAAAAATATCCGAGGCACGCACAGCGCTCTCGTGTGTCAGCACGCCTTCGTCGGAGCAAATACGGGTGTGTGTGCCATCGGCATTTTCAATTTCAAGTTGGAACAACACCGTATGGTCGGGCTGCAAGCCATCGATGGGCGGCTGCGTCTGCGGGCAGCAATACCAGCCGTCGCCGACTTCCATGCCCAGTACATTTTCGCCGATATGCAAAAGTGCCGTTAAATCGTAAGTCTGAAAGCACAACAAACCCTTGTAAGATGTGTGTTCCGGGGCAAACTCCCGCATATCGGGGCGTTTTCCGTTTACGGTCAGGCGGTAAACTCCAAGGCAGGTGGCATATAGCCGCGCACGGCGGGGTGCAGCGCTAAGAGTAAACGCGCGACGAAACAGCGTGGCCGGCGGCTGTGTGCCGAACCCTTTTTTGCGCTGCACATAGGCGCGGGGTGTGCGCATCCAATCGGCTTTCCATTCCTTGGCAGACAGCGAGGTTTCAAAGCTGCTTTCGGCGGTGGTATTTTCGCCATGATTATCCCATACAGTCACTGCCCAGCGGTAGAAAGTTTGCGGTTGCAGAAGATCGGGACCGCAAACAAAAGCGTTGCACGCTGTTTCCACCCGCCCACTGTCGAAGCAAACCGTATCGTCTGCATAGATCCGTAAGCGATAGGCGGCTTGCATTGTGTTCGGCTTTTCACTTTTCAGTTTCCAACCGAAATAGGGCTGCTCGGCAGAGTTGATGCCGAGAGGGTTCACACGATGATTCACGGAAAGGGCATAGAGATTCATAGGAAGCACCCATCTTTCTGTATTGTATACCATACAGTATAAAGTGCTGCTTCCGCGCAGAAAACAAAATAAATGGCGTTTGCGTATACTAATTCGACTTTCTTTGGTAAAAAAGCCAAACAAAATACGAAAACGCCATTTTTTTGGCAATACTGCATAATTCTAAGCGCCGAAGCGCTGCTTGAGCCGCAAGGCGGGAATTGTGCGGTGCTGCCTTAAGCTCCCTGTACAGGCATAAAACCGCCCGGCCGCTTGCAAAGGAGTTTATAACGTTATGATGATCGAACATATCGCACTTTATGTAAATGATCTGGAAGCCGCCAGAACATTCTTTATGAAATATCTGGGCGCAGCGTCAAACGATGGATACCATAACCCCAAAACAGACTTCCGCTCGTATTTCCTCACGTTTGATGATGGCGCACGGCTTGAGCTGATGCACAAACCGGAAATGCCAGATCAGCCAAAAGAGCTTTCCCGTACCGGATATGCCCATATCGCGTTCCGCGTGGGCAGCCGTGAAAAAGTAGACGCCTTGACCGCAGAACTGAAAGCCAACGGCTATAAGGTCATCAGCGACCCCAGAACGACCGGCGACGGCTATTACGAAAGCTGCATTGCTGCGATCGAGGAGAACCAGATCGAACTCACGGTTTGATCATATCGTTCCTGCATCGGCCGCAGGGCGCACCGTTGGGGGTA
>OLPD01001739.1_pt1 | contig 9947 bp, 6 predicted proteins | sample 1672111 | NCBI WGS metagenome assembly OLPD01 (sample SAMEA3136646, study PRJEB25190) | human gut metagenome
AGGCGTGATTGCCCTTGGTGAAGCGCTTGGCCAGCTCACAGCCCAAACGGTTCGCTTCCTCCGGTGTGATCTCTCCGGGAACAAAGGATTGCCGCAGATGGTAGGCAATCACATCATCCTCGCCGCGCACTCTGCCGGTCTTTTGGATGTACTGATTCTTGGTGAAAAGAAACTCGGCGTCGGCGATCCGGCTGTCGCATTGCCAGCTCGTAATCAGCCTGCCGCCGTCCGTCTTTTGCGGATTTTCGGTGTAGTCGATGATGTCGCTGATGGCCTGTCCCACCGTGCGGCCTTTGCCGGTGTGGAGAGGCATCAGGCGTGTGGTTGCCATGTTGGACACCTCCTTGAAAAGTAAAACGGCCTGCCGTAGCAGACCGTTTGAAATGTGTTAATTTGCAAGAGGTAAAAGCAAACTGATAGTTCAACAAACAGGAATTTCTCGTTTTTTTACTTCCAATGCTTTAGCGTAGGAACTAAAGACTCCATATGTGCCCTGACTTTCTCGGCAGGCCAATTCTCATTTGCCATATGTTCTACACAAAAATCAATAAGCTGTTCTTTGCTCTCGTATGTGAATTTACCATCACTGTAACACCATTTACAGTAATCTTCATTAAATTCGCCATCTGGTTCTTTGCTAAGTGTTTCATCGTCAAGAGGCATTCCGCAACATTGGCAAATAAGCTGTCTCGGAGTTCCTAACAATGTATTGATAGATACGTCGAACAATTTTGAAAGCTGTTTTAAGGTTTCTGTATTTGGGATTGTTTCACCCGTTTCCCAACGAGAAACTGCCTGACGAGTTACAAATACCTTTTCAGCTAGTTCTTCCTGAGAAAGATTGCCTTTGTTTCTCAGACCGAGTATCACATCTTTTGTTTCCATTTATATCACCACCTTGATTTAATTATAATGATTCGCACCGGCAAACACAAGCAACTGGCTGTTGCCCTAAATCTACAAAAATTTTATTTTGGTTTCAAAACTATAGTACAATCTTTTTCATCGATGGCTTCATCAAACCCCTCGCTTTGGATTTCAAAGCCTTATGAAATGATTCGCTTCCTCCATACATATGGACACCATCATAACTTCCGATTTGCAGCTCTATTACTCCCGCACCAGCTCATATAGACTGCGGATAGATTCCATAACCGTATGCCACGACAGATCAGCGGCGTAGGAGAACTTCTTCTGATATGCCCGCCACAGCTTTTCCATGTTCGGGTCGGCCTCGACTTCATCAAAGGCCGCAGGCGCGTCGGCAAGATATTTCTCCGTTCCGCGCTTTCTGGCTGTTGCGATGAGCGCCGCACGGAGATCGGTGGGGACGATGCTCCGGTCGTGGAGCTGGCTCAGAATGTGCAGATCATAGAAATCTCTCATACGGGTGTTGGCGGTGGCGCGGGACACGACGGTTTCCAACTTCTCGGCCAAAACGGTTTCCAGATTGTATGCCCAAATCTCGATGGAGCGATCCTCCAGCATCAGCTTGAAGCTGTAACGCACCTCGCGGGGCGTAATGGCATCGCCGGTGGAAATGTCGATTTTCACTTTCTGCCGCAGACCGTCAAGCGTACCAATCAGCGTGAAACGCAAGCCGGGATAGTCATGTTCTTCCATAATGCTTTCTGCATTGGTAATGCTGAAAACCACGCCGTCCTGCAGGTCGATATTGACGATTTCTTGAATCGTCCGTGTAGCGTCCTCCAATGTCAGCGGCAGGGCGACTACGGTGGCATCAATATCCATTGTGGCACGTTGGTGGATGCCAACCATTGAGGACACCAGCATCCCGCCTTTCAGTACAAAATGGCTGTTGTACTGGGAAACGGCGAGACGCTCTAAAAAGCGTTCCATCATGTAAGTACGCAGCAGAGTCTGCGACTTCAGACTATCGCCGTGCGCCAGATTTTTGATTTTATCCTTCAGCTGTCGTGAGGTCTTGATCATAATAAAAACACCTCCAAGTATCGTCTTACATCATCCTCAACTTTCAGTGCGCGGCTGCACTGGATGAGGTGACGCAGGTTTTTGTGGCCGTGCAGCATATACTCGCGGATGGCGGTTTGGTAGGTTTGCACATCCATAGCACCCCGCTGGCGAATGACATCGCAGAGTGTGCGCTCACGGTCATAAGTGGGAACGGTATTGCCAAAAGTGGTAGTGGCAGAGGTCAGCCCCAGTGTGAAAATCTCCGGGGAAACTGTATGCACAATCACGCCCTGCTTGCGCAGATGTGTGGCGTTGTAACCCTGTTTGACCGTAACATAGATGTGGTGCGGCTCGCGCTCCATCATACCGTGGAGCGCCAACGCCGACTGGTGGGAAAAAATGATATTGCTGTTGCGCAGGTGGAGAATATACATATCATCCGGCCATGCATCGGGCGATTGGTATACGCCGTGCGCGACACGCTCCAGTTCTCGGCTGCGGGCGTATTCGGCAAAGTAGGGTTTAGAGATGCCCTGCGCTGTAACCGCGCGGGTCGTGATGTAGCCGTTCCCCTGTTCCAGCATGGTATCAAGCTGTTCAAATTTTGTCATGTGGCTCACCTAACTTTCGCGCTTTAATTGTAACAGATAAGAGCGTAAAAGTAAATACAAGATGGTACGCCTACTGAAAATTTCAACAGACGCACAATGTGGTGTTAAAAACTATTCAGTGGCATTACCCGGCCTTGACGAGTACCAACACGCTGTTGTTTGGCACGACGATCTGTTCCTGTTTGGTAGGAATGGGCGGGTTCTTGTACTGGCGCAGGGCTTTTTGGATTTGCTGTTTGACTTCGAGCAGGGCGGCGTCCAGCGTGGGGGATTGTGCGGTAACTTTGGGGAAGTCGGGAACATGGGCGGTGCAGCCGTTCGCTGAGAGTGAGCAAAGTACAGGATAAGGCGGGTTCTCTACGGAGATGCTGTACTGCATCCCGAACATATCGTCCATCTTGTCCATTTCGCGCCGTTTGTGTTCGTCCATGCTGTGAACGTAGGTGTCCATTGTGAACGCCACCGAGTAGTGACCGAGGATGGCTGACAGGGTCTTGTAGTCCATGCCGCGCTCCAGCGCACGGGTGGCGAAGGTATGCCGCAGGGCGTGGAAGGTAAAGTGCCCGATGTCGGCATCCTTCAACAGGCGGTCGTAGTAATCCTTGAAGGTTTTCTGCTCGAAGTAGTGACCGAATTCGTTGGTGACGATGAAGCCATCGTCGGTGTACTTATCCCCTGCCCGAATCTTATCCTGCGCCTGCTGCTGTTTCCAGCGGGCAAGCTCGTCTGCCATTGTGCGGGTCAGCGGAATCGTGCGGTGGGAGTTTTTCGTTTTGGGACTGCCGAATACGATTTCGGTTTTGTTTTCGCCGTCGTGGGCTTCGTACTTGGCAAGGCGATTGATAGTGCGGCGGACATGAAGCTGGGCGGTGGAAAAATCAATATCTTCCCACTTCAGTGCCAGCAACTCCCCCATGCGTAATCCGGTACACAAGTCTAAGCGGATAAACACGCCGTAGCGGTGGCGGTAGCTGGCTTGCACCAGCGCCCGCTGCTGGTCGTTGGTAAAGACTACGACTTCGGGTTTCTCTCCGCTGGGCAGGGTCACGGCATCGCAGGGATTGTAAATCAGCAGACGCTCTTTTACAGCTTGCTGTAAGCAATTATGCAATGCCATGTGGTAGTTGCGAAGCGTCTTGGGTGACAGTCCTTCCTCGCGGAATTTGTAGTTGTAAAACTCCTGCAAGGTGTGCGGCTCCAGCTTTTTAAGCAGGATTTTCCCCAGCACACAAAAGTGCTTGTTGAGATAACTGCGGTAGCTGGCGTAAGTAGATTGCTTGACGGTGTCCTTCATATAGGTGTCCAGCCAGTATTCATACCACTCTCCCAGTGTCACGGACATCGGATCGCGCCAGCCCTGTGTGCGGACTACGTGGGCTTGCTGCTGCAAGATTGCGATTGCCTCTTGCCGGGTGTTGCAGCAGGTGGATGTACGCCGGGGCTTGCCGGTCTTGTAGTCGATTCCGGCTGACAGGCGAACCTCCCACCGCCCGTCTGTGCGCTGACGGATGTTGCCCTCGTTATGCCCGCGGCGCAGGGCTTTTTTGGATGTATCTTTCACGCTGCATCGTCTCCTTTCGTGACACAAAGACTACCACAGGCTTGCGGAGAAAGCTATTCATCAGACCCGACAATCTTCGGGTTCTCGTTTTGGGCTTTATTGACCTTTTGCTGTTCCAGCCAGTCCAGCAGTTCATCCCGCCGCACCAGCAGTCGGTTTCCAATGTGGAACGCCGGGAAAGTCGCGTCGTGAAATATGCGGTAGGTGGTCGAGCGCGAAATGCCGAAGTAAGTTTGCACTTCCTTGGGGCTGACAACATTGGGTAAATTTTGAAATTCCGTGTTCATGAGTTCCTCCTATGTAAATAATTTATAAAAAGGTCTTTACTATATAGCCGCTGAGAACGGCGAAAATTACGAGGTTTCTTAAACGGTTTAGAAAAAGTTCAAATTTTTAGAAAGATACCAAATCATATCATACAGACCGGCAGTCGCAACTTTTGCAACTGTCCTCAAAATTTTTGAAAAAGCACCTCTACTATATAGCCGCTGAGAAACGGTCAAATATGTCGCAAAGAAAAAATATTTTAAAGATTTCGCATCTGTCTAAGTACCCAAATACACTTCAATACCAGCATATCACCCATTGTGCTAAAAACCCTTGCACTTTTACAAAATATCTAAATCCATTTTAACAAGCAATGGGGCAAAAACCCTGCCACATTACTCAAAATAAAACAGGCAAGCCGCAGATTAAAACGGCTTGCCTGTAGAATGACGATGCTGACGATGATGACGATGTTTTTGATATACCCCTTTACCCTATCCCACGAACACCGTCATCATCGTCATCACCGTCACACTTATAGCGAAATGACGCTTGCAGTTTACTACTGCTCGAAACAAAAATAATGATATTACGAAAAACATAAAATCGGAATGACGCAGATGACGCTAATGACGCTGAATCCGGGATATGGTATAGGGGTATCCTAAAAACAGCGTCACAAGCGTCATCAGCGTCACTATCGTCACGCAAGAACTGTGCCGGGGGTCTGGGGAACACCCCAGAAATGCGTTTGTGGATATCCAAACGCTATGCTAGCAAAACACATCTACCCCAAAACGATAGCAATCAAACCGGACAGCCATACATATTCGTATAAATTTCAGAGTGAATCAGTTTAGATTCATCCAAAAATCCTGACTCGAAAAAGTGAATCTGTTCTGATTCACTTTCCCAAGTGCCGCTATTATTCCCTTCCGGGAAGGGAAATCGTCGTTTTGCCGCTGGCGTTATGGCAATAAGAAGGAACTACAAGGAACGGGGAAAAACACACTTTCTTAAATAGCAAGAAAAAAACAAGAATATAGTCATGGCGTTTTTGAAGAACCGTGTTAAAATGATACTATCACGCAGGCAAAGGAGGAACGATCCTGTGTCAAAGGCAACACTGCTTGACAGCCGCATCAAACAATACGCCTACCGTGAGACGGCGCAGATCTATAGGGACATCGGCGCGTCCCCTGACGGCTTATCCACCGACCAGGTGGAGATCATGCGGGAAAAGTACGGCACAAACAGCTTTGCGGGGCGAAGGGATGACACATTGCTCCGTCGGCTGCGGCGGGCGTTTATCAACCCCTTCAACGTCACTCTCTTTATCCTCGGCATCATTTCGCTGGTGACGGATGTCCTGCAAGCCAAAGATTTCAGCAAAAACACATCCACCGCCATCATTATCTTTTCCATGATCCTCATCAGCGGTACGATTCGGCTGATTCAAGAACTGCGGGCAAAGAACGCAGCCCGGCAGCTGGACCGGCTGATTCACGAGAGCATCACGGTTAAGCGCGGCGGAGAACTCCTGGAGATACCGGCGGAAAAGCTGGTGGTGGGGGATGTTGTGCTGCTTTCTGCGGGGGACCGTGTTCCGGCGGATATTCGGCTGACCAAGGTCACCGACCTCTTTGTGTCCCAAGCCGCCATCACCGGGGAGAGCGCCATTCTGGAAAAGAGCAGCCGCACTCTCGGTCACGGCAGCCCCCGCCCCTTGACCCAACTGGAAAATCTTGCGTTTATGGCGACAACGGTCATCAGCGGCAAGGGTGAGGGCATCGTGCTGGCAGTGGGAAAGGACACTCTCTACGGCAGCTTTGCGAAGCCGGACGCCGAGGATAAAACATCCTTCCAGCAGGGTGCCAACTCTATTGCGTGGGTCATGATTCGCTTTATCGCGGTGCTGATTCCCTTTGTGTTCATTCTGCTCGGCATTACCGGGGGAAATTGGTTTCAGTCCTTTGCCTTTGCACTGTCGGTGGCGGTGGGGCTGATGCCGGAGATGCTGCCCATGGTCATCACCGCCTGCCTTGCACGGGGCAGTCTGTCCATGAGCCGCAAGCAAACCATCATCAAGGACATCAACGCCATGCAGGGCTTCGGCAGCATGGATGTACTGTGCATGGACAAGACCGGCACACTGACCAACGAGAGCATTTTGCTGGAATACTACATGGATGTGCTGGGCAATGAAAGCGCCGAGGTGCTGGATCTTGCCTTCCTCAACAGCAGCTATCACTCCGGTGTGCGAAACCCCATCGACAACGCCATCCGCGCCTGTCAGACCATGCCGGGACGGGAGGCACATTTCGCGCAGCTCCTTGCCGAGCACCAAAAGACGGATGAGATTCCCTTTGACTACGCCCGCAAGATCGTCAGCATCCTTGTGATCGACCCAAACGGAGAGCATCAGCTGATTATGAAGGGCGATGTTGCCCACATTGTTTCCCGCTGCCGCTATGTTGCATACCGTGGCGAGGTGCTGCCTATGGAGGACGTAGGGGAAAGTGTTTCTTCCGTAGTGGACGAGATGCTGCAGGATGGGATGAAGGTCATCGCGGTGGCGCGGAAAAATGTGGGACAGCAAAACCGGATCACCCCCGCCGATGAAGCGGATATGATTCTGGTGGGGTATTTGGCATTCTTCGATGCGCCCAAGAAAACCGCAAAGGCATCCATCGAGGCACTGAAACGATTGGAGGTCACGCCCAAGATCCTGACAGGCGATCAGACGGATGTGGCGGTTTCCATCTGCCGCAGGGTAGGCATTCCCTCGGAAACCGTGCTGACCGGCGCAGAGTTGGATGAAATGACCGACAGCGAACTGCGCGCCGCGGTGGAAAGCGTTCCTGTGTTTGCCGAGCTGACGCCGGGGCAGAAGGTGCGTCTGGTGTCCGCCTTGGAGCAAAACGGACATACCGTGGGCTTTTTGGGGGACGGCATCAACGACATTCCCGCCCTCTGCGAGGCCAATGTCGGCATCTCGGTGGATACGGCGGTGGACGCCGCCAAGGACGCGGCGGATGTGGTGCTGCTGCAAAAGGACCTTGGGGTACTGGAACAGGGTATCTTGGAGGGACGAAAGACCTTCACCAATATGCTCAAGTACATTAAAATCACCGCAAGCTCCAACTTCGGCAACATCCTCTCCATTGTGTGTGCCAGTGCGTTTTTGCCGTTTTTGCCCATGACCTCGTTGCAGCTTTTGCTGCTGAATCTGCTGTATGATGTGCTGTGTATCATTCTGCCGTGGGACAATGTGGATGAGGAAGAAAACCTCTCCCCGAGAGATTGGTCGGGGAAAACGCTGGGGCGGTTCATGCTGTCCTTCGGCCCTATCAGTTCACTGTTCGACATAGCGACCTTTCTGTTTCTCTACTACGTCCTTTGCCCCATGCTGTGCGGCGGAACGACCTATCTGAACCTTACGGATCCGGCACTGCAGCTGCAATATGTGGCGCTGTTCCAGACGGGGTGGTTTCTGGAATCCATGTGGACACAGGTGCTGATTTTACATTTCCTGCGCACGCGCAAGATTCCCTTCTTGCAAAGCAGACCGTCGCTGCCTGTAATGTGTACCACCTTGGCGGGAATCGCCCTGTTTACCGGCATTACCTTTACCAGGGCGGCAGCGCTGTTCGGCTTGACAGAGCTGCCCCTCTGGTACTTCGGATTTCTTCTGATCGTGGCGCTTTTGTATATGCCGCTATCTACAAGTGGTACAAAGAAACGATTTTCGATGCCTACGAAAAATACGGTTATGTAATCGATTACATCGACCCGGATAAGAACGAGACCGGCAGCCCCGATGGCGAGATCATCAAATACTTTGCCAACGCGCTGAAGAATGAGACAGACTTCCCCAGCTACTTCACCGAGGAAGCCAAGGAAGCCTACCACAACATCAAGATCGTGGCCTCCGACGAAAATAAGGGCCTGAAGATCGTTCCCCTGATGCGCAGCGATTCCGGCGTGTACGACGCCGTCGATGCTATCGGCTTCCACTACCGTACCAACGCCACCGATGATTACATCAAGATGGCGGACGTGGACGACAAGGAGGTCTGGTACAGCGAGGGCTGCGCGACCTTCGGCTATTCCGAGCTGCAGGAGAACAAGACCACCGAGTACGGTGCCGGCACCATCGGTGGCTACCAGAGCCCGCTGGCCCTGCTGGACAGCCTGCCCAACGCCTTTGTCGGTTCCCGCCGCACGATGTACATGTTCCAGCCTGCGATTGGTTCCTTCTATGAGGGCATCCAGTACGGCCATAAGGAACTGCTGTCCGCCCGCGATCCGTGGAGCGGCTACATCCATTATGACCCCGTGCTCTATATGCTGAGCCATATCACCAAGTTCGCCAAGACCGGCTGGGAGAACGACACCAACACAAACGGCATCTGGCGTGTGCTGCCGAACGCGACCTACGGCTCCTTCGGCTCCAGCGACAACGAGCACCAGACCGCCGGTATCAACGGCGACGCCAGCTACATGACGCTGGCTGCCCCCGATAAGACGAACTTCTCCACCGTGTTCATCAACAACACCCAGAACGAGAAAACCTTCGCCATCAAGACGTCGGACCTGAACCTCTCCGTCGACGCGCTGCATATCTGGACCACCGTCACGGACGACTACCTGAAGCAGGGTGAGGATGTCAAGATTGAGGACGGCATCGCCTATGTCACCGTGCCAGCCTACAGCGTCGTGACCGCGACCACGCTGGACACCACGCCCGAGCGCTTCCCCACTGAGGACGGCAGCGGCGACTACATCCAGACCGAGAAGCGTACCGTGCTGGATACCGACTACACCGGTAAAAACCAGAACACCACCGACGACTACCTCTACGCGGATAACTTTGAGTATACCAACGAGGAAGACGTTACGGTGTACAATGCCACCACCGGCAAGGAGACCACCGAGAACTATCTGGTTTCCCGCGGCAATGAGCCCCGCTATATGCTGGACACCCACGGCGCGTGGATCGTTGAGAACGGCCAGCTCAAGCAGGAGAATGACTCCAGCGTGAACCAGTGGAATGGCGGCGACCCTGCGACCATCGTCGGCGACTGGCGCTGGATGGATTACAGCGCCTCCATTGACGTGACCCTGCCGGGCGCAGAGGCTAGCCGCTACGAGCGCCTGACTATCCGTGCCCAGACCGGCATGAACTGGAACAACAGCGGCTACACGCTGGAAATTAACGGCGCAGGCAGCTGGAAGCTGTACCGTATCGGTACGCAGATTGCCAGCGGCACCGTCACCAAGAATGCTGAGGGCAAGTACAACCTGAAGCTCGTCGGCCTGGGCGACACCGTGTATGCCTACATCGATGGCAACAAGGTCACCAGCTATACCGATGCCAACCCGATGCTCTCGGGCCGTGTGAAGATCAGCTCCAACTGGACGCAGGTCTATGCAGATAACCTCGAGATCAAGACCGTCAAGGGCGGCATCCCGTATGCTACCGCCATGATCGACGGCCAGGACGACGGCGTTGCCTACAATGGCACCTGGGCCATCAACAACCCGGGCGGTGGCAGTGCTGACAACTGGTA
>OLPD01001741.1_pt1 | contig 9935 bp, 9 predicted proteins | sample 1672111 | NCBI WGS metagenome assembly OLPD01 (sample SAMEA3136646, study PRJEB25190) | human gut metagenome
TCTCCCAGGACCCTGTTCCGGGAGAACTGGTTGCGGTAGGAGAAGAGCAGGCTTCCCGCCAGATACCCGGCGTAGTTGGCGCTGGCAATCCACGAGAGTTGGTCAAACGTAAACTGACCTTCTGACAGCAGTACCGGCAGCATTGGCGTATACAGAAAGCGCCCAATCCCCATGCCCAGCGTTAAGACCAGCATGCCAAAGAGCGCGACACTGATGGCATGGCGATTTGAATCTGGGCTTCCCTGGGACATACGGACTCTCATTTCGCGCTGTTAGCTGATAATTGTTATATTACATACGTAAATGATAATGAAAAGTAAAAATAAAACCGCGTAACGCTGAATGCCATCAAAGGTTACGGCTGTAGACCCGTGAGGCTTCTCCCCACGGATGATAGCCCGGCCCGTTGAAGTAAAACCCTGCTTTCTCGTATAAACCTTCCAGGTCTGTACACAGATGGAGCTGCGTAAAACCCAGCTGTCTTGCCTGCTGTGCAATATGTTCGATCAGGCGAAACGCCAGACCGTGACCACGATAGCGAGGATCGATATAGAGCGCGCATAGCCACGGCCACAATTCGCCGCGACTAATAAAATCATTGGTGATCAATCCAGCGCAGCCAACAATGCTGTCACCATCCTGCAGCCAGTACCACTGTGGTAGCGGGTTCTTTGCGCCAATACAACGGCGCAATGCATCCTCGTATACCGCCATGGAGTCTTCTGAGGCCCATTGCTGCTGAAAGTAAGCGGTGATCTCGTGCAGCTTTTCTGGCGTCTCGCGCAGGGAAAAAATGCGGATGTTCATCGTCATTGAATCTTTCTCCTTAAAAATTCGCCAGCGTCAGCAGGGAAGGAATTTGCGACAACAGATATAACACCAGCCCGATTGAACCGCCAACCAACGTGCCGTTGACGCGAATAAACTGCAAATCTTTACCGATGTTTAACTCAATTTGCTGCGACATATCGCGTGCATCCCAACTTTTCACCGTGTCGCTAATATGGCGCGTCAGGAAGGTGGCGAACTCTGGCGCTACCTTATGCGCGGCCTGCTCCAGATGCCCATTCAGTGAGGCACGCAGGGCGCTGTCGGCTACCAGCGTTTCGCCGAACCACTGCCCGGCGCTGGCGATGCGCTGCTTCACGCGGGAATCATCTGCGTTAATGTCGGTTTTCACCCACTGACGCAGGTCTGCCCACAGCTCGCCAAGATAACGGTTGAAGGCTTCATCTTCCTTCAGATAGCTTTTCATGCTTTCGGCCCGCGCGGCCATTTCCGGATCGTGTTTGAGCTTATCGATGAGCTTAAATGTAGCGCGATCGAAGGCATGGCGGATCTGATGCGCGCGATCGTGGCTGATGTCATCCAGCAAGGAGTTAACGGCATCAGACACCAGCTCGGCGCTGTGCTCGCCCAGCCATTCGGTTGGCAGGATCTTCGCTTTCAGCGGATGTTCGGTTTCCAGCCAGTGCACTACTTGTCTGGCGATAAACGCTCGCGAGCTGTCGCGCTGTAGCAGGGCGATCAGTTGGGCGATCAGCGTATCGAGCAGCACCTGATGACGATCGTTTTTGGTCATACTCTCCAGCATCAACGCACTGGTTCCGGAAAGATCGACCTTATCAATCGCCCGATGGACCGCGCGCTTAAGCAGGCGCTGAATACGCGCATCATCGGTCAGTTCAAGAAAACCGCTCATGATCTGCAACAGATGCTGGCCGATGCGCTGGGCGTTTTCCGGCTGGCTGAACCAGTTGCCGATCAACAGCGCCGGTTCATGGCGGCGGATCAGGGCTATCAGCGACTGGGTATCGAGGAATTTCTCTTGTACAAACTGACCAAGATTTTCGCCGATCCGATCCTTATTGCGCGGGATAATAGCCGTGTGTTGCGAGATAAACGGGATCGGCACCCGGCGAAAAAGCGCCACCACGGCAAACCAGTCCGCCAGCGCGCCCACCATCGCCGCTTCGGCAATCGCTTTGATCCCGAGTACCCAGAAGTTAGGCGGCAAAAACAGCGTGATGACGAAGGTCGCGGCAGCGATCAGCAGCAGAGAGAGCGCCAGTCGCTTGGCACGTTTGAGTTCAGCAATTTTATTCATAGGCTTAAGGATAGAGCCAGACGGGGGGATCGCGCAAAAAATGTGGTGCGCCTCCCATTTTCAGGTGGGCTGGGTTTACTCCGGGATCCAGTTATCCCACGCCGGTAAGGGACCAAGTTCTGCGACCAGAAAATCGATAAACGATCGCACCTTCGGATTGCTGTACTTGCTGGGAAAGTACAGCGCATACAGGGCATGAGTTTCACAGGTGATGGTGCCGTCGAGCATCAGCGGCGTGATCTCCTCTTTTTGAATATGATCGCCAATCAAATAAGTGGGCAAATATGCCACCCCCTGATCTTCTAACACCGACTTCAACAGCACCAGACTGCTGTTGGCCTGGATCGGCATATGTAGTTTCAACTGATGCAGTCGATCCTGTTCATCTGCCACCTTCAGTACCGGCGTGAGGCCCGGGTAAACCAGGCAATCATGATCTACCAGATCGCTGCGACGCTGGGGCATGCCTTTTTTGGCGAGGTAGCCGGGTGAGGCACAGTACGCCCAGCGAACGGGCACCAGCTTGCGCATCGCATAGTTTTGCGGCGGCGCGGTGGAAATTCGCAGGGCAATGTCGAAATCCGTTTCGTTCAGATTGACGAAGTTATCGTTGAGATCGATATACAGATTCACATCCGGGAACTGGGAGCGGTATTTATCCACCAGGTTCACCAGCCGGGAATAACCAAACGCAATTGAGCAGGTTATACGTAATTCACCCTGCGGGTTATGGTAATAACCGGAAGTAGTGTTCAGCGTTTCATCGAATTCTTTCAACAGCTTGTTAGCGCGATTAAAGAGATATTGCCCGGCGTCGGTCAGGGTAATACTGCGGGTGGTGCGTTTAATTAATGTCGTGCCTAACGTATCTTCCATCGCTGCCAGGCTTTTGCTGACCGCAGACGGCGAGACGTTGAGCTGCGCCGCGGCTTCTGACAATCCTCCGCAGTCGACGATTTTAGTAAAAAACTCCAGATGCTTGAGTGAAATCGGCGTACTCATAGTTTCCTTTAATTCACAAGTGATTTGCAAAAACGGTACGAATAGGCCGTTACATTCGCCTTTTAAACATGCAACTATTGAATCACAGGAAACAACTTGCTGGCAAAATGAAAAAATAACAACTTAGGTGAGTTACGTCACAAAATAAAAGGAGGCGAAACGGAAACTCATCACATTGTGAATTTAATCTCATTAATTATTATTCTAAAGGTACCGATTATGTGGTCACGACTCGAACCCTACAGATCGTCGATTATTTTATTAGTTGCTCTGGTGATTGGCGGCTTATTAGGTATTTATGCCCCATCGTTTGCAAGTAAACTCCAGCCAATAGGTCAGATATTCTTAAACCTGTTATTTATGATTATTGTGCCGCTGGTGGGGATCAGCGTCATGTCTTCGATCGCCAGTATGACCGACCTGAAAAGGCTGGGGCGTATTATGGCGATTATCTTTATTGTTTCGATCGCGATGGCCTTTATTCCGGCGGCCGGGATCGTCGCGCTGGCGCTCTGGTATAACCCGGCGCAGGGCGTCACTATCGATCTCTCGCAGTCGGTGCAGGCGGGCAGCGGCAAGATGGATTTTGTCAGCATGATCACCACCAGCGACTTTATTGGGCTGTTCTCTAAGTCCAATATTCTGGCACTGATCGTGATGGCGATCATCGCCGGTGTGGCGATTGGCCAGTCGGATCAGGCCGGTAAACGTATTGCGTCGCTGCTGGAAGACGCCAATACCGTGATTATGAAGATCGTTTCGATCATTATGAAGGTCGCGCCGATTGGTCTGGGCTGCTACTTCGCCGCCACCATGGCCAGTCAGGACTCTGCACTACTGTTAACCTTTGCCCGTGCCATCGGCCTGTTTATGGTTGCCACGCTGGTCTATTTTGTTTTTGGCTCAATTCTCTATTCGTATATTGGCGGCGGTATTCCGGCGGTCAAAGCCTTCTGGCGTAACGCGATTGAACCGTCTGCAACTGCGCTGGGGACCTGCTCTTCGCTGGGGACGCTCCCGGTGACGCTGCGTGCCGGTAAGGCGATGGGGATTAACCCGGAAATCGTTGATGTTTCCATTCCGCTGCTGGTTAACCTGAACAAAGGCGGTGTGGCGATGATTGCCGCGCTGAAAATCGTCTTTATCTATTCCGTGCTGGGCATGGAATTCACCACCGAAACCTTCTTCCTGACGATGCTGATTGCGGTGCTCTCCGCCATTATCGTTGGTGGCGTGCCGGGCGGGGCGTTCCTCGGTGAAATCTTTATCGTCACCACCCTGCCGATGGAAGCAATCCCGATGCTGGTGGTGCTGGGCACCATTACCGATGCGCCGGCCACACTGATTAACGTTATCCATGATTTGAATGCGGCGCAGATTGTTGAACGGTTCGCTGGAAAAAAGCAGACCAACACTGAAATAAACTCTACTGCTGCGGTGGTATAGGTTTCACACGGATTAAGAACAGGAGATGTTATGAAAGACGCAATGAAGCTTGAGACGCAACTGGTTGTTGCTGGTCGTGACAAACGCTACACCCAGGGAGCGGTGAATCCGGTTATCCAACGTGCCTCTTCACTGGTATTTGATACCGTGAAGGACAAGAAATTTGCCACCGCCAATCGCGCAAACGGTGAGCTATTTTACGGTCGTCGCGGAACCTATACCCACTTTGCCTTCCAGAAGGCAATGAGCGAACTGGAAGGCGGCGTTGGCTGCGCGCTGTACCCATGTGGTGCTGCGGCGGTGACCAATGCGATTCTGGCGTTTGTTCAGGGTGGCGATCATATCCTGATGACCGGCGCGGCCTACGAGCCAACCCAGGATTTTTGCAATAAGATCCTGAGTAAATTCAATGTGGAAACAACGTATTACGATCCGCTGATTGGTGCAGGTATCGTCGATCTTCTGCGTCCGGAAACGAAGGTTGTATTCCTTGAGTCACCAAGTTCTATCACCATGGAAGTCCAGGACGTGCCGGGGATGGTGAAGGCTATCCGCGCGGTGAATCCGGAGATTGTCATTATGATCGACAACACCTGGGCGGCGGGTGTGCTGTTCAAAGCGCTGGATTATGGCGTGGATATTTCCATTCAGGCGGGAACGAAGTACACCATCGGTCATTCGGACGGCATGCTGGGCACGGCGGTGTCTAACGCCCGTTGTTGGGATCGTCTGCGCGAGAACTCCTATCTGATGGGGCAAACGCTGGATGCCGATACCGCCTACAACGGCAGCCGCGGATTGCGTACCCTGGCGGTACGCCTTAAGCAGCATCAGGAGAGCAGTATCCATATTGCTCGCTGGCTGTCGGCAAGACCGGAAGTGGCGCGGGTGAACCATCCGGCGTTACCGGAATGTCCGGGCCATGAGTATTTTCAGCGTGATTTTACCGGAAGCTCAGGCCTGTTCTCATTTGTGCTGAAAAAGAGACTCACCGACGAACAGATGGCGAATTTCCTCGATAATTTCTCGCTGTTCCATATGGCCTATTCGTGGGGTGGATTTGAGTCGCTCATTCTGGCGAACCAGCCGGAAGAGCTGAACAGCATCCGCCCGGCTGGAGAGGTGGATTTCAGCGGCACGCTGGTCAGGGTGCATATTGGCCTGGAGGATATTGGCGACCTGATTGCCGATCTCGAAGCGGGATTTGCACGCATTGCGTAAGGTGATGTGAGCCTAGCCGGATGCGGCGCAAGCGCCTTATCCGGCCTACATAGTTGTCGTAGGCCGGATAAGCGGGCAGGTTAGTTTTCAGTGACTAACGTCGTTGCCTCATGTTGGCGTACCCGTTTGAGTAAGCCTGCCAGAGTGAACACGACAGCGAGCCCCGCCACAACCGCCAGCAGATGAAACGAAATCCTGCCACCGTTAAACCACAGCCAGCGGCCGATTTCGACCGAGACAGACATCACCATCAGGATCACCATATTCAGCGATGCCGAGACCGTTCCTTTAGGTAAGTTGTTGGAAAAAAGCGTAAAGCGGAACAGCGTCGGGAAGATCATCCCAATACCAAATGCATACAGGCTGGTTCCCAGCACCGACCACAGCCAGACGTGCGGCCACAGCAAATTACCCGCGATCAGCACCGCTAACCCGCTCAGTTGAACAGGCACGGCGCGCCAGATAAAACTGGGTTGGGTTGGATCCTTCACAAAACGCACCACCACCATATTGGCGACGATTACCGCGCCAAATACCGGCGCCTGCGCCCAGGCAAACTGTGATGTGGTCATGCCGCCCGCATCAATCAGTATCACCGGTGAGACCGCCACCCAGCTCATCATCGGGATATAGCTTAGCGATAGCGTGGCTGCGCCAAACAGGAATACCCGGTTGCGGAAAACGTCGCGAAAGTCACGCAGTACGCCGCGTGCACTGAACGGCACCGCGCCGCGCTGGACGGTTTCCGGCATGGCTAGCATTAACCCAATCAGGGCGATAAGCCCCATGACGGCGATAATAGCAAACAGGATCTTCCAGTGTACAAAGTGCATTAGCGCCGCTCCCGAGAGCGGGCCGATAACAGGTGCAACCAACACAATGGAAGTGATTATCGCCATTAACTTAATGGCCTTCGTTTGCCCAAACGCCTCCTGCACCGTGACATAGCCAACGGTCGCGATAAAGCAAATGCTGGTGCCCTGCACAAATCGGGCGATCAGAAATTGCGTCATTGAAGTAGTAAACAGTGTGGCAGCGCAGGCGAGGGTAAAGATTAACGCCCCCGCAATCAGCACCGGTCGGCGGCCAATCCGGTCGGAAAGCGGCCCCAGCAGCCATTGCAGCGCCATGCCGCCTGCCAGATAGAGGCTCACCGCAGCGGGCGCCAGGCTGACGTCGGCGTTGAAATCGCGTACGACATTAATGATGCCGGGCTGAATCAAGTCCGTCGACAGATAGGCGGCGAAATCATACAAAATCAACGCAATAGGAAAAAATAGCGTCGTAGCGCGTTGGGAGAAAAACGCGAGAATCCGTTGCATAAAACAGCTCCTTATCGGGAGAAAACCCTCAACGGGAATAGCGAAATTCAATACCGTCTTTGAGACGTCAGGCCGATGACAGAATAAAAGCAGACTGCAAATGTACTGAATTTCATGTAATCAAAAACGCTGCCTGCGTGAAGCGCAAACAGGAGAAACGCTCACTAACGCGGGGTCAGAAAACGTAACGATTACAGGTAACAATCAGCACATCGCACCTCAGGAAGAGTAAGTTGAACGGGTAATAACCATCCGCAGTGTAATGCGGATTGGATATTAATTAAACGAGTTTATCCTGTTGATGTGTAGAAAATCGCACCGCAAATCAGACTACGATGCTCTGCAAAAACCGCAGCGCGATAGCACAGCCGAAGATAATCAATACACCGCCAGCGATACGCTCTACCCACAGGATCCCTCTGGTTAACCGCCGCTGGATCTGCGGTAAGCCGATGAACATCACGATCAGCAGATCCCAGCACAGCACCACGCTGGTCATCCAGATCCCGCTCATGGTTTGTTGTAGCAGCGTCACCGACGGGCCGAGCAGGGCGGTCATTAGCGCCAGATAGAACAGTGCATTTTTTGGGTTAAGCAGTGACGAACCCAATCCCAGCAGCAGCTGTTTACCAAATCCTGGACAGGTAGACCGGGCATCTGCTCCGGTCAGAGTTTGCGGGCGACTGCGTATTAGCAGGCTGCCTATCCACAATAAATAGAGCGCGCCCAGCAGCTCAATAATGGTAAACAGCAGGGGAAGCTGGCGCAGGATCCCCCAACCGATAATTGCCAGCAGGATATATAGCCCATTGCCGACGGCGATACCCACGCACAGCCCGGTGCTGCCGCGCATCCGGTATCGTACGGCATAACCGACCAGTAAAAAGAAGTCCGGACCGGGGCTGAGTAGTGCGACAAAATGTGCCAGCGCCAGCGCGGGAAAAGCAGACGGAAAAAGGACAGAAAGCAGCGACATAGCGACCTCAGACAATGAATCTGAGATCACCGTACGCCTGACGCAGCGCTAATTATTGTCTGATATTGATCGCCCCAACGCGTACTGGCGCGGTGTGGCGGCGGTGTAGCGAACAAAGGTGCGATGGAAATGGCTCTGGTCGGCAAACCCGCTCTGATAGCCGACATCGGCAATTTCGTCCCCGGCCCGCAGCCGCTGGCGGGCATAGTCAATTCGTATGATGTTCAGATAACTTCCAGGCGTCAGCCCGGTGTCCTGCTTAAAAGCGCGGATCAGCGTCTCTTTACGCATGTGGCACTCATGTGCCAGCTCATCGAGGGAGGGCGGCGTGAGCAGGCTGGACTGCAACCGTTCGCGCAGATACTGGCTGGCGGCGCTTAGGTTTTCCGGTGCTACCGATTGCAATGGCAGCGAACGCAGCAATGCTTGTGCGGCATCCGTTACCCGCGTCGTTTGCCGTTGCTGCATAAGTGCCACGAGGTTTACATAGTGCTGGAACAATTGCCGATCGCGGATAACACGATCGCGCGTGCAAAGCCGCTGATTGTTGTTCTGCGCAGGCAGATGGGCAAGGCACCACCGGGCATCAAGATAAAGCATGTGATAGCTGCGAAACTGTCCGTTAACAGGATTACAGCTGTGAGGTGCCAGCGGCGGGATCACAATCAGATCGCCCACCTGCAGATGGTATTCCTTGCCATCGCACAGGCAGCACGTTTCCCCCTCGAGAATTGCCCCAATCGAGAGCTGAGAGTGGTGATGCCGCTTATAGGCCTGCTGGCTTTGCCAGGTGCTGCGCAGTTCCAGCCACGGGAGCTGTTCATCACGCCAGAACGATTGTGGAATATCCCGGGTGTGCGTCACATCGCGTCCTCCCTGAAAGTAATGATTCGTTATAGCACAGGCCGTGCGGCGAAAAAGCGGGAATGTGCATTGAGATAGCGATTCTGCGTGACGGGTTCCAGACAAATGTAGACGTTACATAGGGACGTTTTTATCCCGGAAATCGTCTCGTAAACAGAGAAAGTTGCAGGTGAGGGTGTAGCTTCCTTATGGGGCTTGTTGAGCAAATTGTTTCCTTGCTACTTACTGGAGTGACTAATAACAGCCAGATAAAGACGCTGTTTAATTATATTTTGCAAACTGGCGATGCACCTCGCTTCAGTGAGTTTATTCGTGGGGTTGCTGAACGTTCACCGCAGCATAAGGAGCATTTAATGACGATCGCAGACAGATTGCATGAGGCTGGATTTCAAAAAGGGTGGCTTGAGGGTCTGCAAGAGGGCCAGCAAAAAGGTAAGCAGGAAGGTAAACAAGAAGGTTTAATTGAGGGGCAACGCACCGAGGCGCTGCGTATTGCCCGCACCATGCTGGCCGACGGTACTGATCTCAGCACGGTGCAAAAAATTACCCGACTTTCCGTTGAAGATATTCAGGGCGTAAGCCATTAGAAATAACTTAATCCGTGCTATCGCCAGCCCGGTAGCACCGGGCGGTCTGATTTACTCTATCGCCACCTTTACCGCCTCGCCGAGCTTCTGCATCACTTCCCGATGCTTCTCGTTTGGCGGCAACGCGCAGTTGATGCGTACGCAGTTCCGATACTTTCCTGATGCGGAGAACAGCGAACCCGGTGCAACCTGGATTTTGAGGCGACAGAGCTGCTTAGCGACACAGACCATATCGACCTGGTGCGGCAGCTCGACCCACAGCATAAAGCCGCCTTTCGGTCGGGTGACGCAGATCCCGCAGGGGAAGTATTCCCGTACCCAACAGGTGTAGATCTCCATATTCCGCTGGTAGATCTGACGCATACGGCGAACATGCCGATGATAATGCCCCTCACGCACGAAAGCGGCGG
>OLPD01001742.1_pt1 | contig 9929 bp, 10 predicted proteins | sample 1672111 | NCBI WGS metagenome assembly OLPD01 (sample SAMEA3136646, study PRJEB25190) | human gut metagenome
GTAATTCACGCTCTGCGGTGCTGAATTTTTTGCATTATTTTCGGGGATTGCTATAGAAACACTTAGGCTTCCAGAATTTGCGTTATTTTCAAAAATCTAACTGTCTGAGCGACAGCGGGTTTTGGATTTTTGAAAATGGTTTTAGCAAATGCTGGAGGCCTTAGTGTTTCTTTCCTCTGAAACCGCGCCGTCCCCCTCTGCTGTACTGCCGGGCGGCGTCCGTCTATCACAATCTCTCCGTCAACCGCTCCACAAACTCAATATCCGCCCTCCCGGCCAGATACTCCTCTTCATTTAAAATAGAATACAAATAATCAACGTTAGTGTCGACTCCCTCGATGACGACTTCCCCCAGCGCACTCCTCATCCGCGCAATCGCCTCCTCACGCGTCCTCCCATGCACAATCAGCTTCGCCAGCATCGAATCATAAAACGCCGGAATCACATACCCGTCATACGCCGCCGTATCCACCCGTACTCCAAACCCGCCCGGCAGATGCATCTCCGTAATCTTCCCCGGACAAGGCCTGAAATTCTTCGCCGGATTCTCCGCATTAATCCTGCACTCAATCGCATGCCCCGAAAGCCGGACCTCCCCCTGCGTCACCGACAGCGGCATCCCCGAAGCCACCCGAAGCTGTTCCTGAATCAGATCCACCCCCGTGACCCACTCCGTCACCGGATGCTCCACCTGAATCCGCGTATTCATCTCCATAAAATAAAAATTCCCGTCCGGCTCCAGCAGAAACTCTATCGTCCCCGCATTCACATAATGCGCCGCCTTCGCCGCCCGGACCGCCGCCGAGCCCATCCGCTCCCGCAGCGTGTCATCAATCGCCACACAAGGCGACTCCTCAATCATCTTCTGATGATTCCTCTGAATCGAGCAGTCCCGCTCCCCAAGATGAATCACATTCCCGAACGAGTCCGCCATAATCTGAAACTCCACATGACGCGGATGACGAATCAGCCGCTCCACATACATCGTCCCGTCCGCAAACGAACTTTTAGCCTCCTTCTGCGCCGTCTGAAACGCACTCTGGAACTCCCCGCGCGTCTCCGCCATGCGCATACCCTTGCCGCCGCCTCCAAGCGCCGCCTTAATCATCACCGGAAAACCAATCCGGTCGGCCTCAGAAAGACCCGTCTCCCAGTCAAAAACAGGTTCCTTCGTCCCCGGAATCACCGGCACACCGGCTGCCTGCATCGTATTTCGCGCCTCAGACTTATTACCCAGCCGGTCCATCACCTCAGGAGATGGCCCAATCCACGTAATGTGGCACTCCTGGCATCTCCGCGCAAACGTGCTGTTCTCCGACAGGAATCCAAATCCCGGATGAATCGCATCCGCCCCCGTCACAAGCGCCGCACTCAAAATACGTTCCATATTTAAATAACTGTCCTTCGACGGCGCCGGCCCGATGCACACCGCCTCATCCGCGAGCTGCGCATGCAGTGCCTCCCGGTCCGCCTCCGAATAAACAGCAACCGTGAGAATTCCCATCTCACGGCATGCCCGGATAATCCGGACCGCGATCTCCCCACGGTTTGCAATCAAAACTTTTCGAATCATTGTGCTGCCCCCACCATAAAGGTCAGTTCCGCCTGCGCGACCACCTTGCCGTCGACCGAAGCAACCGCTTCCCCGACGCCCATCGGTCCCTTGTGGCGGATAATTTTCGTCTCCAGACGAAGCTTGTCTCCCGGTTTCACTTTTCCCTTAAAGCGGCACTTGTTGATGCCGCCGAAAAATGCAATTTTTCCCTTATTCTCGTCAAGAGAAAGAATCGCAACCGCACCGACCTGCGCCAGCGCCTCGATAATCAGCACGCCCGGCATCACCGGCTCCTGCGGAAAATGACCCGCAAAAAAATCCTCGCGGTACGTCACACATTTATACCCAATGCCGAATTCGCCCGGCTCAAAATCTTCTATGTAATCCACCAGCAGAAACGGATGTCTGTGTGGAATAATCTCCTGAATCTGTTTCGTTGTCAAACTGTTCATTCGCTGCCTCCTTTCTCGTCCCGGCTTTACGCTTTTACCCGGAACAGCGGTTTTCCGTAATCAACCATCTCGCCGTTTTTCACCAGAACCTCCGCAATCACGCCGTCCACTTCGCTCTCAATCTCATTCATCAGCTTCATGGCCTCCACAATCGCTACAACCTGTCCCTTTTTCACGGTGTCGCCGACCTTCACAAACGGCTCGGCATCCTCTGCCGGAGCTGTATAAAACGTTCCGACCAGCGGGGATGTCACAAAAACGCCTTCTTCTGCTTCGCTGTGATCCTCAGCCGCTGTACTTTTTCCTGCCGTTTCTTTTCTCTCCGGCATGGCTGCTTCTTTCGCTGTCACACCATTTGTTCCGCCCATCATCTCTGCCATCTGCAGACCGGCACCGGATGGAACCCCGCTCATCTGCACCTGCACCGGAGCTGCTTTTCCATGCTCCATGGCAATCTTGATCCCATCAGCCTCGTAATCAAACGCGGTCAGCGAAGAATCCGAAACTTTATCAATCAACTGTAAAATCTGATCTAATTCCATCTTATTTTCCTTTCTGCACCGGAACACGATGCCGCTTTATTCATATTTCTGAAACAGCAGCACCGCATTGTGGCCGCCAAAACCAAGGGAATTGCTCATTGCCAGTTTCACATCGGTTTCCACCGGAGCGCCGATGCAGTAATTCAGATCGCATTCCGCATCTGCTTCCTTTGTTCCAATCGTCTGATGCACGAAGCCGTCCTGAATGGATTTCGCACAGACAACAGCTTCCACACCGCCTGCCGCGCCGAGCAGATGACCGACCATCGATTTCGTCGAGTTGACCAGCACATGGTCTGCCGCATCACCGAAGGCTTTCCGGATCGCACGCGTTTCAAACAGATCGTTGTGATGTGTGGACGTTCCGTGTGCATTAATATAAGTAACTTCTTCCGGTTTTACTCCCGCTTCTTCCATCGCAAGCTCCATCGCACGTGCCGCACCGCTTCCATCTTCCAATGGAGAAGTAATGTGGTACGCATCGCAGGTTGCGCCGTATCCGACTACCTCTGCATAGATCTTCGCGCCGCGCTGTTTCGCGTGCTCCAGCTCCTCAAGTACGAGAATGCCGGCGCCCTCGCCCATGACGAAACCGTTCCGGTCTTTATCAAATGGAATCGAAGCCCGCAGCGGATCTTCCGACTCGGAAAGTGCGGTCAGTGCCGAAAAGCCTGCCACGCCGACCGGCGTAATTGCGCTCTCCGCGCCGCCTGCCACGCAGATGTCCGCATCGTTGTACTGAATTGCGCGGAAGGCATCGCCAATGCAGTGCGTTCCTGTCGCACACGCCGTCACCACGCTGGTACATTTTCCTTTCGCGCCGAGTGCAATCGCAACGTTTCCCGCCGCCATGTTCGCAATCATCACCGGAACGGTAAACGGGTTGACGCGGGACTGATTTCCGGCATCAATTTTGGCTTTCGCCTGCTCGCATGCATTCAGATCACCGACGCCGGAGCCCACCAGAACGCCGACGCGGAACGGATCTTCATTCTCCATGGAAATGCCGGCATCTGCAAACGCTTCTTTTGCTGCCGCAACGGCATACTGGGAGAAAGTTCCCATTCGTCTTGCCGCCTTGAAATCCATGCGTTCTTTTGCCACGAAGCCTTTGACCTCGCCTGCCAGATGTACTTTATATTCTGCTGTATCAAATTTCGTAATCGTTCCGATTCCGCAGGCTCCCTTGCGGACGCCGTTCCAGAATTCCTCCACGGTATTTCCAATCGGGGTTACCGCACCCAGCCCTGTGATGACTACTCTTCTCTTCATTCCAACTCTCCTTTTCTTAGATCACCATGCCGCCGTCGCAGTGAATCACCTGTCCGGTGATGTAAGCTGCCGCTTCGGATGCCAGAAATGCAGCCAGGTTTGCCACATCCTCCGGCTTTCCGAAATGGCCGAGCGGAATCTGGGATACGGATGCTTCTTTCACTTTATCCGAAAGAACCTCCGTCATATCAGTCTCAATAAAGCCCGGCGCAATCGCATTGACGCGGATGCCGCGGGACGCCAGTTCCCGTGCCGCTGTTTTCGTCAGTCCGATCACACCTGCTTTCGATGCCGCATAATTTGCCTGTCCGGCGTTTCCTGCCACGCCGACCACAGAAGCCATGTTGATGATGCAGCCGCTCTTCTGACGGATCATCGGCCGTGCCGCAAAGCGGATGCAGTTGAACGTTCCCTTGAGGTTTGTCTCAATGACACGGTCGAAGGCTTCCTCCGACATGCCCATCAGAAGGCCGTCCTTTGTGATGCCCGCGTTGTTGACCAGAATATCGATTTTCCCATACAAAGCAAGAATTTCCTTCATCCACGCTTCACACGCCGCAAAATCCGATACATTGCACTGCATCACACAGCCGTCTCCTCCTGCCGCGCGGATTCCCGCAAGCACGGTTTCGGCCGCCTCTTTCGAACCATTGTAATTGATGACAACAAAGGCTCCCTCCGCCGCCAGTTTTTCTGCAATCGCACGCCCGATTCCGCGGGATGCGCCCGTTACTACTGCTGTTTTTCCACTTAACATCTCATTCTCCTGCTGCATAATCCACTATCTATAATAAAGTTTCGCACACCTGATGCATTTCCTCATAGGTGCGGATATTGTAACCTTTTACATCCCGGTTGATTTTTCTTAAAAAGCCGGTCAGTGTTCTTCCCGGTCCGATCTCCACGAAGGTATCAACGCCGTCCGCAATCATTGCCTCGATGCTCTGCTGCCACCGCACACCGGATGCCACCTGCTGGATCAGAAGGCCGCGCGTCAGTGCAGTATCACGCACATACTGGCCGGTTACATTCGTCACATACGGAATCTTCAACTCCATAAAGCCGACGCCCTCGAGCGCTTCGGTCAGCCCCTGGGACGCAGCTTCCATCATCGGGGAATGGAACGGGCCGCTTACATTCAGCGGAAGTACCCGCTTTGCGCCTGCTTCTTTTAACTTTTCCGAAGCCTCTGCCACTGCCGCCTCATATCCGGTGATGACAATCTGACCCGGGCAGTTGTAATTGGCAATGTAGGCGCCGGAAATCCCGCTCAAAATCTCTTCGATTTTTGCATCTTCCATGCCGAGCACCGCCGCCATCGCGCCCTCGCCTGCCGGAACGGCCTCCTCCATCAGGATGCCTCTTCTGCGGACGACCTTCATCGCATCCGCCATTTCCATACCGCCGGCGGACACAATCGCATTGTACTCGCCAAGGCTGAGGCCCGCTGTCACATCCGGCGTAAGGCCGCACGCCCGGATGGACTGCTCCATCGCCATTCCGGTTGTCAGCAGTGCAATCTGGATAAACTCTGTCTGATCCAGATGTTCATTTTCCTCAAAACAGAGTTTTTTCATATCAATCCCGATCAGCTCGGATGCCATATCGTAGACGGCTCTCGCTTTCGGACATGCTTCATAAAAATCCGCGCCCATACCAACACACTGGGAACCCTGTCCCGGAAACATAAATGCTGTTTTACTCATAACCGCGCCGGTGCTCCTTTCAGAAGTTCTTCCATCTCATTCATCATCTGCTCTATGATTTCTTTGCAGCTTTTCTCGTCTTTTACCATACCTGCAATCTGACCGGACATCACGCTTCCGGTTTTGACATCGCCGTCCACAACGGCTCTTCGAAGACCGCCGAGCGTCAGTTTTTCCAGCTCTTCGAACGGAGCTCCCTCTTTTTCCAGTTCCAGATAATGGCGTGTCATCTCATTTCGGATCGCCCGCACCGGATGACCGGTTGTGCGGCCTGTCACGCGGGTATCAATATCTTTCGCCTTGATCACCAGCTGCTTGTAATTTTCATGCACAACGGCCTCTTTCGAAGCGACAAAACGCGTTCCCATCTGAACCGCCTCGGCACCCAGCATAAAGGCTGCTGCCATGCCGCGTCCGTCCGCAATTCCACCGGCCGCAATGACCGGAATTTTTACGGCATCTGCCACCTGCGGAACGAGTGCCATCGTTGTCGTCTCGCCGATATGGCCGCCGGACTCACATCCTTCTGCCACAACGGCATCTGCGCCTGCGCGCTCCATTCGTCTTGCAAGAGCCACGGAAGCGACCACCGGGATGACGCGGATACCAGCGTTTTTCCACAGTTCCATATATTTCTCCGGATTTCCTGCGCCCGTCGTAACGACTTTTACGCCTTCCTCGGCAACCACTTTTGCCACCTCATCCGCATACGGGCTCATCAGCATGATGTTGACGCCGAACGGTTTGTCCGTCAGTTTTTTTGCTTCGCGGATTTCATTCCGAACCCACTCTGCCGGTGCCGCCGATGCTCCGATGAGGCCAAGGCCGCCGGCCTCGGAAACTGCCGCTGCCAGATGATGCTCCGCCACCCAGGCCATGCCGCCCTGAATGACTGGATACTGAATCCCGAGTAATTTTGTCACTTCTGTGATCATGAATCGCTTCCTCCTGCTTCCCGATCTTTCTTAGTTTTTGTGCTGCTCCAGATACTCTGCAACATCACCGACAGTTACCATCGTTTCCAGATCCTCGGTCGGGATTTCCACGCCGCAGGTGTCCTCGAGGGACATAACCATTTCAAACAGATCCAGGGAATCTGCTCCGAGATCCTCTTTGAAGGAAGTCTCCGCTGTGATGGTATCGATGTCTGCTCCCAGTGCTTCTGCTACGGTTTCTTTTACTTTTTCTAACATGTTTTTGTCCTCACTTTTTTCTTATTCTTCTTATTTTATATGGGCGTTTCTTACCATTCCAGGTACGCCGCGCCCCAGATCAGTCCTGCTCCGAAACCGGAGAGAACGATTCTCTGTCCTTTTTGGGCTCTGCCGGACCGGTTCCACTCATCCAGCAGAATCGGAATGCTCGCCGCACACGTATTGCCGTATGCTTCGATATTCCGCGGAAATTTTTCTTTCGGTGCCTTCAGTCGTTTTGCCACGCCGTCGATGATGCGGCTGTTTGCCTGATGAAGGATAAACGCATCAATCTCCTCGACCGGCACCTCGGCTTCTTTCAGCACCTCGCGGATGACTTCCGGCACGCGGGATAAAGCAAACTGGAACACGGCACGGCCGTCCATCTGCAGATACGTTCCCTTTTCGCAGGTCAGTGACACGCCTTTTTCTCCATCGGAATGGATCTTTTCGCACGCTTTTGTCTCCTGCTCCTCCGCCGTCAGCACAACGGCTCCCGCGCCGTCCCCGAACAAAATGCAGGTTCCGCGGTCGTGCCAGTCCACCAGGCGGCTCAGGGCATCCGCGCCGATCAGCAGCACGTTTTTTGCCTTGCCGCTCCGGATATACAGCTGGCCCAGTTCATACACCGCAAGAAATCCGGTGCAGGCGGCGCTGACATCGAGACAGGCGGCACGGAAGGCACCGATTTCATCCTGCACAAGACAGGCGGTATTCGGAAAGATGCTCTCCGACGAGGAGGTTCCGACGAGAATCAGATCCAGTTCTGTCGAACAGATCCCGGCATTTTCCAGCGCTCTTCTCGCCGCCTTTACTGCCATTTGGGCAACCGTCTCCTCCCCGGCTATGTGGCGCGCACCGATTCCTGTCCGCTCCCGGATCCAGGCATCGCTCGTCTCCACCATCTTTTCCAGATCTTCATTTTTCCATATTGTCTCCGGTACATACGAACCGGTTCCCGCAATTCTGCCGTTTTTCACCTTACTGTCCTCTTGCTTATTTCATTCTCAAACATTTTTCTTTTCAAATGTTTTGATATTCAAAGTATATCATCAAAATTCATTTTGTCAACCTTTTTTTATTGCTTTTTCCATTTCCCACTTCTATAATGAAACTATGTTCGGGATTTTTTCGAAACTATTTTTTCCGGATTCTATTATTTTGAGCCCCGGCACAGGTTCTCTATCGAACACTCCGGCAGGCTCCAGAAAGGACACCAAACTTATGCAGGTTCCAATGTCATCCTATCTTGTGGAAATCAAACCACAGATTCAGGAACTGATCCGTCTGCTCGAGCGCGAATTCGATTATGTCAGCGTGCTCTGCACCGATGTCAAAGGTACGACCTACCGTGTCAGCATGCATCAGACCAGCGTCGGCGATTATCACTTCTGTGAACGCGGCTTCGTTGTCCGTGCATGGCTGGACGGTTCCTACACCGAATATTCCTTCAACAACCTCACCGATGCCGCAGATCTTGCGGAGGAAATTACTTCCGCGCTGAAATCCGAATTTCAGGCATTAAAGGCACTCGGCATTGCGCAGATGGAGTCTCCTCTCGTGCAGGAAGAAGCCATCGCAAAAACGATGCAGAATGAAATCGAGATTGACCCGGAGACCGTCTCCGCAGAGGAGATTCTCTCCCACCTTCGGAAGCTCTGCGACGCCGGCGCTGCCCATGAAGGAATTCTGGAATTCCAGAGTACCGTCAGCTTTGCCCGTGTCAACAAGCTGTTCCTCTCCTCCAAAAAGGATCTGATGCAGTCCTACGCTTTCTCGGAAGGCTCCCTTTCCGCAATCGGCACAGAAAACGGAAAACAGAATATGTCGTACCGTTCCTGCTCCGGCCTGAAAGGCGTGGAAATCTTAAATGAGATGGATGCGATTGTTGAGGAAATCATCGCCGTTCTGTACGACAAGCTCCACTCCGATCCGGTCACCCCTGGCATGTACGATGTCATCACCGCACCGGATGTCACCGGCGTGATTGCACACGAGGCATTCGGCCACGGTGTCGAGATGGATATGTTTGTCAAAGACCGCGCACTCGCCAAAGAGTATATCGGCAAGCCTGTTGCCTCCCAGCTCTCCTCCATGCACGACGGAGCAGTCGGCGCACAGCAGGTCAGCAGTTATCTTTTTGATGATGAGGGAACGCTCGGCACCGACACCACGGTCATCGACCACGGTACACTCGTTACCGGCATCAGCGATCTCGTAAGCGCACTCCGCCTTGGCACCACGCCGACCGGAAACGGAAAACGCGAGAGCTTCGAGCGCAAAGTCTACTCCCGTATGACCAACACCTACTTCACCGCAGGCACAGACAAACTCGATGATATGATCGCTTCGATTGAGCACGGCTATCTTCTCGAAAGCGTTCAGTCCGGTATGGAAGACCCGAAACACTGGGGCATCCAGTGCATGGTCGGACTCGGCCGCGAGATCAAAGACGGTAAGCTGACCGGAAAAGTCGTATCTCCTGTCACCCTGACCGGCTACGTTCCTGATCTCTTAAAGAGCATCTCCATGGTTTCCGGCAAAGAAGAGCTCTTCGGCTCCGGCATGTGCGGAAAAGGTCACAAAGAATGGGTCAAAGTCAGCGATGGCGGCCCATATCTGAAATGTAAAGTGAGGTTAGGCTGATGAACGAATTATACGATGTATTAAAAACAAGCAAAGCCAGCGACTTTCTGATCCGCGAAGAGCAGACCGAATCCCGCGAGGCATTTTTCATCGGTCAGAAGCTCGACATGAGCCGTGCGAAAAAAGTAACGCACACGTTTCTGACTGTCTTTGTCGACAGTGAGGATGGGAAATTCCGCGGAAGCGCAGAAAAAGAGATCCACCAGGGCATTTCCCGCGAAGAAATGCAGCAGGAAATTGACCAGGCGCTGTTCGCTGCACAGTTCGTGCAGAACCCATGGTACCCGATTGCAGAGCCATCGGATGCACCGGCAAATGATGGAATGCCTGATGCCTCCCGCGATCTTACCTCTGAACTTGTAAAACTGGTGCAGGCCATGCAGGAAATCAAATCGGAAGAGGATTCCCGCGTAAACTCCTATGAGATTTTTGTCAATCAGAAACAGACACACATCCGCAATTCCCGCGGTGTCGATGTCACATTCTCCGGCTTTGACTGTGAGATCGAGGTTGTCACAAACTCCCGCAAGGATGATCATGAGATTGAGCTCTACAGGGATCTC
>OLPD01001750.1_pt1 | contig 9894 bp, 9 predicted proteins | sample 1672111 | NCBI WGS metagenome assembly OLPD01 (sample SAMEA3136646, study PRJEB25190) | human gut metagenome
GGCGGGTGCGTTTGGATGCCTGATGGCAGCTCTGAACTTTCGGGATTCCAAAAACAACGGCGGCTAAAGCATACGGCATCGCGGCGCTGGACCAGCTGGGCTCGGCGGTTCTGGTGGGGCGGTACGCGGCGCAGCACCCGGTGCTGGAACAGCTGAACCAGAAACTGGAGGCGCGATCCGATACCTTGCGCCGACGCATTGCCGTGTATGTGGAAAAGCGCATCCAGCGCGCCTACCCGGAGGCCGCCCGGCGGCAGCCCACGGCAGTGCAGAAGGGGAAAGCCGACTTCCTCAGCGCGGCAGACCTGCTGTGGCTGTTTGTCATCGGGGCGTTTCTGGGCGACATGGTGGAGACCGTGTTCTGCCGCCTGACCGCCGGGGTGTGGATGAGCCGTTCCAGTCTGGTGTGGGGGCCTTTCAGCGTGGTGTGGGGGCTGGCGCTGGCCATGGCTACCGTGCTGCTGCGGCAGAATCAGGATAAAAGCGACCGCTATCTTTTTGCCTTTGGCACAGTGCTGGGCGGCGTATATGAATATGTGTGCAGCGCTGTTACAGAGCTGCTGTTCGGTACCGTGTTCTGGGATTACAGCAAGTTCAATCTGGGCGGGCGCATCAACCTGCTGTACTGCTTTTTCTGGGGCATTGCGGCGGTGATGTGGATGCGCTACGGCTACCCGCTGGTGCTGAAGCTGATGAAAAAAGGTGCGCAGCCATATCCGTCCGTGGATGACAGCAGCGCTGGCGGTATTCATGGCGGTGAATATGCTTACCAGCGCGCTGGCACTGGCGCGGTACGATGCCCGCACCAGCGGCGATGCGCCCAACGGCCAGCTGGAAGTGTTCCTTGACGAGCATTTCGACAACGCCCGCATGGAGCATATTTACCCCAACGCCAAAAAAGTGACCAAGGCAGAATAAATCCCGTATTTTCCCTTGTGCTTTTGCTGGAAAACAGGTATAATATTCTCTGGATAAAAGGGAGTAAGGGGCGTACTTTAGTTGAAAAACGGGTGCGCTGTGCTGCAGCGACACCCCCGGTAGAAATACCCGATGCAGTACCGGATGCTTGAGACTTTTATCACATTTTCCCGTTTTGGGCTGAATGTGATAAAGGTCTTTTTTTGTGCCTCTGCCGTTATTATTAAAAAGGAGAGATATTATGCTGATCCCTGTTCTGTTATTTATCGTGGGTCTGCTGTGCCTGATTAAGGGCGGCGACTGGTTTGTGGACGGTGCCACCGGCATCGCCCGCCGCTTCCATGTGCCGGAGCTGCTCATCGGTGCCACGGTGGTGTCCATCGGTACCACCCTGCCGGAGGTCATGGTGTCCACCACCTCTGCCCTCACCGGTCACGGCGAGATTGCCTACGGCAACGCCATCGGCTCGGTCATCTGCAACGCTGCACTGATCGCCGCCATCACCATTGCGGTGCGCCCGGGCAAGGTTGACCCCAAGAGCCTGCGCACCCCGGTGGCCTTCTTCTTTGTGGCTGCCGCTTTCTATGCCGGTGTGGCCTACACCACCGGCTCCTTCACCCGCCCGGTGGGCCTGATCCTGCTGGCCATGTTCGTGGCTTACATCGTGTGCAACGTGCTGGCTATGAAAAATGCCCCCGCCCCGGAAGAAGCGGAGGAGACCGATGAAAATGGATCCCTTGCCAAGGAGCTGGGTCTGCTGGCCGTGGGCGCGGTGCTCATTGCCGTGGGCGCGAACCTGCTGGTGGATAACGGCACACTGATCGCGCAGGCACTGGGCGTGCCGGAGTCGGTGATCGCGCTCACCTTTGTGGCGCTGGGCACCTCGCTGCCGGAGCTGGTCACGGCCATCACCTCGCTGGCCAAGGGCCACGGTGCGCTGTCTCTGGGCAATGTCATCGGCGCAAACGTGTTCAATCTGGTGCTGGTGAGCGGTGTTTCCGCAGTGGTGGCACCCTTTACCATCCCGCAGAACTCCATGCTGTTCGGACACAACGCATCGCTGGTGCTGGAGTTCCCGGTGATGTTTGCCGTGATGCTGCTGCTGACGGTGCCGGCCCTCATCAAAGGCAGGCTCAGCCGCCCGCAGGGCATCGCTCTGCTGTGCATCTATGCCGCCTTCTGCGCCGTGCAGTTCAGCATCTGATCTGTTGTAAACGTAAAATATTTAAGGCTGCTGCACAGGGTTTTGTGCAGCAGCCTTTTTATGTGGGATGATTTTGAATGCGCTCCGCGACATCTTCCCCCGGAGCGGGTGGAAGTCTTTCCTCAAAGGGAGAGCCAAGAGCACTGCCGAAAGTCTCCTCATGATGCCTAATACTTTAGCAATGGGCTTTAAACCTTGGCTACCCCTTCGGGGGAGCTGGTGCTGCCCCTCATCCGGCGCTACGCGCCACCTTCCCCCGGTGGGTGAAGGCTTAAGCGGTGGCGGTACAGTTCCCGGCTGACCCGTAAAGTTTCCGGGCGTGTCCGCTCTCCCCTTGGGAGAGCTGGCGCGGGAGCGCCTGAGAGGGCGAGGCAAAACCCTGACGGCTTTGCCTGGGAGGGTAAAAAAAGTGGGTCAGAAGCGCCCACAGGCGTTTCTGACCCACAAATAGAACGATATTTTGTTTTACAGCTGGCAGGCGGTATCGTAGCCGGTGCGGATGGCGTTGGAGATATCCGCAGCCTTGCCGGCGGCATCGCCAATGGAATACACCGGGGTGCTGGCATTTTCCAGCGCAGCAGCGTCAAACTCGTTGGAGCGTGCGCCCATGGCCAGTACGATGTGATCGCAGGGGATGGTCACCTCTGCGCCGTCCTTGTTCTCGCAGACAACGGCATCCATGCGGAACTCCTTGACCTTGTGGCCGGGGTACTGCTCCACGCCGTAGGTCTTGTAGTTTTCCAGCAGGGTGGGCAGAATGGTGGTGCTCTCGCCTGCGGCGATCTTGTCCATCATCTCGATAACGGATACCTTGCAGCCGCGGGCAGCCAGATACTCTGCGGTCTCGCAGCCCACCATGCCGCCGCCGATGACGGCAACCGTGCCGTACACCTGCTGCTCACCGGCCAGAACCTTCCATGCATCGGCCACGTTCACGCTGTCGATGCCGGGGATGCGGGGTGCGGCGCTGTGTGCGCCCACAGCGTTGATGACTGCCTCAAAACCGGCATCCTTCAGCTGCTCTGCGGTGCGGGTCTGACCCATGCACAGGTGCACACCGGCGTTGCAGACAGCGTGGATCAGGTCCTGTGCGGCACGGCGCATCTCCTCCTTGCGGGGAGGCACGCAGGCAATGTTCAGCTGACCGCCCAGAGAGGTGGTCTTTTCAAACAGGGTCACGTCGTGGCCGCGCAAAGCTGCCACACGGGCAGCTTCCAAGCCGGCAGGGCCGCCGCCGAGCACGGCGATCTTCTTTTTCTGCTCTGCAGGCTGGATGCTGCGGGTGTTCTCGTAGCCGTTCTCTGCGTTCAGCACGCAGGAGAGGAACTGGCGGTTCTGGATCGCATCGGTGCAGCCCTTGTTGCAGCTGATGCAGCGGCGGATATCGCAGGCCTTACCGGCAGCGATCTTGGTGCCCCAGTCGGGGTCTGCCAGCAGCGGGCGACCCATGGCAACCATATCAGCCATGCCGCTCTCGATGACACGCTCCGCCATCTCGGCATCCACGATACGACCCACGGCGCTGACCGGCACGTTGACAGCCTTTTTGATGTCGCCGGCGATCTTGACGAAGAAGCCGTAGGGCTGCACACCCATGGGGGGAATGGTATCGGCCATGTTGCCGGTGTGGTTGGCCTGTGCAACGTGGAACATATCCACACCGTCCTCCACCAGCCACTGGGCGAACTGCACGGCATCGGCCTCATCGACGCCGCCCTTGCCGCGCTGCGGGGTGACGATGGACAGCTTGTAGTCGATGACCATATCCGGCACAGCCTTGCGGATGGCGCGGGTCAGCATACGGGCAAAGCGGACGCGGTTCTCCAGACTGCCGCCGAACTTATCGGTGCGGTGGTTCATGCGGGTGGAGCACAGGCAGCCGTTCAGGCGGTCGCCGTGGATCTGGATCACGTCCACACCGGCCTTCTGGGCACGCACTGCGCAGGCGCACATCTTATCGATGATGGCCATGAGCATCTCCTCGCTGACCTCATCGGTGAAGAACATCATGTCGTGATGCAGGCGCTGACGCATTTCGTCAAACTTCTTCTGCATGAACAGGCTGTTGATGGCGTCCACATCGTACTCCGGGTGGAAGAGCTGGACGCCCAGCTTGGTGCCGTAGGCGTGTACGCTGTCGGCCAGTGCCTTGAAGGCAGGGATCTGGCTGTCGTCAAACAGCTTGGGGGTGGGAGAAAAGCTGTTGATGGGTGCCACATCGCCCAGAACGATGTAGCCCACGCCGCCCTTTGCCAGACGGGTGTAGAAGCCCATGTCCTGCTCACTGATCATGCCGTTTTTCTCGTAGCCGGTGGTCAGCGGGGGGAACATGATGCGGTTTTTAAAGGTCTGTCCGCCCACCTCAATGGGCTGCAGAATTACGTTTTGCATATAAAAGCCTCCTTGCAGATATGCTTTGCTTTACAGATTTGCTTTGATGAATGCTGCGGTCTTTTCCTCCACGGCGGCACGGGCTGCCAGCGTGGCAAAGTTGTGGCCGCCGCCTGCAATGGTGTCCACCTCGGGTGCGGTGTACACCTGTGCGTAACGGCTGCAGGTGCCCTCGTCCACCAGACGGTCATCATCGGCGCGCAGCAGCAGCACCGGGCCGTTGTAGCCCTTGGCCTCGGTAAAGGGGTCGGGGTGCTTGGCCATCTCGTAGTTAAAGGCCATCTTGTAGCACAGACCCTCCATGTCGGTGTAGTCCTTGCCGGTCTGCACAACGCCGTCGGCGCGCTGTGCGCAGCCAAACCACATCCCGGCGCCCGGGCACAGCAAAATCAGGCCGTGGGGCTGAATGACCGGTGCGCAGGAGGCGGCAATGTAGCCGCCCATGCTCTGGCCGGAGAGGAACAGCTTTTCGCTGTCCACATAGGGCTGCTCAGCGGCCCATGCAAAGATATCCTGTGCATCGGTGTGCAGGCCGTCAAAGCTCATATCCTCGAACTCGCCGTCGCTCTCGCCGTTGCCGTAGAAATCGAACCGGGCGCTGCCGATGCCCTGCGCTGCCAGAGCGCGGGACAGATGGGTGTACATGGACTTGTAGCCGCTGCAGCTGCCGGCAAAGCCGTGCAGATGCACCACAAAGGGTACCTTGCCCTCGGTGTCGGGCAGGGTCACGATGCCGCGCAGGGTGTGGCCATTGCGGTTTTTAAACTGAACCTGTAAGATTTTCATGGTTTACTTGCTCTCCTTTGCGGCGCGGCGAGCCTTCAGCTCGGTCAGCATCTCAGCAGTCTTCTGCTTGGTCAGGGGGTAGACGAAGAACAGGATGGCAACTGCAATGCCGTAGCCTAGGAAGTAGATGCCGGTGTAGCTCTTCCAGATGGCGTTCACAACGCCTGCGGTCTGCACAGCGCCTGCGGTAACGTTGTAGCCGATGGCACCCAGCACAAAGCTGGACAGGCTGCCGGAAATGGCGCTTGCAAGCTTGCGGAAGAAGGAGTAGGTGGAGTAAACGATGCCCTCGTTGCGCTCGCCGGTCTGCAGCTCGTGGTAGTCGATGGCGTCGTTGACCATAGCCCAGATCAGCACCTGCATACCGGAAGCGCCCAGATAGCAGATACCGTTGATGACGATGAAGGTCACAGGGTTGTGGACGGGGAAGAAGAACAGGATGCCGAACACGATGGCGGCAAAGCCGGCGCCCATGCAGCACCACTCCTTCTTGCCGAACTTGTTGGCAAGAGGCTGGGTGATGGCAAAGGACAGCACAGCGTACAGCACGCTCAGCATACCGGAGACAGCCTGAATTTTAACGTTGCCGAAGAAGTCCTTATACAGGTAGGTGTTCAGACCGTTGACCACGGAAGCACCGATCATGCCGGTCAGGCTGAAGAACATAACGCCCAGCAGAGCCTTATTGTGAGAGATCTCCTTGAGCACGTGCAGGTAGTTCAGCTTTTCGCCCTGCGGACGCTCAGGCACTTCCACGCGCTCCTTGCACCACACGCAGGTGATCTGCAGGCACAGCAGGCCCAGCATAGCGCAGATGCAGGCCAGCATCAGGAAGCGGCCAGCCACGGGCTTGTTGTCCACATACAGGAACAGGGGGCCGATCATGACCATGACGGTCATGAAGATGGTGCCGCCAAGGCTGCGGTAGCGGGACAGTGCGGTGCGCTGGCTGACATCATCGGTCATCACGCTGGACAGAGTACCGAAGGGCACGTTGACGCAGGTGTACAGCGCCTCGTACAGAACGTAGGTGACGAACATGTAGGCCAGACGCAGGCCGTAGTTGATATTGCCTACATTGACAAAGCCAAGTATGCACAGCACTGCCATGGGGAAGGAGAAGGCGCGGATCCACGGGATGAACTTGCCGCCCTTGGTGGCCTTGCGGGAGTCCACCATGGCACCGATGATGGGGTCATTCACGGCGTCCCAGATCTTGGTGATCAGCAGCAGGATACCCACGTGGAAGGGGTTGACCTGCAGGATCAGGGTGTAGAAGATCGACAGATACATGGCACGGTACTGCTCGGTGAAACAGCAACCCAGATCGCCCAGCGTATAACCGATCTTGTCCTTCATGGAGAAGGGTCGGATGGTCTTTTTCTGGTCCATTGTGTTTTATCCTCCTTAAAAACAGTGAAACCACGAGACTTTTCGCACAAGTCTCTTTTCTACGTTTGCATTATACGTTAATTTTTCATCAATACATATCCAAAAAATGATTGAAAACCATCGCAAATTGATGTATTATGCAATTATAACAGTTGTACTTTTCTGTTGTGTACAACAATCTGTTACACATGACAGTTTCATGGAGGACTTTTTGGTGAATTATACAGCCAAGCGTTATCTTTTTGAGCAGAGCGCCGTCCGGGAATTTTATTCCGGCGCGTATTATGATTTGTTTCTGGTCATGCGGGGCAGCGGTGTGTTCCGGTGCAGCGAGGTGGTGCTGCCCGCACAGCAGCAGAATCTCATCATCTTCAAGCCCGGTCAGGGCGGCAGACTGGAATACGCCGGTGCTTACGGCCCGCTGGAACTTATTCGGGTGCAGCTGTCCCCCCAGACGCTGGCGCAGCTTTCGGACGCAGATACCGACCTTGAAAAAAGCTTCAACGTGGTGCCCTTCCGGCAGGTAGCTGTGTGCCCGGACAGCCAGATCTATATGCTGCTGAAAAACCTTGCCCGGAAGCTGCTGATGCTCCCGCAGGAGCGCACCCAGTTCGGTGCAGCGGTGTTCGAGCACGGTATTTTGCAAATGTTTGTGGTGCTGGCGCTGCGTGCCTGCATCCATGCGGAGTTCCACACCGCATCGGTCAGCCGCCACCACCTGATGCTGGACGAGGTGTTTTTGTTTATTCAGGCGCACCTTACCGAGGAACTGACGCTGGAGAGGCTGGAAAAGGAGTTTTTCGTCTCCCGGGAACATATTGCCCGGGAATTCAAACGCCAGACCGGGCAGACGGTGCACCGCTATATCGTAAAGGCGCGGTTAGACCGCTGCTGCACCCTCATCGAGCAGGGGCTGCCCATCACCGAGGTGTACAAGACCGGCGGCTTTGGCGGTTACAACCACTTTTTCCGCGCCTTCAAAAAGGAGTACGGCATGACCCCCAAGGAGTACTTCCACACCACCCGGCAGGACGCCCGGGGATGAATCCGGCAAAAGCGGCGCCGTCTGCGCCTGTGAAAAAAGCCGCCCGGGAAGATCCGCAGATCCTCCCGGGCGGCTTGCTTATCCTATTTTTTTCTTTTACTTGCGGTGGGCGAGGCAGTTCAGCGCCATCACAACCAGCACGAGAAAGCCGATGACCAGCAGGATACCGGTCATGCCGATGAGCATCATGGGCAGGGTGGTCATCCAGGAAGAAAGATGAAGCATAAAGGCACCTCCGTTAAAAGCGATGCAATTGCCCGCAGAACTCTGCAAAATGCAAAGAAAGAAGCGTGAAACCGATGGATTTTCAAAAAGTACATGGATGACCCCACCCGGTTCGCATCCGACTTCAGGGTTCGGAACCCGGCATGGTCTGCCAAAGTTTTTTAGGCATAAAAAACGCCGCATCGTACAAAACGATGCGGCAAAAACGAAAGTCTCCTCGGTAGATATTCCTACTGGTTGGGACCCGCGCACTAAGCAACAGCGACGAGTTGCGTTAGCTGATTTTTCCGCAGCCCCTTGGCGGGGCTTTGAAAAATCAGAACGCGGCCCCAACAGCTCCTCCCTGTTTCAGCCACTGGCTGCGGTCGTCGCCGTTGCACTGGGCTGGTTGCTTGCCCTGCCTGCGGCAGGGCCGCGCTGTTCGAATCCCTCTAGGTCCCAAAGCCAGCGTGTGACCTATGCACATGCAAAAGAAAAGCAGCAGCGTTAAAATTACGCTGCTGCTAAAAGTGGACCTAGAGGGATTCGAACCCTTGACCTCTCGGATGCGAACCGAACGCTCTGGGAGGGAAGATAGAGCACTACCTCTCCCTCGGATGTGAACATGGCAGACTGGAAGACTAACCTCTAAATAGGCCAAACAACCCGCTACTTGCAGTCGTTGCAAATGGCGGGTTGTTTGCCTATTTTAAATTTTCCCTTTGCTCATAGTAGTGCAAAATCAATGGCCCAATGGCCAAAGAAACCACAAATATCAGGCAAATCCACTGGTCACTTATAAATATCCTTCTAAAATTCAATGGATTTTGCTATTTCTAACGCCTGTTCTTCCGACACAAAATTCGATTCGAGTTCAACCGCCACAAAACATTCTTTCTCATTATTATATGAGAGAATGCCCCAGTTGTTCACCGGCTCAACATTTGCACCATCCTGATAAACTACCGTTGTAAGTACAGTCGTTCCATGTTTGTTTCAACCACCTCATACCTGCTGTCTGTATCAAATCTGTACACTGATCCAAGCCGAAGTGTAGAATATACGATCTGCACGGAATCTTTATCTCCTTCGTATGGTTCATAATCACTGTAACCAATTGCACCGACTAGCGTTTGATTGCTATCATAAATATCATACATAGTGTACAATAGATTCAGCCCAGCAAGCATAAGCGGCTCAAGTTCGGTTCCCGACTTTTTTGTTTTCTCCTGAAATTTCCACCCCTGTGGAAGTGTAATGGAAATCGTGCAATTCGATTGTTCCGATTCTTGTGCAGAAAATTCAATTTTATGATTTGGAATTTTTTTCACCTTCAAATGTCCATCCGTCTAAAATTTTTGATGCCATTTCAGCATATTCTCCACCTGTAGATGCAGACTTCAAATATTTATAAAGCGCCTTCTTTTCTTCATCTGACCCAGTATAGTAAATTTCTGACCTAATTCCCGTTATGACAAGTTCTTCAAACTTCTCATCGGTCATCAGCTTACTATGCTTCAGTATCCGAAGCGTATCTTCTGGAAATTCAACAAGCCGCTTAGACAATACCGAAAAACAATCTTCGGTATATCCGCCATCTGAAATTTTGAGTTCTTCTAATATTTGACTCGTGCCCATATCCTCAAGCTCTGATAAAAAATCTTGTGGATTTGATACCGATATAGATACAGAGGATTCGGTGGAGGATGACGGTAGCGAATTTGTTGCGCAGGCGGATAAACTGGCCAGCATGATTGTGAGAATCACTATTTGAAATCGTTTCATCAGACATAACCTCCATTTTGTACACTCCCGCAGGAGCTTTTGCTTAGTCAACGTAGTTCACACTGCGTTTGTGACAGCTTTTTTGAAAAAAGTTCAAAATCTTGTCAGCTTTGGACGCTTCAACAAAAAAGGTGTCCACACATTTGTAAATAATTACAAGCGTGTGGGC
>OLPD01001751.1_pt1 | contig 9891 bp, 11 predicted proteins | sample 1672111 | NCBI WGS metagenome assembly OLPD01 (sample SAMEA3136646, study PRJEB25190) | human gut metagenome
TATCAAAATGAAGCAGACTGGAATAGCACATATCGTAAAGAGATACGACATGTTTTGACATCATGCCCGCCAGTGCAGCCTTTGGATCACAGTTCTGCAAAGCAGCAGCAATCTTAAAGGCACTCAGTCGGTCAATATTGTCGCCGGTATATTCTTTCTTTTTATGAGCCAGAATATCAGAGCATTTCCTGATCTGAAGCTCAAATACAACATTAAATTCTTCTTGTGTCATAGTATAATTCCTCCTTCGTTTTCGTATGATTTATCGTTCATAATTATTTGTTTTTGCTTTCTCTGTTTCTGGAATCTGCATCTGAAGAATTTTATCCACATTGTAATCAGCAGTTTCCAGAGTTTTCAACTTTTCTCTCATTGTTTTCACCAATTCCTTTTCAGAATCTATCTGGTGTTGCAGTTTTTCTTTTTGTGATTTCAGCGTTTTCATTCCAGTCATTTTTCCATCTGGGTAAAATGATTTCAGCCAGTCTCTGGCTTCTTCATATGCCTGGATTTCAGTAGCGTGTTCCTTCCGAAATCTTCCTTTATTTCTGGACTTCAAAAACTGTGAATAAACATCTTTGTTTGCAAAATACTGTCCAGTATAATGAATCTGACTGTTGAGCGTTTTTCTTTCAGCGGCGAGTTGAGCCAACTGATTTTGACATTCAGCGAGTGCCTTCTGTGAATTGAGAAGCAATTTTTTCAGATCCGTCTGTGTATCAATCCCATGCTCCTGTACATAGATGATGGTATTTGCCATCTGTTGCAGATTGGTGAGCTTTACACGACGAGCATAAGCCGGACTCTGCATGGCTTTGACATTTGTCTGTAGATCCACGACCAGTCGCAGATGTGATCTGACATAAAGGATGGCAATCGGATCTTTATGCAGGAATGTCTGTTCCAGATGTTCTTTCCCATATCTCGTTCCCAGTGCACGCTCTGTTATCTTCTTCTGTCGATCTGGATGAAGGTAGCTGTATCTGCCACGATGTTCAACAACAGAAATCTGAAATTCCTCAAAGAGTTTCGTCTGGAATTCCTCAAAACTGCCGGAAGTAGCGGCACATTCATCAATGGCATTTCGCAGATAATCTTTCTGTGTCTGGAAGATTGTAGATATTGGTTTCAATCCGTCTGCTATGATTTCCTGATTGACTTTTCCTAGTTTTTCCTGACCGGATTTTTGTGCCATATATTCTTCTTGCGTGATTTTCTTTTCGGCTGGAGCAAGAAGATCTATCTGATGAAGTCCTTCCTGCAGACACCGATCCATGACTGCTTTCTTGAAAGTCTTCATGAATTTATCGGTGAATCTGTGTTTGTAACCAGCACGTTCTTCATGCGGCTTATCCATATAAGGCTGTCGGTCCACTGAAGATTTACGGACACTGTTTTTCACGATGTGGGTATGAATATTTCCTGATTCATTGTGCCCATCGATATGCGTGACAACCAGTACCTGATATCCTGGAAACATCTGCTTCGCAAGCTCCATACTGATAGCCTGTGCTCTTTCTCCGGTAAGTCCATTTTCAGTAACATCTGCAGGATCATAGCTGATGATGTAGTGATGACTTTTGATATCAGAGCGTTTTTGATTTTTATGAAAATGCATATTAGTCAACTCACATTCTTTATCAAAAGACATCGGATCACAATTCATCCCATCCATATAAAACTCTTTTCGAAGGATGCTCCGGCCAGATTCATCGACAATCTTTTTCCCGGTTTTTTCATCGTGTTCAAACAGAAGAGAATTGATGGCATCCGAGTAATTTGCATTTCTGCTTTTAATGTGTTTTACGATTGCCATTCTTACCACCCGCCAGTTTCAGTACTTCTTTTCTTAGCTGGAATAAATCCGCTATGCACTGATGAATTTCATTTTCTACAGCAAGAGACCGGGAACCACCAGTGTTAAAATATTTAGCAATCTGATTGAGATTTGATCCGATTTTGCCATATTCGCTGACCAGCTTTTTGAGATCTTCCATATCTGCGATGACTTCAATCTGGTGATGGATTTCTTTTTCCAGAAGAAGTTTTCTTATATATTCAGACCTGGAAAGTCCTGTAATCTCAGCTGATTTCTGCAACAGTTCCAGCTCAATGTCTGTAAGTTTTAAAGTTATGATGTTTTTTCGTTTGAGATTTTTTTCTTTTTTCTTCGGTGTCATAGTCCTCCTTTTTTTGAATTGACATCTCTGATGCAATGTCACACTTTGCAACCGGCTGTCCCTTCCGGTTGTGTAAAGTGCTGCGTCTATCTATGATAGAAAGCCAACAGATATCTTTGATGTCGTAACGAGGGTATGGGGAAGCGGAATCCCCATCAAGAGACTTACCCAAAGGTATGCCGAAGCCATAAAATGGCGATACGGTAATACCTGGGTGGATCTTGCTCTGTATGTGTACCCCTCTATATAACGAAACGCTCAGAGGCTGTTTTACAGTGGGGGAAAAGAAAAAATATCAAAAAATTGATGATTAATGGTGAGCTTGTGATAGAATGGAAAAAAGAGAAAAGCATAAAAGTTGTAGTTGTGGAGAATATTTGTTATGATTAGAAAGTTGCTGAACGGAGATATCGATAGAGTTGCTGACATATGGTTAAAGACAAATCTGAAAGCACATTATTTTATTTCCAATCAATACTGGAAAAGTAATTATGAATTAGTGAAAGAAATGATGTCACAATCCGAAGTCTATGTGTTTGAAGTGGATATTTTCTGGATGAGATCCAGGAGTGTCAGGAAGTAATAACTTCTCTTAAGTTTTGGGCATTAGATAATAGATTTGATGTTATTGCATCAGGATCACTTCTGTTACAGGAATATCAGTATGATATAGCCCATTATGCTACAGCTGAAGAAAAGGTAAAAGCGGAGAAGTACTACCTTACCCTTGCGAAACAGTTATTGGATAAAGAAAATCATAAATTTCAATATAAAGAAGTTGAGCATGGAGGCAGGGCACAGAAGTATTTTTCTAGTATCGAATGGTTACTTCGTGCAGATATGTTGTATTTGTGTAAACTTGTAACAGATAAAAATAGTGGAAAAATCGTTCATAAAACGATATAATATATGGACGAAATCGGAGGCGAGAAAGATGACTATGGAAGAAGAAATTCGCAATACAAAACAAAAAGAATTTCTATTGCGTTGACAATTGTTTCGATATTTGTTGAAATAATTGCCTGTTTAATATGGCTGGCTCCGGTTTCAGGGGCTTTCATATATCCATTTGTAAGTGGATTCGCGGCAGTATTAAACATTATCAGCCTTATTATATCAAGAAAAAACAAAGCAATAGTGATAATCAATGGATTGATCAGTATTGTATTAGTTGGATTGATTGCTTATAAAACAGCAGCTTTTATAGAAGGTGGGGGACCATACAGTAAAGCAGTTGAAAGAAAATTCATTTGATGGGGTGATCTTATCTAATGTGTTGGATGTAATGCCAAAAGGTGTGTCAAAGGCCGTAGTCGATGATTTGGCAAGGAAATTATTTATCTGGAATTTGAGTATCCCTGGCAGGAGGGGATGAATCGCCTGTTCGTTTACCAAAGCCTGTAAAAGTATGTATTTGAGAGGAAGAAAATGATGAGAAAAGTAATTGGTGTTATGTCACTGTATGATAGAGAAAAGAAATGTTATTGGATACAGCCGGATTATCTGGAAATGTTGGAAGCAGAAAATGCGATACCTATGGTACTTCCTTTGACAAGTAACCATAATGAGTTAGATTATTTTCTTGAAATATGCGGTGGATTCTTATTAACCGGAGGACCGGATGTGGCTCCGGGTATTTATAATGAGGAACAAAAACCATGGTGTGGAATTTTGTGTGAGGCACGAGATGAAATGGAACAGTATATTTTAAAGAAAGCAGTCGAAAAAGACTGTTCTGTTTTAGGTGTCTGCCGTGGTATGCAGCTAATGAATGTCTGTTACGGGGGAACTTTATATCAAGACCTGAAGTCGGAATATGATAGCGATTTCGACCATCGTATACAACCGTCATACAATGAAACGATACATTTTAATACAATACAAAAAGATACCCCGCTTTATGATCTTTTAGGTAAAGAGCAAATGAAAGTGAACAGCTACCATCATCAGGCAGTTAAAAAATTATCGCCTCAATTTAAGCAAATGGCAATTTCAGAAGACGGCTTGATCGAGAGCATTTATATGCCAGCTTGTAAATATGTGGTGGGTGTTCAGTGGCATCCTGAATTTTTATATCAGAAAGATGAAAACAACCGAAAGATTATATGCTCTTTTGTTGATTCAATATAGATGAGAAGTAGAATTTTATAGAAAAATTTTGACTTTACAGTTGTAAAGAAGTAGAAGAACAACGTGTTTGACGGCTTACCAGGAGGCAGGCCGTCATTTTATTGATAATGAAGAGTATGGTCTTTACCATGTAGTGTGCCCGGGAAGCTGCAGCAGATATGAGTTTGCAAGAATGATCCTGAGTCTTACAGGAAAGACAGGAGAACTGGAATTGTATCCGGTTGTAAAGGAAGACGCTGCACGCCCGACTTATTCCGTTTTGGATAATATGATGCTCCGTCTCACAGGTATCGAGGAACCGCAAGATTGGAAGACAGCTTTGAAAGAATATCTGGATGAGACAGGAGGAATGGAATAATGACGAAAAATACTGCAGAAAAAACAAAGAAGAAACTTGGTATATCAAAAATCAGTTGACAAACAGAAAAGACACAGATAGAATGAAACTAACTGGAAGCGAGGAAGCTATGGCAGAGATGCTGTAGCTTTTTTATTTAAAATAAGAAAGGTTGAGAGAATATGGAACTGAAAGCATTTGAGTATGAATTACCGGTACATTTGATTTTCGGAGCAGGAAAAGCAGAGTGCATTGGAAAAGAAGTAAAAAAATACGGAAAAAAAGTGTTGATCGTAACCGGACGTGGGAGTACAAAGCGTTCCGGATTACTGGATCGCGTAGAAAAATTGCTGGAGGCAGAAGGCCTGGAGCATTTGCTGTTTGATGAGGTGGAACCGAATCCACTTGCCTCTACGGCAGAAAAAGGAGCACAGATTGCACGTGAAAATGGCTGTGAAGTAGTACTTGGCCTGGGCGGTGGAAGTATTATGGACTGTTCGAAATCCATCGCATTTGCAGCAGTAAATGAAGGAAAAATATTTGATTATATTTATGGAAAAAAGACTGGTAAAGGAGCACTGCCGTTGATTCTTGTACCGACGACCTGCGGAACCGGAAGTGAAGGAAACTGTTTTGCAGTGCTGACAGATGATGAGACGAAGGACAAAAAGTCTTTGCGGGATTATTCTGTGATTGCCAAAGCATCTGTTATTGATCTGGAACTGATGATGACAATGCCGAAGAAAGTTCTGGCATCGGTTGGCTTTGATGCACTTTGCCATTGCATGGAAGCATATTTAAGCAAAGCATGTGTGCCGGTAACGGAATTATTTGCAAAAGAAGGAATTCGATTGATCGGTGAAAATCTGGTTAAAGCCTATGAAAATTATGAAGATAAAGATGCGTGGGGAGCGATTTCACTTGCAAGTACTTATGGCGGAATGGTGATCAATCAGGCAGGAGTTGCGGCACCTCATGGCCTGGAACATCCGGCAAGCGGGCTTAGAAATATTACTCATGGAAGAGGACTTGCGGCGTTGACACCGGTTATTTATAAGAAGAGTATTCCGGCAGCACCGGAAAAATTTGCTGAAATTGCAAGACTTCTCGGCGGGAAAGATGAAAATGAACTGGTTGATATTTTAGAGCAGTTATTGGAAACGCTGGAACTTAAAACATCTCTGGGCAACGAAGGTGTAAAAATGGAAGATGTAGACTGGATGACAGAGAATGCATTCAAGGTATCTCTTGCAAGCATTAATAATCACCCGAGAGTATTTACAAAAGAAGAAGTGCGGGAGATTTATATAGAAGCGATGTAATGCTGCCAGAGACAGTTTGTGGAAGCATGAAGAGAGTAAGAACCTGAGAGTTATTATATTAAGTAAAGAATTATAATAAGGCGGTGGTATAGAATTGGACATCTATAGCACCGCCTTGTTTCATCGCTATGATTAAATTTAATGACGATTCATCGTCTGAAAAACTAAAACAGCAGATGAACCAGGGACATAGAGTAATTTATATCTAAACTTCGTTTTTTGCATCTTTACAGACAAGGATGTGATCCAGAATATGAAAAGCAACCTCTTCCTTGCTCATGATCGGAAGCTCTATAGTGGTATCTTTCGTCAGGATTGTCACGATATTCGTATCTGTTTCAAAGCCGGCGCCGGCTTCTTTTAAGTTGTTAGCGATTACCATATCTAAATGTTTCTTATCCAGTTTCTTTCTGGAATTTTCAATCATGTTCTGCGTTTCCATAGAAAAGCCACATAAAAACTGCCCCGGTTTTTTGTGATCGCCGAGGTATTTTAAAATGTCATCGGTGCGTTCCAGTTCAATAGAAAGCTGTCCGTCTGCTTTTTTTGTCTTTTCAGAAGCAACAATAGCAGGACGGTAATCAGCGACAGCAGCAGCTTTGATGATGAGATCCATGTCGGCACTTCTCTCGGTGACTGCTTCGTACATATCACATGCAGTTACGACAGGAATCGTTTCAACAAAAAGCGGAGGAGTCAGGGATGTTTTTCCGGTTACGAGAGTGACATCCGCACCACGTAGCATACAGGCTCTGGCAAGATTATAGCCCATTTTCCCGGAAGAATGATTGGTAATATAACGGACTGGATCAATTGCCTCCTGGGTAGGCCCGGCTGTGATCAGTACTTTCATGCCTGTCATATCTTTTTCGCATGCACATGTTCTGTAAATATATTGAAGCAAAGTATCCGGCTCCGGCATTTTTCCGGCTCCGGTGTCACCACAAGCGAGACGTCCGCTTGCCGGTGTGATGACTTCCATTCCATAAGACTGCAGGCGTTTCAGATTATCTTGTGTGATTGGATTCTCATACATGGCGGTATTCATTGCCGGAGCAATCAGTTTTGGCGCTTTGCTTGCGAGAATCGTTGTTGTCAGCATATCATCAGCAAGACCGTGTGCCAGTTTTGCAATGACGTTTGCAGTTGCAGGGGCAACCATGATGACATCTGCCATCTGTGCAAGAGATATGTGTTCTACTTTAAATTCAAAATTGCGGTCGAAAGTATCAATGATACATTTGTGCCCGGTCAGAGTTTCAAATGTGACAGGTGTAATAAAATTTGTTGCATTTTCAGTCATGATCACATGGACATCTGCGCCGTTTTTTACAAGACTGCTTGCAAGAGTTGCAGTTTTGTATGCGGCAATGCCACCTGTTACGCCAAGCAAGACATGTTTATCTTTTAAGTTCATAAAAAAACCTCTTTCTATTCTGATATTTTCTAGTATTCTAATGTTCACTATATCGTTTTTTTCAGAATCTTGCAAGTGGATGGCTTCCCTGTGGTATGAAATGCTTCATAATATGAAAGACAAACTTATACTAAACGCTAAATAATTTATAACATTTAGCGAAAACGATTGTTAAAATAATTGCAAAGATGAGATTTTCTTCTTTCATTCTGGCGGTGGTGTGACAATCGGTGGTGGAGAAGTGTTTTTACAGGCAGATTTTGCACAGAAGATTCTGAAGTCCTGCATAGAACAGAGAATTAAAGAGAATCTGATTCGTTTAAATAAAGAATTTAAAGAAGATATCCATATCCGAATTTCGACGATTCTGACAGTAAATTTATCTGAAAAAATATGAAAGAAATTCCTTCCGAAAATCTATCATAAAGCAAAGATTGTAGAATTATAAAGTACGTGAAATTATACAAGAAAATCCTTGTGCTATCGTGTCTGGGATGATACAATAACGAGCGTAATTGTATTGTATCCTGCAAGGCAGGAATGATAACAAGGAGGAATTGAATAATGAAAACAAAGAAACACGACACAAAGTGGATGGTAAGTGTTGCACTTATGGCAGCAATTGTAATCGTACTGGCGAACACACCGCTTGGGATGATCCAGCTTCCAATTATTAAGGCGACAACGGTACACATCCCGGTAATTCTCGGAGCGATTTTACTTGGACCGGCAGCAGGAGCAATTCTTGGCGGCGTATTTGGTATTTGCTCTCTGATCAGCAACACGATGGCTCCAACATTGTTATCCTTTGCATTCTCACCATTTATGAGCACAACAGGACTTACTGGTGCAGTAAAGGCAATCTGGATATCTGTAGGATGCAGAATTTTGATCGGAGTAGCTGCAGGATGGCTCTGGATTTTGTTTGAGAAGATTAAGATGAATGCAGTTATTGCACTTCCAATTGTTGGATTTGCAGGATCAATGGTGAATACAATCTGTGTGATGGGAAGTATTTATCTCTTGTTTGCAAAGCAGTATGCAGAAGCAAAAGATGTTGCGGTCAGTGCAGTATGGGGCCTTGTCATGGGAACCGTAACAGCATCCGGAATCCCGGAAGCGATTGCAGCAGCAGTGCTTGTACTCGCAATTGGAAAAGTCCTGCTCAGTGTATTCAAGAAGATGGATATCGGAATAGGACGTGCAGAAGTGGCAAAATAAATATAATACAGAATATAATTATAAGGCGGCAGATTTTTCTGTCGCCTTATTTATGCGATAGGAAATCATGCCTTCTAAAATAAAGAGATATAAAAATTAAATGAAAAAATTTAGAAAAAGTATTGACACATAGTGCTGATCTGTGGTATAAATATCTAGTGTCAATCGCACAGACAAGCACATAGGGGATTGGTCAAGTGGTATGATAGGGGTCTCCAAAACCTTTGGCGGGAGTTCGATTCTCTCATCCCCTGCTCCTTAAGAATCTGAAAGTTAAGACTTTCAGATTCTTTTTGTTTTATAGAAGTTAACCCGGATCCTTCCGAAGCATTATGCGAAGATATGGTTTTGATACTGATGGGAACGAACAAAGTACCAGAAGAAATCTAAGAAAAATGAAAATGATTTCCAAATTATATTGACAAGATTAAATGCTGTGATAGAATGAAAACGATTTCCAAATTGAAGGGGAGAGATCGAAATGGCAAAAGCCAGATACAAGACAAAACAGATGACAGAGTTAGTTAATTATTTGAAATCTATACAAGGACAGCATGTTACTGTACAGGAAATTTTGTGTTAATAGCTGTAGTTTCTCTGTTTCCGGCATACGGTTGGATTTTGCTTACGTTCTCCTTGGTAAGCCAGAAGGTCAGGATGAATGATTGAATAAAACGTTTCTGGAAAATAGGATGGTATAAAAAGATACCGTCTTGTTTTTGTATGCTTTTTTAGAAAATATGCAAAATAACGGAGGGGTTTATTCATAAAAAAGCAAGAACATGGAACTGACCATGCACCTTGATAATGGTGTGGATTTACACAGCTATCAACCGACAACAGCAGATCTTGCAAAAGTATCAGATTGTGATCTGTTCATCTATGTAGGAGGAGAGTCTGATGCATGGGTAGACGGTGCACTGAAAGAAGCTTTGCAGTAGGAGGTTCCGATATGCAGACAGCTATACAAAAGGATTTTCCGAACAGGAAAGAAATAGTCAGGATGAATACCCCAAAGATGAGACAGAGATAGAGGTAACTGGTACATTCGAAACATATAAAGAATCCGAAGATGATATGTTGTATGGTCATCTTGTAAATTCAAAATTATAGATAAAATGAGAAAAGAAAAGGGAAAAATGAAACTGATTGCAAAGAAAATAAAAGAATACATAAAGAAAAGTAAAAGAGCAAAGTTATATGGAATATTCGGAATGATATATCTGATTATGGTTATATTTGTTATGAATGATGCCTGGTTGTATCAGACGCCGATTGCAAAAC
>OLPD01001752.1_pt1 | contig 9891 bp, 7 predicted proteins | sample 1672111 | NCBI WGS metagenome assembly OLPD01 (sample SAMEA3136646, study PRJEB25190) | human gut metagenome
GGTAAAAGGCGGTGGCGGCCACCAGGGAGATGCCGTCCACCATGGGCTGCACCCACATGCAGCCGTAGAGGGGGAACAGGGTGTCCATCAGGAAAAGCAGGGGGATGTCCAGCACGCCTTTCCGAAGGATGGAGCACACCAGGGACTCCCGGGCCTTGCCCATGGCCTGGAACTGGATGATGAGGGGGTAGCACAGGGACATCATGGGCATGGCGATGACCATCCGCCGCAGGAACCCGGCGGCGTAGTGAATGGTGGTGGCGTCGTCGATAAACAGGGCGGCCAGCTGGGGGGCGAATCCTTCAAAGAGCACCAGGCAGACCAGGGCAAAGAGCAGGGAGATCCCCGCCCCCAGGCGGAAGGCGGCCCGGCGCTTCTCCTGCTGCCCGGCGGCGTAGTGGTAGGCCAGCAGGGGGAGCAGGCCGTTGGACACGCCGATGGAAAAGTAGAGGGGGAGCTGGTCCAGCTTCTTCACAATGCCCAGGGCGGCCACAGCCTCGGTGGTGTACTGGGAGACGAACCGGGACTGGGCAGCCACCGCCACCACCGTAAGGCATACTGCAGGGCAGAGGGGAAGCCGATGGCTAAGATGTTCCCCAGGTACTTTCGGCTGTGGCGGAGGTGCCGGGGGTGCAGGCCGATGACGCTCTCGTTCCGCTGGCGCACCAGGCAGAGAAGGAAGTAGACCACCGACAGCACGTTGGACAGGCAGGTGGCGATGCCGGCGCCCACCGCCCCCAGGCCCAGGAACTGGGGCAGGATGAACAGGGGGTCCAGCACCAGGTTGGCGATGCCGCCCATGGACACGCCGAAGGAGGCCTGTCCCGCCTTCCCCTCTGCCCGGATGAGGTTGGCCAGCAGGGTGTTCAGGATGGTGGCCGGGCCGCCGATCACCACCGCCCACTTGGCATAGCCCAGGGCGATGGGGAGGGTGTCCGCCGTGGCGCCGCACAGGGAAAGGATGGGGGTGGCAAACACCCAGAACAGGGCACAGAACACCAAGCTGGCCGCCGCCCCCCACCAGAAGGAGATGGCGGCAATCTCCCGGGCCTTGTCCGGGGCCTTGTGGCCCAGGGCCCGGGCCAGGGCGCTGGCGCCGCCCACCCCAAAGAGGTTGGAGATGGCGGTGAGCATCAGGAAGGGGGAGTAGACCACCGTAATGGCGGCGGTCTGGCTGGGCTGGTTGAGCAGGCCCACAAAGTAGGTGTCCGCCAGGTTGTAGATGAGGGTGATCATCTGGCTGGCCACAGCGGGAAAAATCTGGCGGAAAACGGCCTGCCGGATGGGCAGACCGTCAAAGGCTTGCATGGGGTTTTGCAGGGAGGACACGGTAGGAAGCTCCTTTCACAAGGGATAGGGGGATGTTAGTGTTATTATACTCCGTCCACTTCCTATTATAAAATACATATAATATATGTGGAGTAATACCCTAAAGGTATTATTTCTGGAGTCATAAACCCCAAAGCTTCTCGCTTTCTGTGGGGTTCCCAAACCATATCCATTGGATGGCCAACATGGTACGGAAAAGCAGGAAATCAAAAAAAGGCCACAGGGGGAAGCCTGTCCCCACTGTGGCTGAGAGGGGACCCGGGCGGCCCGGGTCCGGTGCGTTTAGAAAGGGGCCTGGCTCACAGGCACAGTGCCACCATGACTTGGGCATAGATCTTGGCGGTGGTGAGCAGGTCCGCCACCCGGATCTTTTCGTCGGGTCCGTGGAGGTTGGAGACGAACCCCGGCATGTTGGGCCCGAAGGCCACTCCGCCGGGAATGTCGTGGACATAGGTGCCGCCGCCGATGGCCAGGCACTGCCCTTTTTGACCGGTGTAGGCCTCGTAACACTGGGCCAGGGTGCGGAGGAAGGGGTCGCTCTCCGGCACATAGTGGGGGGGATCCATGTCGCCCTGGACGGCAAAGCCTGCAGCCCGCAGGGCGGCCTCCGCCACGGCCTGGACGCTGGCCTGGGTGGCGGTGAGGGGGGTGCGGCTGTCAAACCGGCCGGTGCAGCCGGTGTCGTTCAGGGTGAGCATGGTAAAGGCCAGGGTCAGGGGGCCGGACAGGTCATCTGCCTGGGCGATGCCCAGGGCGGTGCCCCTGTGATCCCCGTGGGGGAAGAGGGCGTGGAGGGCCCGGATGGCCCGGGTAGAGGGGCAGTCTGCCAAGGGCAGGGCGGCCAGCAGTGCCACCAGGGCGGTCTGGGCGTTGTGCCCCTCCTCGGGGGTGGAGCCGTGGGCGTTCTGCCCGGCGCAGGCCACGTGGAGGGCCTCCCCCTCCTGGGTGCAGGTGCAGGTGACCGCCCCCTCCAAAGCCAGGGCCTGGAAGGCCTCCTCCACCTGGCGGGGGGAGAGGCCCAGGACGGTGGCCTGGGCTTTGGGGGGCACCATGTTCAGCCGGGTGCCGCCGGAGAAGGCGGCCACCCGCGGCAGGGCGGTCTCCTGGGGCCAGGCAGCCTGGAAGGTGGGCTGGTAATGCCCTTTCTCCAGGTTGATGATGGGAAAGTCCGCGTCAGGGGACAGGGTGTGGGGGGCATAGGGGTGGCTGCCGTAGTACCACTTGATGTCCCGGAAACCGGTCTCCTCGTCGGTGCCGGCGATGAGGCGGACGTTTTTGGTCAGGGGGAGCTTCAAGTCCCGGACGGCCTTCATGGCCAGCAGGGCGGCCACCATGGGGCCCTTGTCGTCTGCGGTGCCCCGGCCGTAGAGCAGGCCGTCCACCACCTTGGGCTGGAAGGGGGCGGTTACCGTCCACCCCTCCCCGGCGTCTACAATGTCCAGGTGGCCCAGGATGTGCAGGGCGGTGTCCGGCTGGTTGTTCAGGTCCACGGTGCCCACATAGCCGGAGAGGTTCTCCCCCGGAAGGCCCCATTCCTGGGCCAGGGAGAGGAAGGCCTCCAAAGCGGCTGCCGGGCCGGGGCCAAAGGGCTGGCCGGGCTGGGCGGGGCCCAGGGTACTGTCAATCCGCACCAGGCGGGAGACAGCCTCCACCAACAGGTCCTCCTGCTGGGCGAAATAACCTTCGATGGCAGACTGATGGAGCATGTCAGGCATCCTCCTTTTCCTGCTGCTTGGCGTTGACCTCGTCCAGGTATTTGTAAATGGTGTAGCGGGACACCCCCAGGTGGGCCGCCACATAGGGCACCGCCCGGCGATAGGAGAAGGCGTCCATATTTTTCAGGTACTCGATGACCCGCAGCCGGTCCGCCTTGTTCATCTCCCGGGCGGGCTTGCCCACCCGGAGCAGCGCGGCGTCGAAGAGCTCGCTGATGCCGGTGTCCCGGGCGTTGTACACGGCGCTGTGAAAGTCCACCTCGGTGTGCATCAGGTCCAGCAGCACCCGGTTGGCGTAGGCCAGGGGGGTAAAGTCGTAGTTGATGCCGAAGCCCAGGTGATAGTCTTCCCCTTTGATGGTGAAGGTGGAGGACTTGGTCTGCTGCCCGCTGGGAGTGACCGCCAGGAGGTTCACTACGTCGGAGTCCAGGTGGAGGTCCTGCTCCACACCGGTGACGTCCTGGGTGGAGCCCACCGTCCGGCCGGAGACATGGCCGTTGTAGATGGCCAGCACCGGGTGTAGGGGGTCAGACAGGTCGTGGATCACGGTTTCACAGTTGGAACCGAACATCTCTGCGATTCCTTTCGCCATTCGATCCAGCATGGAAAATGCTTCATTGCGGGTCATGGGGAAAACACCTCTTGTCTATGGGAAAATATATGCAAAATGCCCCTCCGGAATGGAAGGGCATTTTGATTGCGTGGAATTACAGGAAATTCAGGACTAAGGTCAGCACAATGAAAACCAGTGCGACCCATTTGGTCCACTTAGCCAGCTTAGCGTCAGCAGTTCTTGCCTTGTTTTTAGACAGGAAGGAGTCTGTGGCACCAGAAATCATGCCAAGACCGGAGTGCTTGCCAGACTGACCCAGCACAAAGATGATGAGCACTGCGCCCACCAAGACCTGAATGATGGAAATAACGGTAGTTGCCATAGTGAATAAGAATCCTTTCCTCTGCCGAAGCCCCGGGCTCGCTGTCCCGGGTGGCAACCCTGCCATAAGAAAAGGCGGGGTCTCTCATAATTGCAAGTTATCATACCACAATCTTTTGGCCATTGCAAGGGCTTTTTGAAAAAATTGGAACTTTTACCAGAGAGTAAAGAGCATCTTGGCAACTTCCGCCCGGGTGACGGGGGCGCTGGGCCGCAGTTGGCCGTTGGAACCGCCCACTACTTCCAGGCTAACCAAGGTAGCCACATGCTCTTTGGCCCAAGCGGGCACGGAAGCGGCGTCTGAGAAGTCAGACAGGGCGGCCTGGGGATATCCCTTCTCCAGGACCCGTCCCAGAATGGTCATGGCCTGGGCCCGGGTGATGGAGGACCGGGCGTGGATGTAGGGCTGCCCGTCGCTGCCGGTGCTCCCCTCCAGAATGCCCAGGGTGTGGAGGGCCTGGATGGCGGTATAATCCCAGCTGGGGATGTCGTCGGCGTCGGCGTAGGGAAGGTCCACCCCGGCGTAGTCCTCCAGGTTCAGGCCCAGCCACCGGGCAGTCATCAGGGCGAAGTCCCCCCGGGTGATGTTCCGGTCGGGGGCGAAGGTGGTGCTGCTCACCCCCTGGAGGATGCCCAGCTCACTGAGCCGGCCGGTGTAGGGCAGGGCCCAGTGGCCCTCCATATCCTCAAAGGGGTTGGAGGAGGTGCCAGAGCGCATCACAGCGTCCCGGCCCAGGTTGCCGCAGGCGTCCCCGGCGGTGACGGTGATCCGGTGAGGGTACCGCTGCCGGCGTCCCAGGTAAAGGGTACCGCCTGGCCGTCCACGGTGAGGGACATCCGGTCAGCGGACAGGGCGTTCTGGGAGGCGTCTGTGATCCGGGCGGTCACGTTGGTGCCGGACAGCGACAGGGCCACGGTGGGGGCGGTGCTGTCCCACCCGCTCTCGTTGGCCAGGACCAACTGGTCCAGCCACAGGGCGCCGCTGCCTCCGGAGAGGGTGAGCCCCTGGAAGGTGGCTGCCCCGTCGGGCACCGCGGCGGTGACTTTCTTCCACCCGGTGAAGTTCAAGGTGGCCAGGGACTGGCTCACCGAGGTGCCGTCTTCGTAGGCGAAGGCGGCGGAGAGGAGGGTCCCCGATCCGTCGCCGTAGACCCACAGGGAGACGTACCGGTCGCGCTGGGTGAGGTCCTGGGTGCGGGTCAGCCGGGCCCCGTCCCGGTAGTCTACCCGGAGACTTTGGGTTCCATACTTCACAGGGTCCGCGTTTAAGGTGAGGGTGGCGTTCTGAGCGGTCAGGCCGGGGGTGTCCCCCTCAAAGTCAGCCAGGAGGGTGTACTGCCCCGGGGCCTTCACGGTGACCGGGACGGTGACGGCCGTGTCCCCCGAGGCCACGCGGATGGCGCCGGTGGCGGAGTTGAGGCCGGCAGTGAACTGACCGTCGTCGGTGATGGTGCCGATGTCTCCCTCCACGGTCCACTGGAAGGCGCTGTCCCCGCCGGTGAGGTCAATGGTCCGGTAGGACCCGGCGGCAGAGAGGTTTACCTTCTGCCCTGGGGTGAGGGAGTAGGAGGAGGGACGCTTGCCGGTGGCCTCCTCGGTGAGGTAAAGGGTGTCTGCCTGGAGCACGTGGATCCGGGTGGAGCCGGTGACCCCGCTGCTCTCGGCGGTGACGGTGTACACCCCCGGGGTCTGGGGGGCGGTAAAGAGGCCGCTGGCGCTCACCGCCCCTTCCGGGGAGGACCAAGTGGTCTCCCCGGGGAGTTCATCCATGGGGTACCAGCCGGTGTCCATGGCGGAGACGGTGCACTGGGTGGTGGCCCCGGGGAGGAGGGTGAGGCTCTTAGGAGTCACATAGAGGGAGCCGGGCTGGTGGGTGGGGCTGAGGTTCGAGAGAAGGAACACGGCGTTGCTCACCGCCCGGGGGGTGCCGTCCGAGGGCTTGTTGATGATGGAGGAGGAGCCATAGTCCGGGTAAGTGGACACCATGGTGGTGGACCCGCCTCCGTCTAAAAGGATGGCGTTGGTGCAGCCCAGCTCTTTCAGCCGCTGGGCCACCATTTGAATGGTGGCACCCACGCTGTGGCCAGCTTGCCGGCCGTCGATGGTGTAGAAGACCACCTCGCCGTTGGGCTTGGTGCCCACGGCGGTGCGGGGGGCGGCGGCGCCGTCAGAGAGGGAGGTGTCCACCACCCCGTCCTTCAGAATCCAGTACAGGCCCCCTACGGCGTAGGTCACGTCCTCCCAGCGGGTGTCCGGGGCGGTGATGCTGATGTCCACGGAGTCCCCGGGGGCCAGGGAGCGGATGACCTCCTGAAGCCATTCCCCGCTCTGGTTAGAGATGGACAGGATGAGCTTGCCCTGGGGGATGGTGGTGGCGCCGGTGGCCTCCATGACCTGCTCCACGGTGCAGGAGAGGGTGGAGCCGATCTTCAATTCCTCTCCCGGGGTGTTGGGGGTGAGGATCACGTCCACCCCTGCCTGGGTGTTCCGGGTGGTGGAGGCGAAGTCATCGGTGAAGATGTAAAACCCTGTGTTGGTGCGGATCTTGTTGATGTCCGCGATTTTGAGGGAATACCCCTTGAAGTTGGCCTTCAGGTCCAGGTTGGGGGTGCCGATGATGGCGGAACCGTCCTCCAGGAAGCCCAGGGCCTGGAGGTAGGAGGCGGAGGACCGGAGCACCCCGTCGGTGACCACCAGCCCCAGGGGGTCGCCGGTGGCCATGACGAAGTAGTCCCCGTTGATGCCGCTGAGGACCCGGTGGCCGTCGGTCTCCAAAGACTTGGCCATGTCGGCCACGGACTGCTTGCTCACCACCGAGGTGCCGTAGCTCACCACGGGGGAGATGCTGCCGGAGGGGGTGTAGGTGACGTAGTTTTCCGTGCGGAGGTCGGACTTGGACGCGCTCCACATCACCTCCCGGGTGAGGGTGGTGCCGTCGCAGATGTCTAAGGTATAGTCGTAGATGGTGCTGCCCAAGGCATCCGAGGCCAGGGCGGTGGGAATCAGCAGGGCCGCACACAGCACCAGGGCGGCAGCCCGTCGTAGGATGGGTTTCATGGGGGGTCTCTCCTTTCTGTCCTGTGGTTGGAACACGGGTAAGATGATTCCTATTGTACCATAGAGGGCCAGGGCAAGTCCAGGCCCCCGCTGGACAGGGCCGGGCCGCCTATTGTATAATGAAAGCACCACAGGTTTGCCGGCTGCTTCCCGGACGGGCTGCCTTGCCGCTGGCCGGTCTTTTTCACGGCTTGACTCTACAATGATAGTAGAGTTTATGCTAAACAGGCAGTTTAAGACAAGGAGAGGATTCCCATGGGAAACCCACCCAATGCCCTGACCAAGGGCAGCGTGCTCAAGGCCCTGGTGACCTTTACGGTCCCGTTTTTGCTGGCCAATGTGTTGCAGTCGTTGTATGGCGCTGTGGACCTTTTCGTGGTGGGGCAGTTTTGCGACGCCCAGGCGGTGGCGGCGGTGTCCACCGGCACCCAGGTGACGCAGATTGTCACCAGCCTGGTCACCGGCCTCACCCTGGGGGGCACCATTCTCGTGGGCAACTACACCGGCATGGAGCGGTGGGACAAGGTGAAGGAGGCCATTGGCACTACCCTCTCGGTGTTTTCTGTGGTGGCGGTCCTGCTCACAGCCCTGATGCTTCTGTTTGAGGCCCCGCTGCTCACGGTGCTCAACACCCCGGCGGAGTCCTTCGAGGCCACCATGGACTATGTGGCCATCTGCGCCTGGGGCAACTTCTTCATCTGTGGGTACAACGCCCTCAGCGCCATCCTCCGAGGGTATGGGGATTCCGTGCGGCCCCTGTACTTTGTGGCGGTGGCCTGCGTGGCGAATGTGATCCTGGATGTGGTGTTCGTGGCGGGGTTTCACTTAGGGGCCTCAGGGACGGCCCTGGCCACGGTGATTTCCCAGGGGCTGAGTATGTTCCTGGGGATTGCCTACCTGAAACGCCATGCCTTCCTGTTTGATTTCAAGCCGGCCAGCTTTCGGATTGCCCGACCCATGGCCAAGGAGCTGGCCCGGGTGGGGATCCCCATCTCCTTCCAGGAGCTGATGGTGCGCATCTCCTTCCTGTATCTCACCGCGGTGATGAACGGCTGCGGGGTGTATGCTGCGGCAGTGGTGGGCATCGGGGCAAAATACGATGTGTTTTCCATGCTCTCGGCCACCTCGGTGGCCAATGCCCTGGCGGCGCTCACCGCCCAGAACACGGGGGCGGGCAAGCCCGCCCGGGCCTGGAGGTCTCTGTGGTATGGCTTGGCCTTTGCCCTGGGGGCGGCCTTCGTCTTTTGGACCTGGGCCCAGTGGAACCCGGAGAGCATGATCCGCCTCTTCTCGGATGACCCGGGGGTGATTGCCGCAGGGGTGCCCTATTTCCGGGCTTGCAGCTACGACTATCTCATGGTGGCCTTTGTGTTCTGCCTCAATGGGTATCTCAACGGCCGGTCGAAGACCCTGTGGACCATGGTCAGCTGTACCTGCGGCGCCCTGTTCCTTCGCATCCCCCTGGTGTGGTATGTGGGGAACCATTTTGCCCAGGACCTGGGGATGCTGGGGACGGTGGCCCCGGTGGTGTCGGGGATGATGGCGGCCTATACTTTGCTCTATGTCCTTTGGGAAGGGAGGAAGCAGCGTGTCTTTAGAGGGAACTGAGCGGTTCTCCATTGGAGAGGTGGCCCGGATGTTCCGGGTGAGTGTAAGCACTTTGCGGCACTATGAGAAGATCGGCCTGCTCGCCCCGGAGTATGTGGACCCCGCCACAGGCTACCGGTCCTACAGCACCCGGCAGTTTGAGTGCCTGAACACCATCCGGTATCTCCGGGCCTTGGAGATGCCGTTGGAACAGATCCGGGATTTTCTCCAGGACCGGGAGGTGGGGAAGATCCAGGGGATGCTCCTCCAGCAGCGGCAGGCCGTCATCCAAAAACGCCAGGCGTTGGGAATCGTGCAGCGGAAGATCGAGAACCGGCTCCGTCAGATCCAGGATGCCCTGGAAGGACCTCTGGAGGAGGTCCGCCTGGTGGAACTGCCCGCCCGGCGGGTGGCTTGGCTCCGGGATGAGCTGGCCCCCAAAACCTATCTGGACCTGGAACACTCCATCCGCCGTTTGGAGGCGCCCGCCCAGGAAGCGGTGGCCTTTTTGGGAAAGGTGGGGGTGGGGCTCTCCCTCCAGCGGCTGTGGCAGGGAAACTATTTCTCTTATGACCGGGTCTTTCTCCTGCTGGATCGGGAGGACCGCTATCCCGGCCCGGTGGAGACGCTGCCGCCGGCCACTTGGGTCACGCTGCGGTTTCGCGGGAGCCACCGCCAGGCAGGGGAGCACTATGTCCGGCTGCTGGGGGAGTGCCGGGAGCGTGGGTTGTCCCCCGTGGGGACTGCCATGGAGATCACCATGATCGACGACGGCATGACCAGTGACCCAGAGCAGTTTGTGACGGAGATTCAGATTCCAGTGGGGATGCGCCAAGAAAAAGGCGAAGAACAGGGGAAAAAGAAAAAAATTGAAAAAAGTGAAAAATAGGGGTTGACATTCCGGAGGAGGAGTGGTATTCTATCAAAGCTGTCGCGAGGCGGCCGGCACGAAAGAGAAAAACTTCTGAAAAATGAAAAATTTCTCTTGACAAGCCGGAAAGCGTGTGATAAAATAAACGTCACCGCAAGCGAAGCGGCGTGCACCTTGTAAATTAAACAACGTAAGAGAAACACGAAGCACCAAACGGACAAGACAAGTTGTCCATGAAGCTTGAAGCTTTGTGGGGCAACGTTCTTTTTCTTTGAATTCTTGAAAGTCAATGATTTGACGATCAATGAAAATGATTTGAACAACGAAAGTTGTTTAGATACCATTTTATTGAGAGTTTGATCCTGGCTCAGGATGAACGCTGGCGGCGTGCTTAACAC